>OFFL01001919.1_pt1 | contig 12675 bp, 9 predicted proteins | sample 1521391 | NCBI WGS metagenome assembly OFFL01 (sample SAMEA3504082, study PRJEB24116) | mouse gut metagenome | biome: mouse gut; feature: mouse-associated habitat; material: faeces | place: Denmark | collected 2011
CGCCACCATCGCGCTTCCGTCCCTCGCTCCTGCGTTTCCGCATCCTTTTCCGCACCGCCGCCCTTTCCTGCCACAGCCTTTCCAGCCAGCCTTTCCTTGCCATCGGACGCACTATCACTGTCCCCCCTGTCCGCCTACGGTCGTCCGGCTAAACTTATTATTTCAAGCACTCTTGCTCATATTTATTTTATTAGCTGAGTAAAATGTTGTATTTTTGTATCTTGAAACCTAAGTAAACATTTTCATTCCGGATGGAAAAGGATTCTAAGATTTATGTTGCCGGTCATAGAGGAATGGTAGGTTCTGCTATAGTACGTGAACTTGTCAGACAGGGTTATAACAATATCCTGACTCGTTCTCATGCTGAACTTGACCTTATCTCTCAGGAAGCTGTCAATGATTTCTTTGCCAAGGAGAAACCTGAGTATGTGTTTCTTGCGGCTGCTAAGGTAGGTGGTATTGTTGCCAATCAGTCTGCCTTGGCCGACTTTATGTATGACAATATGATGCTTGAAATGAATGTGATTCATGCAGCCTGGAAAAACGGTTGCAAAAAACTCGAATTTCTCGGCTCGTCATGCATATATCCGCGTATGGCACCACAGCCTATGTCGGAAAGCTGCCTGTTGACCTCCGAACTCGAAAAAACCAATGAGGCGTATGCCCTTGCTAAGATATCGGGACTGAAATATTGTGAGTATCTTAATCGGCAGTACGGCACCGATTACATATCGGTGATGCCAACCAATCTTTATGGTCCCAATGATAATTATCATCCTGAACATTCACATGTGCTTCCTGCTTTGATAAGGCGTTTTCATGAAGCTAAGGAGCAGGGATTGAGTGAAGTGACATGCTGGGGTGACGGAAGTCCTCTACGGGAGTTTCTTTATGTTGATGATCTTGCCGACCTGTGTGTGTTCCTGATGAACAATTATTCGGGTAACGAGACTGTCAATGCAGGGACCGGAAAGGAGGTGACAATAAGGCAGCTTACGGAGCTTGTGGCTCGGGTGGTAGGTTACGATGGGGATGTGGTGTGGGATACAACGCGTCCCAATGGCACCCCGCGCAAGCTTCTTGACGTGTCAAAGGCTGCCGGTTTGGGTTGGACTTACCGTACGGAGCTTGAGGACGGTATCCGGCTTGCCTATAAGGATTTCCTGACCAATACTATGCGTGCCGAACGTTAAACTGACTAAAATTATGCCCAATATATCTCAAAATCAACCACAGTCGCCAAAAACTAAGAATCGTTCTGTTCGTGGCTTGATAGTAACGATGTGGATCGTGTTCTGTGCGGCATTCGCCGGACTGTTCCTGTTCCTGTATCTCGTTTATAACGGTGTTGTAGGATATATGCCTCCTGTCGAAGAGCTTAAGAATCCTACTGACCGTTTTGCGTCAGTGCTCTATTCTGCCGACGGCAAAGAGATCGGCAGATATTTTGTCGGAACAGGCAACCGCGTGTATGCCGATTTTGATGAAGTGTCGCAGCATGTCATAGATGCGCTTATTTCCACTGAGGATGTGCGCTTTGAGGAGCATTCCGGTATAGATATGCGAGGTCTTGGTCGTGTGCTTTTCAAGACTGTGCTTATGGGCAACAAGAATGCAGGAGGCGGATCTACGCTTACCCAGCAGCTCGCCAAGCAGCTGTATTCTCCTGAAAGTTCGGGATTGCTTGCCCGTGCGATGCAGAAACCTATAGAGTGGATGATCGCTGTCAAGCTTGAACGCTTCTATTCCAAGGAGGAGATAATAAAGATGTATCTCAATCAGTTTGACTTCCTGTATAATGCTGTTGGCATCAAGAGTGCCGCATTCATCTATTTCGGCAAGGAGCCCAAGGATCTTAAGATAGAGGAGGCCGCGACACTGGTGGGCATGGTGAAGAATCCTTCCTATTATAATCCGGTGAGACAGAATGAACGCACGCGCCAGCGCAGAAATGTAGTGTTGCAGCAGATGCATAAGGCAGGCAAGCTTTCGGATGCCGAGCTTGATTCGCTGTCGGCACTTCCGCTGAAGCTTAATTTCCATCGTGTCGATACAAAGGATGGCATAGCTCCTTATTTCCGTGAGGAGCTTCGCAGGATGCTCCGAGCCAAGCGTCCTGAGCGTTCCAATTATCGCGGATGGGAGACTCAGAAATATGTTGACGATTCTATTGCATGGGAGACCAATCCGCTGTATGGCTGGATCGAGAAGAACCCAAAGCCCGACGGATCTAAGTATGATATATACAACGATGGACTGAAGATATACACCACTATCGACTCGCGTATGCAGCAGTATGCTGAAGAGGCGGTTGCAGAGCATCTCGGCGGAGATCTCCAGAAGGCATTCTTCCGTGAAAAGCGTGGCACAAAGGGTGCGCCTTACACTACCGATCGTGCCGAGCTTTCAGAGATCAGGCGCAACCATCTCATACGTAACGCAATGAAGAATACCGACCGTTACCGTACGATGGTGAAGTCGGGTGCATCGCGCGAGGAGATTGACAGGGCGTTCAACACTCCGCGTGAAATGAAGGTGTTCTCTTATTCAGGATCGATTGACACTGTTATGACCCCTCTTGATTCGGTGCTTTACCACAAGCATTTCCTGCGCACCGGATTTATGGCGATGAATCCTCTGAACGGACATATCAAGGCGTATATCGGAGGTCCTGATTTCGGTTACTTCCAGTATGACATGGTGTCGACAGGCCGCCGACAGATAGGATCTACAGTGAAGCCGTTTCTCTATACTTATGCTATGGAGGAGGGATTCACTCCTTGTGACGAGTTCTCCAACACTCAGCCTGTGCTGACTGATGAGGCCGGCAGGGTGTGGGCTCCGCGAAATGCAGGAAGTGCAAGGGTAGGAGAGATGGTTGATCTTAAGTGGGCACTTACCAACTCTAACAACTGGATCTCCGCACGGCTTATATCTCAGCTCTCACCGTCGTCGCTTGTGAGGACGATGCACAACTTCGGAATCACAGCCAAATTGCCTCCGGTGATGTCGTTGTGTCTCGGTCCGGCTGATGTTTCGGTAAAAGAGATGGTGACAGCATATTCCGCATTTGCGAATAATGGTATGAGGGTCGATCCGATGTTCGTTACTGCCATTGCTGACAATAACGGGAACATAATATCGGAATTCTCACCACGCCATACCGAGGTGATATCCGAAAAAGCTTATTTCAGGATACTTTCCATGCTGCTCAATGTGGTCAACGAGGGTACCGCCCACCGTGTGCGTTCGCGTTTCGGTCTGACAGCCCAGATGGGAGGAAAGACCGGTACCACCAACTATAATGCCGACGGATGGTTTATGGGATTCACTCCTGAACTTGTAGCCGGCACTTGGGTTGGGGGTGACGAACGTTTTATTCACTTCAATACCATGGCTTACGGTCAGGGTGCATCGATGGCACTTCCGATCTATGGCAGATTTATGAAGAAGGTATACAACGACCCGACATTGAAGTATTCTCAGTCCAAGCGGTTTAATTTCCCTGCCAATATAGATCTCTGCGAGAAGGAATTCTACGGCTATTACGATGAAGAGCCGGATGCCGACAATAATGCAGAGGAGTCGTCGATAGAGGGTGTGTTCGATTGAACCAGCAGTTGTATAAAACGATAAGAGTGTATAATAAGATATTATTATGGATCAGGATTTAAAGAAAGAACTTTCGCATGATACAGACGGTCTGTTGACCTATGAGTATATAGCCAATCATATAGGACAGTGTGACGACATTATGGATGAGCTGGTCGACAATATGAATTTTGTTGACGGAAACGGTCAGTTCGTTGTGTCGGCGGCTCGTTATCTTCATGCTATCGATCACGAACGTTATGCGGCGGCGATAGACCGTCTTGTGGCATTGGCAATAGAGAAGGACCGTGAGCACCGCTATCTTCCTGCACTGATCGAGGGGCTTTACGGTGCCGATTACCGTATGAGGGCCGACGAGCTTTCAGCATCCGACGATAACTTTCGCCGCATCTATAAGCGCATTCAGCCCAGCGACGCTTTTTAGGCTTCCAACCAGGTGCGATCGCGCAGACGCCGATGTCGGAGCAGTCGTTTATATAAGGCGGTTGTAGAATTTTCGCAGATTGTCGCGAAGTGTTTCGGTTGAGAAATTCTTTAGATGTTCTTTGCCTCCGTCAGAGAGCTGTTGGCGAAGGTTTCTGTCAGAAAGCACCTGTCTCATAGCATCGGCAAGCTCGTCAGGAGCGAATGGATTGCAGTATATGGCACCTGCTCCACCTGCTTCCTCAAGGCACGATCCGGTCGCAGCTATCACCGGTACTCCTGATGCCAATCCTTCCAGTACCGGTATGCCGAAGCCTTCGAAATAAGAGAAATATATAGCCGCCTGTGAGCCTTGATACAGAGCCGGCAGCCGGTCGAAGGTCACATTGTTGATGATCCGTACGCGGTCAGTTATGCCGAGCGACTGGATTTCGTATTCCAGTTTTTCCTGTAGCGAGGTGTGTTTGCTCACGATCACCAGCGGGATTTCCGGATCATTGAGTCTGGCAAGAGCTTTTACAATTGTTGAGTGGTTCTTACGGTCCTCGATCGTGCCCACGTTCAGCATGTATCGTTCCGGAATATTGTATTCATCACGCACACGGCGTATTTTTTCCGGCGATTCTTTGTGATAGAATGCCGGATTGCATCCCTGGTATACCACATCGATCTTGTCAGGGTCAGTGTGATAGAAATCAATGATATCACGTTTGGTCTGCTCGCTTATAGCAATGATGCGTGTAGCAGTCTTGCAGGCATATCGTGTTTTTCTTTCGAGTATCAGTCGTGACAGCAGGTCATAGGTATTGGGATAACGGAGGAATATCAGGTCGTGTATAGTCACGGCAGTAGGGATATCTGCCGATGATATCCCGAATGGCAGTTCGTTGCTAAGCCCGTGAAAAAGGTCTAAACAATCCTTGCGTATGTCATTGATCATGCCATGGTTGCGCCACCAGTGCCTTCCTATGGATGATGTGGCTGAAGGATACACATATCTCACATTACCGTTCTCCAGTAGTTCGCGACGGCATCTGTCGTCACCGTATTTGGGAGTGTACAGCACACATTCGTCATTGCCGTCGGCAGAAAGTATATTGACGAGCCCACGGCTATAGTTGCCGATACCAGTGAGGTTGCTTACTATTTTTTTTGCGTCAAAACCGATTCGCATATTGTATCCTTTTTGTTGCAAAGGTATCACTTTTTTATGTTTTTGGAAACAGTCGGGTCTCAGCTAAAGGAAAATCACTACAAAATTCCTTTCAAAGACAGGACAGTATATAAATTTTGTATAACTTTGCATATATATGTCCGTCCGGAATGTGAGAACCGTTTCTGATGGTCTATGATACCGTTAATGATATGATTGAGAATACTACGTCACCGCTTTTTTCAATACTCATCCCCACATGGAACAATCTTGAGATACTTAAGCTATGTGTGAGGAGCATAGAGAATAATTCAAGTTTCTCTCATGAGATATTGGTTCATATCAACGATGGCAGTGACGGCACTCTTGACTGGGTGAAAGAAAAAGGCATCAGGCACACTCATTCAGCAGGCAATATAGGTGTATGCTGGGCATTGAACCGATTGCGCTCATTGGTGAGCACTGATTACATTGTGTTCTTCAATGATGATATGTATGCATGCCCCGGGTGGGATAAGGCTTTCTATGATGAGATAAAGGCTCTCGGGCATAAGGATTTTTTCCTTGCCTCGACCACGATTCAGCCTTTGGCTCATAACCTGAGGAGTATAGGTGTTCCTGTAGCCGATTATGGACGTACGGTCGGGGAGTTTGATGAAAGTTCATTGCTCCGGGATGTCAGGGATATGAATGTGCCTGACACAAAGGGAGCTGTGTGGCCTCCGAATATTGTGCATCGTGACATGTGGGATCTTGTAGGAGGATACAGCATAGAGTACACTCCCGGACTGGGTTCCGATCCTGACTTTTCAGCCAAGTTATGGATGGCGGGTGTGAGATACTTCAAGACCTTGGGTTCGAGCATGTGTTACCATTTTATGAGCGCGTCGGTCAACAGAGTCAGGAAAAATGTAGGACATCTCCAGTTCTTGCGCAAATGGGATATCACTCCGAGAGTTTTTCTTCGGGATTTTCTTGAAGTGGATGCCGTGTGGAAGGGTGATCTGTGCCTTCAGGACTGCATAAAGAACTGATAAGATGCGATGCCAAGAGGTTGCTTACGGTCATGCAGGACTCAAGGTCTCCAAAATTATGGGACAACGAATTCAGACAGAATGAATGATATGGCATAGGCTGGCGGTCGGACAGTCCGGTATGTCAGTGTTGATTCCGGTTCGATAAATGACATAGATATAATTTCGATAATGAAAAAACAATTAATAACCCTATTTGTGATCTTTGCCGCCACAGTCGGACTGTCGGCGTGCAAAACCGAAAACAGTATGACACAGCAAAACAACGGATCAGAGGCTCAGGATTCAATAGTCCCAGCAGCCTACACAATTCAGCCCGGAGATGTGAAGGTGGTGCTCAACACCTCGCTCGGCGACATCACACTACTTCTATATGGTGACACCCCGCGCCATCGCGACAATTTTATAAAGAGAGTGGAAGCCGGTGATTATGATGGTGTCCTATTCCATCGTGTGATCAGCGACTTTATGGTTCAGACAGGTGATCCCGACTCCAAGAATGCTCCCAAAGGGAAAATGCTTGGCATGGGGGATGCCGGGACTGAGATTGAGGCAGAATTCCTGTTCCCTAAGCATTACCATCATCGCGGGGCTATAGCTGCTGCCCGCAAGGGTGATCAGGTGAATCCTGAGAAGAAGTCGTCAGGGTCACAGTTCTATATAGTCACCGGTAAGAAATATACCAAGGGTCAGATTGATCAGATGGAGCATCGCGCTATTGTGCAGCACAAGCAGGAGGTGTTCAATAAGCTTGTAGCCGAGAATACCGACAGCATCAAGGCTCTGCGCCGCAACAGGGATACTGCCGGGCTTCAGGCATTGCAGGAACAGCTTGCCAAAGAGACTGAGCGTATCACTGCCGATGTCACATCGATATACACTCCCGAGATGCGTGCCGATTATATGGCAAACGGCGGAACTCCTCATCTCGACGGTTCGTACACTGTGTATGGTCGCGTTCTTGAGGGCATGGATGTGGTAGATAAAATCGAGAAAGCCGAGACTGATGCCAACGATCGTCCTATAGAGGATATCAAGATCATTTCAGCAAAGGTTGTGAAATAATTCAATACAGGCATATCTGTATCCGGAAAATAACAGTCCGTGATGAGGCTTGTACAAAGGCTCATCACGGACTGTTATTTTTGGAAAGAAGCAAGCGTGTCGCCAAGGAGCTGTTTCAGTGGATTGGCATAGTAACGGAAGTCGTTCATTTCGCGTATGGATTTGGCGAAAATCGGTTCGTATTCGTGCAGTAGCAATCGTGACTGTAGATGGGTTAGAGTTTCAGTAAACAGTTTGTCGATCGCGTTATTGGTTGAATCGTTAAGAGTGTCGTGCGTGGCAACCTTACACAGTTCCAATATGGAGAAAGCCATAAGCTCGCCTACAGCTTCATCTCCGGGATCGAGAATTGATAATTTTTTGATGGTAGCCCTTATGCGCGGAATGCGTGGTCGGTGAGCGCGTCTCACATACCGTTGTACCTCTTTCAGGATGGTCTTTTTATATTCATCGAGTTTCTTTGCTATGTCAGGCACGGCGTAGAAGTCGAGAATCTCTTTTGCCTCCTTGCTTTTGGTGTATATATCGAGAATCAGCTGACGCAGTTCGCCGGCATCGAATCCCTCAAGCGATTTCTTAACGGTGGTTTTTGACATTTCTGTAAAAAAATAATGCCGGGAGGATGAAGATAAATCCTCCCGACATTTTAACGTATTATAATGGCTGTGGGTTTACTTTGAGTAGCCCTTGATGCCTTTTTCGAGGAACTGTGTGAAGCCAGGGATATTCTCTTCATATGAGAATGGACCTGAGAGGAGGCTACCATTTTCGTCGAGAGTCACATAGTAGGGCTGAGCGTTGGCGTTGAACTTGTAACGCTGCAGGTAGCTCCACTTGTCACCATAGGTGTAAAGAGTGACCTCCTTGCCGAATTCTGTAACCTTGATAGGTTCGGGAAGTGCTTTCTTTTCGTCAACCATGAGCTTGATGACTACGAAGTTGTCGAGGATCATATTCTTGACATTGGGATCGTCGAGCACTGCGCCTTCCATCTTACGGCAGTTCACACATCCGTAGCCGGAGAAGTCGATGAGTACCGGTTTCTTCTCTTCGGCGGCAGCCTTCATGCCTTCCTCATAATCGTCATACTCCTTGAAGCTTTCGCCATAAAGGTTGAAGTCCTGGGTGTACAACGGCGGAACGAACGCGCTCACGCCCTTGAGGGGTGCGCCCCAGAGACCAGGGATGAGGTAGACTGACATTGACAGTGATATCATAGCAAGGAAGAAGCGGAACACTCCGATGCTTGAATCGGCAGGACCGTAGTGTGAGAAATTGAATTTCCCGAGCAGATAGAGACCGAGCAGTGCGAATAGTACAATCCAAAGAGCCAGGAATATTTCGCGGTCAAGTATGTGCCAGCCGTAAGCGAGGTCGGCAACAGAGAGGAACTTGAGCGACAATGCGAGCTCTATGAAACCGAGCACTACCTTGAGGGTGTTCATCCAGTCGCCTGAGCGGGGTGCCGACTGGAGCATGGTGGGGAACATTGCAAAGAGCATGAACGGCAGCGCAAGAGCGGTGGAGAAGCCGAGCATACCGATGGCGGGGCCCCACATGTTGCCCTGTGATGCAGCTTCCACGAGAAGGGTACCGATGATGGGACCTGTACAGGAGAATGATACCAGGGTAAGGGTGAATGCCATGAAGAAGATGGAGAGCAGGCCGGAGGTGCGCTCGGCTGATGCGTCCATACGGTTGCTCCATGAAGCAGGAAGCTTTATGTCGAACGCTCCGAAGAACGAGATGGCAAAGACTACGAGGAGCAGGAAGAAGATGATGTTGAATGTGGCTGAGGTTGAAAGCTCATTGAGCTTGCTTGCACCGAAGATGGCGGTGATGATAAGACCGAGTGCCACATAGATTATGATGATTGAGAGACCGTAGATCACAGCGTCACGGATTGACTTGCTGCGGTCCTTACCTTTCTTAAGGAAGAAGCTTACGGTCATTGGTATCATGGGCCATACACACGGAGTGAAGAGGGCTACGAGACCTCCGAGGAAGCAGGTGAAGAATATGTACCAAAGAGAGCCTTCCGAGATGGATGTGGCTTCGGAGGCATCCTCGTATGTTACAGGGGTCCAAAGGTCGGATGGTGCTGCACTGTCGTCAGTAGCAGCTGCTGTTGAGGCTACGCTGTCAGTGGCTACGGAGTCGGTAGCTGCGACAGTTTCTTCCGCAGCGGGTTCCTCTTTAGTCTCGGCAGGCTCTGCTTTCTCCTCTACAGGAGCGGCGGCAGCCTTGACTTTAGCGGTACCGTTGAAAGAGAATGTCTCGCGTGATGGGGGGACACAGTTCTCATCGTTGCAGGCACCGTAACGCACCATTGCTTCAATGGCAAATTCAGGCTTGGTTGCGGTAAAATTCTGGGTGATGGTCACTCCCTCGGTCCACCAGGCAAGCTCCATGCCAAACATTTCGTCCATCTGGCGGTGAGGTGCCTTTGAAGGTGTGAATTTGCCGTCGAGCTTCACTCCGTCGAGTTTGGGGAATGTGAGTTCAAAGGGTTGCGGACCACCGTCAGCAATGTCGTGGGAGTACATGTGCCAGCCATACTGGATGGCAGCGGTCAGAACTATTTTTCCCTTGTCGTCACCGGTCATAGTCATTTCTGATTTCCAGGTGACCGGGGTCATGATCTGGGCTCCGGCTGTGCCGGCGAGTGCCAGGATAGCAATTAAAATTGCAAAGAAACGTTTAAACATGATGATTGGTAAAGATTCAATGGTGCAAATGTACAAATTTCTGTTAATTAATGGCAAGTTTTAGTGGGAAATTTTTATTATGTTCAGTATCAATCTATCGCACGTTTCACTTCGTCTACTCCGGGTATAATGGAAATGTGGCGCATGATTGATTGCAGTTCCGTGAATGAATGCACCGAGAAAGTGATGGAGCATGTCACGATGGCATCCTCTGACACGGAGTGAAGGGTGTCGATTGAGAGGTTAAGGTCGTTGGTGATGCAGTCCACGAGGTCAATCAGCAGATGGTAGCGGTCGACTGCGCGTATGTTGATGGTGACAGGGTAGAGAGTGTCGTCGGGCTTGAATTCCACCGACACTATGTTGTCCCCCTTCTGCGATGCGAGCCGTATAGCTATAGGGCAGTCACGTTTGTGCAGTGTGATGTTTCCGTCGGAATCCTTGAAGCCGATCACTTCCTCTCCCGGCATTGGGTTGCAGTCGGGGCATCGGCGGTAGAGCGGGCGCGGCTGTTGTTTAAGATAGTTGGTTATGGCGCGGCGAGCCTTGTAGGTCAATGCTGTGTCGAGCCATTCATCGGTGGGGTGTATGTCAGGATCGGTGAACACTTCCACGATGTCTCCGCGGTGGAGACGTGTCTTTACCGATGCGAGAAGCTGGTTGTTGATGCGGGCATATTTTGCATGAAGCCCGAGCTCGGTGTGTACCTCAAAGGCGAAGTCCATCACTGTGGCACGCTGAGGGAGAACTATAGGTTTGCCTTGCGGGGTGAATGTCATTATATCGTCGTTGTAGAACGATCTTACCACCTCTTCGATGAAGCTTTCACCCTCCTGTCCGCGGGCAGCGATGTCGCGGAGCACCATACGGAACTTTTTGATCCATTGCCATATGTTGTCCTCATTGCGGCTTGCCACGCATCCAAGCTGAGAGTCACGTATCATGCGTTCGCTGCTGATGTGTACCTCCTGCCATCTGCCGAACGAGGCAAGGAGCTTTACATGATAGCTCTGGTAGCCGTTTTCCTTTGGCGAGTCGATATAGTTCGATATCCCTCCCGGCTTCTCCTTGAAGCGGTCGGTAAGCATCGAGTATATTTTCAGTGCCATGTTCTTCTCCGAGATATCCTGGGGAGTCTCAAACACCACCTCGGTGAAATGGCGGTACTTCAAATGATTGAAGTCATCGCCAAACTTATGCATCTTGCGCCACAGGCTGTAAGGCTTGCGGTATTCCACATACACCTCGGCGTGAATCCCCTCCTGCCGCAGGATGGCACGGATATCATCACAGAAATGCCCCAGGCGCTCGCGCTGAAACGCTTCATCGCGGGCTATGGCAGTTGAAATTTCATTGTATTCATGCGGACACCGGAAGCGGAAGCTCAGATTCTCAAGCTCCGTCTTTACGGTATATAGCCCGAGGCGGTTGGCCAGAGGGGCATAGAAATAGTCGGTCTCTCCAGCAATCTTCATCTGCTTGTCGGGGCGCATGGACGACAGCGTGCGCATGTTGTGCAGACGGTCGGCCAGTTTCACCAGTAGAGCGCGTATGTCATACTGCACCGACACGAGCATCTGCTTGAAATTGTCGAGCTGCTTCGACATTTCGTACTTGTCCTTCTTCTGCTTCGTGACCACCTTGACCAGAAAAGCCACGTCCTCGCCAAAGCGCCGCTCGATATCCTCAAGTGTATAGTCAGTATCCTCCACCACATCATGCAGAAAGCAAGCTATCACAGGATTAGTGCCCAGATTAAGTTCCTCGGCCGCTATCGTGGCCACAGCTATAGGATGCAGTATATACGGCTCGCCGGTCTTACGCTTCTGTGAGGCATGAGCCTTGCGGGCAAGATTGAAAGCGGCCCTCAGACGGTCCAGATCGCCGGATGCTACTCTCAGCTTCATGATACTGAACACTCGTTCGGCCCGCTGCTCAATGATTTTATCGTAGTTCTGCTGCATAATCTTTCTGTGTAGTGATGGTATGATGTGAGGTTATATCACAAAGATAATTACTTTTTCAGGTATCGCAAAATAAAATGTCTAAGCGATTGAAAACTCAAATAAATAAGCTAAATTTGCACACGATATTGCCGGTGGCGTATGCCTTCGGCTCGTCAACATGAATCAAACTATTAATAATCAATGATAAACATCACTTTTCCCGACAATTCCGTAAAGCAGTTCGAGAGCGGAATCACCCCCCTCGAAATAGCACGCAGCATCAGCCCGCGTCTTGCTCAGGATGTACTTGCAGCCTCCGTCGACGGTCAGGAATGGGATCTCTCCCGTCCTATTGAAGCCGACGCATCACTGCAGCTGTTCAAATGGGACGACCGCGAAGGCAAGCATGCATTCTGGCACAGCTCGGCCCACCTGCTTGCCGAAGCCCTGCAAGAGCTCTTCCCCGGAGTAAAATTCGGCATCGGCCCGGCCATCGAAAATGGATTTTACTATGACATCGACCCCGCCGGACACACCATTACCGCGGCCGACTTCCCGCGGATAGAAAAGAAAATGATTGAACTTGCCCGCACCAAGCACCCCATTGTACGCGCCGACATATCAAAGGACGACGCGCTGAAGATGTTTGGCGAACGTGGCGAAACATACAAATGCGAGCTTATCAGCGAGCTTGAGGACGGTCACATAACCACCTACACACAGGGTGCCTTTAC
>OFFL01001935.1_pt1 | contig 12525 bp, 16 predicted proteins | sample 1521391 | NCBI WGS metagenome assembly OFFL01 (sample SAMEA3504082, study PRJEB24116) | mouse gut metagenome | biome: mouse gut; feature: mouse-associated habitat; material: faeces | place: Denmark | collected 2011
CGGCGGCCGTAAACTGTCTGCTGTCTCTGGATGAATATGAGGTGCGCGGTCATGTGGGAAACTATGCGGATCTGGGAGAACTCTTCCTGTTCGAAAAAAGCGTTCCCCAGGACCAGCAGGCGCACTTCGATCTGACCGCGCTGGGGCAAGCGTATGAGAATGAGCGCCCCGGCCTGTTCATCGGCAACTGTTACGTGGAGTACCCCGGCAGCCAGCCGGTCATGCGCTATGATGGGAAAGCGCTTCCCGGAACAGAGAGCGAGGACTGGAGCGTCCGGCTGAAGCTGGCATCGGAAGCTGTTCCGGGCGGCGTATGGCTGAGACTGCCGGATTATAACGAGTTCCATGAGGACGGGCCGGGAAAAACCAGGCTTGCGCTGGACGAGCTGCGGGTAAAAACGATCCAGGAATGTACACTGCTGGACGCCCGGTGCATCCTGCCCTGCGTCCGGGACCTTGCCAGTCAGTACAACAGTCTTGCCGGTCTGATCTACGATGGGCAGGAGCTTGGGATCATCCTGGATGAGCGGGGGCAGGGCAGTCCGGATTTTCTGGAGAGGTTTGCCGCGGCGCTGGACTTGGAAAACTGCTGCCGGCTGGACGACGCGGTGAATATTGCCGGTGACCTGAGCAGCTATGACGTTATCAGCAGGGACCGTTTTCTGGATCAGGTCACGCAGGAACTGAGCGGTCAGGCGTGGGCGAAAGGCGGCGACGCGGTCAAGGGCTGCTTCGATTATGCCGCCTATGCTGCCGCGCTGGCGAAGCAGCAGGGCTACTGCCTGACAAATGACGGGCAGAATTATATCAGAAAAAGGGACTCGCCACAACTGGAACAGCAGCAGACCGGGATGACAATGTGATCATGATAGAGGGGCCGTTTCTCCGGAGGGATAACGGCCCTTCTTTTTTGCGCCCTTTTCCGGAGGACCGGCCCCGGAAAGGACGAAATATGGCAAGCGAACAGTTGAAAAATCATCTGAAGGGCAACTGCCTGGGCAGGCGGAACGCCGCCACGTACCAGGAGCTGGCGCAGACGTTCCACATCAGCGAGAAGGAGCTGCAGCGTCAGGTCAACCGCCTGCGGAAGAACCAGGTCCCCATTTGCGGCGGTCAGGATGGGATGTTCTACGCTAGGAATGCCGGGGAGCTCTATAACACGATCCAGAACCTCAAGGTCATGGCGGCGGGGCTGGAGCAGGTCATCGCCAGTCTGGAGGGCGCGCTGGAGAACTTCGGGGAGGTACAGGATGGAGCTGGGGTTGACGGCTAGGCCGCCGTTTCCGTGGGTCGGAGGAAAAGAGCGGCTCCAGTACATCATCCGGTCCATCTTCCCGCCCAGACCGCCCCGCTTCGTGGAGCATTTTGGCGGCAGCGGGTCGATCCTGCTGGGCCAGCCCATGTGTCTGGGGCGGATGGACGTCTACAACGACTACGATTCCGATCTGACCAACCTGTTCCTCTGCATCCGTGACAGGACCATCGAACTGCTGAACGAGCTTGGCTTTTTCCCTCTGCACTCCGAGGAGGAGTTTTTGATCCTGCTGAAGATCCTCCGGCGCGAGACGATACTGCCGGATTTCACAGAGAGCGAGCTGGCTGTGGCAAAAGCCGTCCTGACCGGCATTCAGTACGAGCAGGTGGAGAAGATCCTGCGGGGGCGCGCCTCGGCCTGGGATGTGAAGCGGGCGGCTGCGTTCTATACGGTGGACCGCCGCAGCTTCAACAGCATGCGGCAGACCTTTGCCCTCCGCCCCACCAATATCCGCAGCTTCTTCAAGCTCATCACCGCCGCCGCCCTGCGGCTGGAGAGGGTCGTCATCACTAATCGGGATTTCGAGGATTCCATCAAGGCCCACAACAGCGAAAACACACTGCACTACTGCGATCCGCCCTACTTCGAGGCGGAAAAAATGTACTCTCCGGGCTTCTCGCTGGAGGATCACTACCGGCTGCACAATGTATTGCGGGAGTGCAAAGGCTACAGAGTCATCTCCTATAACGACTGCCCCTTTATCCGTGAGCTGTACGGCGACTTCTATCTCATGCACTTTGAGCGGCAGAACTGTATGTCGCAGACTGAGGGCGCGGTCTACGAGGAGCTGCTGATTACCAACTACGATCCCCGGCCCATGCTGGCGCAGAATACGGAGCAATTCAATATGTTCGAGCCGGATATGGAAAGCGGGAGGCTGATCCTGGTCCATGAGCCGCATGATCCGATTTGCGTGGCAATGTCGGGCAGTAAATAAAAAACGGAGGAAGTTATGAAGAAATTTATCAAAGAAACTACCAGGAAAAAGCTGGTCATTCCCAACGCCGCGCTGAAACTGAGCGGTCTGGAAAAAGGCGAGGCGGTAGAGATCCGCGCGGCAGACGATGTGGTGATGATCCTGCGGAAGGAGATGACCGCCATGGAACTGCTCCGCGCCATCGACAGTATCCAGGATGCGGCGCTGGAGCTGACGCTGCACATTGTCAATGCCTGCGGCCCCTGCGAGGATTGCAATGGCAGCGGCGGCGAGGACTGCCCCGCCGACCCGTCCCGCACAGCGACTGTCATTCCGGATGAGGTGCGGAAGGAGGTCCATATCCCGGCGGACGCCAAGCTCTGCGCATGGCCGGGGGATAAGCCGGGGACGGTGACGGTAGGGCAGGCGGACTACCGCTATGACCTGACGGATGTTCCGGCATGGGAGCTGGAGATCCTGGCCTCCCACGGTGTGTGCCTGGGGAACCTGGAGGAGCGGCTCATGACGGAGGACGCCGTCTATGGAGCGTAATTTTCTGTATCTCTGCTATGGGGATGCCAAGCGGTACAGCGAAAGGAAAGTGTTCTATGCAAAGACTTATCAAAGAAACTACTAAGAAAAAACTGGTCATTTCCTACGACGTTCTGGAGAAATGCGGCTTAGAGCGGGGCGAACCGCTGGAAATCCGCGCCATGACCAACGCGGCTGTCATCCTTAAGCCAAGGATGCACGCTCTGGAGGTGATCCACGCCATCAACAGTCTCCAATGGCTGGTGCATGAACTGACCGGCTGCCTGTCCTGCGGCCGCTGCGATGGAGGGGACAAGTGCGCGGAGTCCACGAACGGGACCTGCCCGTACCTGCCGGCCGCCACAAACAGTCTGCGGCCGGAGGTTCTGCGGGAGGCCGGCATCCCCAGCGGCGTGAAGCTCCGCGCCCAGGTCAATGAGGGGACCAATACCGTGACCGTTGCCCAGGCGGATTACCGCTATGATCTCACCGATGTACCGGACCGGCTGCTGACCTCGCTGGCAATCGCGCGCGTATGTGTGGGGAGCCTGGAGAAGCGGCTCATGGCGGAGGACGCCGTCTATGAGTAAATATCCGTATCTGTACCGGAATTCCTTCGCGGAGGCGCTGCGGTGCGGCGAGCTGGGGAAATGGCGCAGCAGCCATCAGGAAAATATTACCTGCCGGAAGGATATCGAAGCGGCGGTCTCCGCCGGCTTTGACGGCGGACGTCTGGCGGAAGGCTGCGCCCAGGACATCCTGTACCGGCACGGCTTCAAGCGGGTACAGCATGTGCTGGCCAATACGATCCGCGGACGGCGCTGCGCCGGGCAGATCGACAAGGAGCCGCTGCAATGGTGCCGTCAGATCTGCATCCCCTACGACAGAAAACACAGCCTGGAATTTGTGGTCCGGAGCCCGCCCGCTGCGCTGAACCTGTTCGCGGATCAGGTTTACCAGGCATATCAGGCGTTGGGGCTGTTCGGCCCGGAACACTGCGTGAGCAGCCAGCATCCTGTGGATTATGAGGGCCAGGTTTTGGTGATGAGTCCGGATACGCTGCGGGAGGAATGCTGGGACGCACGCAATCAAGTCTGGCTGGGTGAGGGAGGCTTTGGATGCTCTCCCACCGCCTACGGACGGGCCGTATATGCCACCTGCCTTGGAGATGGTGAACAGACGCGCTGGAATCGCGATGATTTCATCGGTGTGCTGGATGAGCAGTACCTGCCGGACTGGGCAAGGGAGAAGCTGGAGGAAATTCAGGCGCCAAAACAGAGCGGACCCACTATGAATATGTGAAGGAGAACAACATGAAACGAACCGTATTTTTGCTGCTGGCGGCGGTGCTGCTGGCAGCGTCCATGTCGCCCATTGCCCTGGCGGCGGAGGTGTGCTATCCCACCGCTGTGGAGCAGAACGAGGACGGCAGCGAGATCCGGAAGGTCTATGATCTTGAGCCGGGACAGGACCCTGCCGGGATCTCCCGCTCGGATTTCGAGCAGAACGGCATCCACTATACCCTGACGGACCTGCTCAAGCAGGAGATGCCGGAGTATCAGGAGCGGCAGCACACCGAGGAGGTGTCGCTGGAGAGCAAGAACAAGGATATGGCCTCCATTCTGGCCCTGCTGCCCCAGCAGAAGGAATTTGTCACAGAGGACGGCCTGTCCGGTACGCTGACCCTCCGGCTGGACACCGTCCAGGTGGAGACGGCGGGCTATGGAAAATCCAGCAAAACCGTGACCACCACCCGCCGCTACCCCAATCTGGGCAGCCAGGATACATCGTACATCCCCAAGACCGTGGAGGAAAACGGCAGGACCATGACCTTGCAGGACATCTCCTGGCAGACGGACAACACCGCCAACATGGACGGCTATGCGCTGGGCGACCGGTACACCGCCGTGGCGACCTATTCCGGCACGGCCACCAGCAGCTACGTTACCGGCTATACCGTAACGGCAAAATATGAGGGCACGGTCAGCAGGATCGCGCTGGACCGGGTGCGGTATGTGGCCGTCTTCGAGGGTACGGAGATCAAGCCGGTGGTCACGCTCCCGGAGATCGAAGACCCCGCCGCTATGCCGGACAAAGCCGGTGCGGATGGCGGTTTTCAATTTAACTGGGCGTACATCCTGGTACCCCTGGGCGCTGTGGTCCTCGCCGGAGGCGGCGTGGGCGCGGCGCTGTTTTTGAAGAAACGGCATGAAGCCGGAGAGGAGAATGCATAATGAAGAAAAGAAGATCCCTGACAACTATTCTGGCGGTCTGTATGCTGCTGGCGCTGGCGGTCCCGGCCTTCGCGCTGGAATACACCTTTGACGAGGATGAGCAGTCCGGCTACGGCAAGCCCACCTCTGTGGACCCGGTGGTGACGGCGGATGGCGGTGCGCAGAAGAACGAGGACATAAGCAAGAACGCCGCCCTCATCCCGCCCGGTTTCGGGACGCCCACCAGCTACCTGCCAAACTCCGGGGAGTACCTCACGCCCAACTTTGTCCCCGGTGCGCTTAACGGCGGGCTGGTGAACCAGGTGGGGAGCGTGGGCAATCCCAACGGCGGGACATCCACCAATACCATGGGGGGAGGCTACCCCGTCCCTGATACCAGCCTGGACAGTTCTGGCTTTCCTACGGTAGACAGCGGCAGCTCCACGGGCGGACAGGCCACCGCGTTCACCGAGGTCACGTCCGGCCTCTACTACGCCAACGGGAGCCTGGGTACGCTAAAAATCCCCTCCATCGGCCTGACGGTGGGGGTGTATGAGGGCACCGGGTCCGCTCCCCTGCTGAAAGGCGCGGGCCACTTCGAGGGCACCAGTATTTGGAATGGCAACGTCGCAATCGCGGGGCACAACCGTGGCGTCCGCAACGACTTTGGCAAAATCCACATGCTGAAAACGGGTGATACGATCACCCTCACCACCGCGCTGGGCACCCGGACCTATGCCGTCACCAGCGTGTCCAAGGTGTCCGTCAACGATACCTCCGGCCTGTCCGCCTCCACGGACAACCAGATCACCCTCTATACCTGCGTGGAGAACCAGCCCGCCTTCCGCTGGTGTGTCCGGGCCCTGGAAAGCTGACGCTGGACTGAAAAAAGAGAAAGAAATCTGTCAAAAGCTGTTGACAATACTGGAAATATATGGTAATATATAATTGCGAAGGAACACGCAAATGATGAAGGGGGACATTACCATGAAGCGTTTTCGGTTTTTGACAGGCTTTCTCTGCGGCGCGCTGATGTTCGCCGGGTTCACGTCCATAGCGTCCGCCGCGTCCGGAATTATGGCGGCGATATCCAACCAGCCCGTCTATGTAGACGGACAGCGGGTATATCTGACGGCCTACCAGATCGGCGGCAACAATTACGTCAAGCTCCGGGACATCGGCGAGGCGGTGGGTTTCAACGTGTACTGGGACGGCGCTTCGGTGCAGGTGGAGAGCGATAAGCTCTATACGGGTGTGGGCCCGGAAAGTCAACCCTCCCAGCAGGTCCCCGCCGCCCCCACCGAACTGACGGAAGAAAATGTCCGCGCCACCATTCGGGCTTTGAAAAATACTTACCCTTCTGGCACAGTTTATCCCGCGCCTTACGTTCCGAACAATCCCTTTGACCGGCCCTATAGCAATTGCGATAAATGCGCTGGCTGGGCAATGCTCTGCTCCGATGCCGCCTTTGGCGACCTGCCCTGGCGGAGAGTGGACCGCCCCAGTTGGGATGAAATTCGGGCGGGAGATCTGGTTCAGTATGACGGCCATGTGGTCGTCGTCTTGAACAAAACAGACGAATATATCAGCGTCACTGAGAGCGGCAGCAACAATAAAGCCCGCTGGGGCGGGCAGTATTTCAAGTGGTGGCTGGAGGAACAGTCCGGCTACGCACTCCGCACCCGATATCCACAGTAAACAATCAAATCAACCAACCCGGCAGGGCCAGACTATAAAATAGTTTGGCCCTGCCAAGCTGTTTCAAGGTTTGGCCCTGCCCTGCTTTAAAAGGAGGAAAACCTTGAAACATAAGTTTATCAACCGCGTTATCTCCCTGCTGGTGGCGTTGGTCTGCGTCATGGGGGTCCTGCCCTTGTCCGCTTTTGCTACCACTGGCCTGTCCTCGGCCCCCGCCAGTATCACGCAAAAGTCCTCGGACTATATGAAGATCGGCGGACGGTCTGTCCGTTACAAAGCGGCCAGCAGCGTCATTAACAACGTGGGCCTGCCCTATGTGTTCGACGAGCAGGTGGACGTGCCCGGTTTCGGCTCCACCCGCGCCCTGTGCGCCTATCAGAAGGGCACCCTGGGACCGGGGGCCAACGGGCAGAAGTGGGACTTCAAGGAGGAAGTGAGAAACGCCTCCCTGCGGGTACTGCTTACCTACGTCTACGCCCATACCTACGGCAGCTTCACCGACGCGGGCAACGCCCGAGGGCTGGAGCATTGGAATGAGTATTGGTCCAACATCTGGTTCATGGTGGCCCAGGCCATGTCGTGGTACTATGAGCACGGCATCATCAAGGATGTGAATTCGGACCGGGAGGGCTTCAAGGAGCAGTGTGCTGAGGAGTTTGTCGCGGCCATGCGTCTGTACCACGATACCTATGGCCAGTCCTCTTTCATCAAGGACTGGAGTAAAATCGGGACGCACAGCATCATTGACAGCGCGGACGGCGGGGCCACCGGCAACTCCGCCTATGATTACATCTCCACCGGCGTCGAGCTGGTGTTGAATCACCCCGAGTATTACCACAACTACCACCTGTGGATCTATGAATGGGACAAATCCCAGCCCTGGAAGCTGGCGGGCCAGTCCGGGGTGCCCATGCAGCGGCTCTTGATTGCCGTACCCGACGAGCAGCAGGAGGATACCAGCGTTCAGCTCACCGTGAAGAAGCTGGAGGCGGGCACCAACAAGCCCATCCCTAATGTGACCTTCAAAGTGGAGGGTATGGACGGGGACAGTGCATTTTCTGTGACCCGTAAGACAGGCGTAGACGGTACTTTCACCTTAACTGCCGAAGCAGATGATCTCATCGCTGGTCAGTACAAAATCACCGAGGACGCCGTGCCCGAGGGCTATGTGGCCCAGACCGCTTCTCAGATCGTTACCGTGATGCCCAACGGCTCCGCCAACAGTGTATTCACCTTCTACAACGAGCCGACTACGACAACCACTACCCCCGGCACCGGCTCCATCAGAAAAGTTGACGCGGACAACCCCACCGTGGGCATCCCCGGCGCGGTGATCCGCATCACCAGCGTGAAGCTGGACGATGGCGGGAGCTATTTTGGGGAGTTTGTCACCAAGGATGGCGGCTACATTTTGAAAGAGGATCTGGACTTTGCCAACCTCCCCACCGGGGCGTACCTCGCGGAGGAGATCACCCCGCCCCAGGGCTTCATCCTCAGCTCCGATGTGTCCAAAGTGAAGCAGCCCTTTGTGTGGGATGGGGAGCATGACGTGTCCCTGGTGTTCGAAAATTCCAGCAAGGTAAAAATCCAACTGAAGAAAGTGGACGAGAGCGGCAGCCCCCTGGCTGGCGCTATTTTTCTTGTCCTCCGGGATGGGCAGATCATCTCCACCGAGGAGACCCAGCCCGATGGCACCATCACGGTGTCCAATGTGGTGGAGGGCCACTATGAGTTCGTGGAGGTGTCGGCCCCCGCTGGCTTCGACTGCGACCGCTCCCCGGTGGGCGTCCATGTGAACGCCGAGGATTTGCAAGGAGAGCAGACCATCGTGGTCACCAAGGTCAACCACCACAAGCGGACTTTGACGATTTCCAAGCGGGACGCGGAGAGCGGGGAGCCCATCCCCAACACCTCCTTCCACATCCGGGGTGTGAACCTGGGTTATGAAAATGATGTGGTTACCGGGGCGGACGGCAAAGTGGTGCTGGAATCCATGCCCAGCGGGTGTTTTGAGATCGAGGAAACCGCCGTCCCCTCCCCCTGGCTCCTGGACGCCAACAACCGCAAGACCGTCTGGATCGACGCCAAGCAGGACAAGGACGTGACGGCGGATTTTGTCAACAGCACCCGGCCCGGTATCCGGCTGTTGAAACTGGACGGGCAGACTGGCAAGCCTGTCGCCGGGGCCACCTTCCTGATCGAGGAGGTCAACGGGGGCTTCTCCGACCGCCGCCAGACCGACAAGGACGGCCTGATCGTGCTGGAGGGCAAGGACGGCGTCCGGCCCGGCGCATATAAAATCTCCGAGGTGGAGGCGGCCCCCAATTATGTGCTGGACGATACCGTCCACATCGTGCAGTTGGAGGAGAACCGCACCACCACCATTGAGCTGACCAACCTGATGAAGCCTACCCTCAAAATTTTGAAGGTGGATTCCATTACGAAGAACCCCGTGGCCCACGCCAAATTCCAGATCTGGCGGGCCTCCGGCGAGACCAAAACCGGGGACTATCATGATCTGGGCACGTTCTATTCGGATGAAAACGGCGAGATCGTGCTGGAGCACACCGACCCCGGCTGGTTCAAAATTTCTGAATTAGAAGCCCCCTCCGGGTACTCCATCAAGCAGGCGGATCACGAGTTTTATCTGGCCGCGGGCGAGGAGAAAACCGTCCAGGTGGAGAATATCCCCCTGTCGGCATTGGTGGTCTATAAATATGACCGGATCAGCGGGGAGCCGGTTGAGGGCGCTATTTTCCAAATCCGCTATATCCGCGAGCTGGATGCCGCCCAGGGCTACGAGCTGGACAAGGAGTACAAGACCGTCTACGTCCAGCCCGGGAAAACGGTGGAGTTTGAGTGGGAAAATGTGCCCATTACCGGGCAGTTCCAGCTCCGCAAGTACGCCGCCGAGTACAACGAGGTCACGGGAACCCCGGCGGGCGCCCCGCTGAAGGGCGCGGTGTATGAAAACGGCGGCTGGTGCAAGGGGCAGGGCTCCTACCACTTCCTGATCCCCAACGCGGCCAAAGCCTGGGGGTTGAATGTGGAGGGCTGCAAGGCCAGCGAGCCCCAGCGCATTTTGGACGCGCTGAGCCAAGGCAAGCTGGTGGTAGCCATTATGGGCAGGGGGCATTTTACCACCAGCGGCCATTTTATCGTCCTCCGGGGTGTGCAGGACGGGAAGATCCTGGTGGCCGACCCGGCCAGCACCTCCCGGAGCCGGAAGGCGTGGGAGCTGTCCATCATCCTCAACGAGGCTGGGAAACGGGCCGGGGCGGGCGGGCCGTTTTGGTTGATTGGATAGGCAAAGGGCACGGAGCGGGTATGCTCCGTGCCCTAATTCATTTACAGCGTGCCTGTGTAACTTCAATCTCCTCAATGGTTTGTTCCATATCAGCCAGCACCTCCCGGGCATTTCGGCCCTGGTATCCGTCGTTCCTTTCCTTTAAGGCTGCGAGCAGTTCGGAAGGCACAGCCTGACAAATGCCACCTGCCTCATTGCCTTTCATCGGAGAACACCTCCAACATCTGCTCTGGCAGCCATATCCTGATGTTTGAATTCTGGTAATCGGTGGGGTTTCTCGTGACAATCCCATCCATTTCATTCAGCAGGGCAACGGAGTATTGGACAGAATCTTCAAAATCAGCCCAATCCAAATTGAGCGCATTTTGGATTTTCTGTTCAGAAACTGCCGCAATGGAGACAACCATCAAAAGCCGTTTCAGCAGATCTTTGACAGCGGCATGGTTCTTCATCTGCCGCTTTGCGATGTAATAGATGTCCGTGACTGCGGAGGCGGACACATATTCCTGCACATCACCCCGCTGGGTCAGGTTGAGCACATCTGCCGCCGCATGAAAATACGGTTCCCGCTTCAACAGGACATCCAAAACCACATTTGTATCAATGAGAAGCTTCATATTTTCCTAACCTCTCCTCGCGAAGGGCGGACAGCGGCAGCTCAGTTGTAGGGATCGCGCCAATCAGCGACTGCACGATGCTTTTCGTATCTGGTTTTTTCACAGCAGAATCAGCTTCTTCCGTTGGCAGAACGATAATCTCCAGTTTTCGGCCCTGAAAGGCCTCCGGCAGCGGCATAATGGACATGAGATTGCTTGCGTCAATAAATCTGCGCACGACTTCCACGGGGGCCACCTCCAAATCTTGATTTACCCACATTATACACATACCCAGGGTATTTTACAACCCCCAGAGGACATAGGAGGCAATATGGATACCGCATCCCAAAAACTATATATCTTTCTATCGGCTTGCGCCGGTAACTGGCATAACGCTGCCTTTATTGCCGGACACAAGGAAGACAGCCCGGGTTATCTGTTGTCCGCAAACCGGGACGGATGGCCCATCGTGATGGCCGTAGAACAGTTCCAGCAGCTCACAGGCGAGTCCATCGACCCCACCGAGTGCTGCGGCCAGCTCACAGAGGATGCTTTCAAATCGCTGTACGCCCAATATCTGCTCTGGCAGATGCCATCGGCGGAGAGCAACCCGCTTCTGTATCTCAGCCGGGACAACTCCAATCAGCCCTAATCCCCCTGGGAGCACTTGGCCGCGTCAATGGCCAATACCACCATCAGGCACAGCAGCGCGTCCTCCGGACGGGAGATGTCCATGCTGTAGGTGTCCGTCCAGTTCCAAAGCTCTTTGGACAGGGCCATCACCGTGTGCGGACCGTCCATCACCGTGTAGTCCCACTCCCAGAAATCCCCCTCCACCGTCCAGCCGTTGCAGTCCAAATTGAACTTGGGCCGGAAAAAGGTGAACTCCTTTTCCAGCACGCCCACCTGCCGGTTTCCCACATACAGCTCAAACTTGGGCAGCCAGGTAAGCACCTTTTCCTGCACTGTGCCCAGATGGTTCCCATAGGCGTCGTAAATCTGAAGCCGGTGGCCCCAGCTCAGCTCCCCTTTTACCACATAGACAGTATTGCCGTCCTCATCGTAGATGTCATAGCTGTCAAACCAGGAGAAAAACCTCTGCTTAAAAAGTAAGCGCATCATAACACCCTCCCTTCCTGGCTTTATTATAACAGACGCACGCCCCCTTTGAACAGCTTTTTCTAATCTGCCCACCCTGGAGGCCACTCCAGGGCGGGCTTTTTTGCCGTTCACAGAAATTTTACACAAATGAGGGCCCATTTTATGCCCTGAGCGGTGCGTAATAAATCAGGAAGTATTTTCAGGGCCATCCCAAATTGGTGCAAACTCATCCAACCAGGACAGAGGAGTGATCCCAATGAAACGAGTGAATATCAAATGCCCTTACTGTGGCTCCCGGGCGCTCCTGCGCCCTGCGTCCGTTGTATACGGCAACAAAGCTGTAGATCCAGCTGCGCCCTATTATGTCTGTGCCCGCTATCCGGCCTGTGACTCCTATGTGGCCGCCCACAGGGATACCCGCCTGCCCATGGGCACCCTGGCGGACAGTAAGTTACGCCGCAAACGTGTTGAGGCCCACAAAGCCTTTAACCGGCTGTGGACAAGCGGACTGATGGGCAAGAAGCAGGCGTACCGCTGGCTCCAGGCCAAGCTGGACCTGCCAGAACAGGAGGCCCACATCGGCCGGTTTTCCCTGTTCCGCTGCGAGGAGGTCATCCAGCTGTGTAACAGCCGGTTCCCCGCCGTGGACAAAGCATCATAGCAAAGGAAGGTGAACACCATGAAGTTTGATTTTACCCTTACCCCGGAGCAGAGCCTCTTGGCGGAGGATAACCTGGCAGTGATCGACAAGGTGATCTCCCGGTACATCCACACAAACGAGAATGTCTGCGGACTGGGCCAGGACGATCTCCACCAGGAGGGCGCCATGGCGCTGTGCAAGGCCGCCG
>OFFL01001939.1_pt1 | contig 12511 bp, 6 predicted proteins | sample 1521391 | NCBI WGS metagenome assembly OFFL01 (sample SAMEA3504082, study PRJEB24116) | mouse gut metagenome | biome: mouse gut; feature: mouse-associated habitat; material: faeces | place: Denmark | collected 2011
GGGTTTGGCGACCGGGGGGTAGAGGGCATGATTACCGCAGCCCGATTTGCCCGCGAACGTAAAATTCCCTACCTTGGACTCTGTCTTGGGATGCAGGTAGCGATCATTGAACATGCCCGCCATGCCTGCGGTTTTCATGACGCTCACAGCATTGAGCTAGATCCCAACACCACCCATCCAGTGATCGCATTGATGCCAGATCAAAACGACGTGGAAGACATCGGCGGAACGCTGCGCCTTGGTTCTTATCCTTGCATCTTGGACAAGGCTTCCAAAGCATTTCGAGTCTACGGAGAAGAAACGATACACGAAAGACACCGTCACCGCTATGAGGTCAACAATGATTACCGCTCTGTTCTTACGGAACACGGCATGAGCCTTTGCGGTCTTTCGCCGGACGGCAGGATCGTGGAAATGATAGAGATTTCTGATCATCCATGGTTTGTCGCTACCCAGGCTCACCCGGAACTAAAGTCCAGGCCCAACCGGCCGCATCCCCTGTTTAAAGGATTTGTGGAAGCCGCAGTAAAGAACAGGAGAGAACATGAGTAACACGCCAAAGCAAATGAAGAAAGACAATCCCTCTAAACGTGGGAATCCATTGATCCGCTGGGTCAAAAACAATCGTTGGAATTTCCTTGCCTTGTTCCTCTGCGCCGTCCTGTTTTTCTGCTTTTACTTTTATGCGCAGTCTGGAAAGGAAGATATTTCAGCCACGGAAGGCCACTCTTCGTACTCAGAATATGAACTTGCCACCGTGCTGTCAGTCACAGAAGACACTACCGAGCCAAGTGAAATATTCGAAGGGAAATATACCGGAAATCAATCCCTGATGGTAAAGATCAACTCAGGACAATATAAAGGCATGACCATGTCGGCGATAAGTTATCTAGGCGCTCTTTACGGCACCCGTCTTTCCGAAGGAGATCCCGTAGTAGTGTCTATCTTTACCACTGACCAGGAAGTAAACAGCATAACGGTTTATGAATTTAACCGTACCTTTCATATTATGTTGATTCTTGCAGGCTTTGTCGCTATCACTGTGATCATCGGACGAAAAAAAGGGCTACAGTCTCTGCTCGGCCTTGCTTTTACCGTGCTGTGCCTGATTTTCGTCTTAATTCCTTTGTTAATGAAAGGGTTCCCCACTCTGATCACGACATTCTTTGTCTGTGTGTATGTCGCAGTGGTAAGCTTTATTTTTATCGCAGGCGTAACAAAGAAATCAGCTTGCGCCATGCTAGGCACTTTCGCTGGACTTGCCCTAGCAGTGCTTTTCGGACTTCTTGCCCAATGGCTCGTCAAAGTCGACGGCATGCGCATGGGAGAATATGTAGACGCATTGTTGCAATTAAAGCAAAAAGGCACGCCTATTCAGCTCAGCGGCCTTTTGATCGGGGGCATGATAATTTCTACCCTGGGCGCAGTCATGGACGTCGCCATGAGCATCTCTTCCTCTATGCAGGAGCTGACATCTGTCAATTCCAGCCTCACAAGGAAAGATTTATGGAGATCTGGCATGAATATCGGACGTGACATGATCGGAACGATGACAAACACCCTGATTCTCGCATTTGTGGGCAGCAGCTTTCTGATGGTGCTTTATATCTACAGTTTAGGAGTCCCAGTCTACGAGCTGCTCAGTTCCACCCTTGTAGCCACGGAAGTCGTGCATGGCATTGCCAGCAGCATCGGCGTCATTGTTTCTGTGCCGCTGACGGTATGGATCGGCACATTCTTCTATACACATAAAAATTAATATGACAGATACATAGCAAAAGGATACCGCAAAATCCTCAGAACAGACGATTTTGCGGTATCCTTTTGCCATTTTTTATTTTTATTCGGTTATTTCAACTAAAATTTCCTATAAGAACAAAGCTGCCGCTTGGGCAGACAATTCGTCTGCCTTTGCAGCAGCTCCCGTTACAGGCTTTTAATTTTTATTTTTTCTTTACTGTTACCTTAAAGGTTGCCTTTGCACCGCTCTTCATGGTCACAGTGATATTTGCCTTTCCGGCTTTCTTTCCTTTTACCACTCCCTTGTTGCTTACGGTAGCTATCTTCGGCTTGTTGCTCTTATAAGATTTCACCTTATCGCTTGATGGGAATTTCTTCTTAATCTGAATCTTAGCCGTCTTACCCACTTTAACCGTAGCTGACTTCTTCTTCAATGTCACAGAAGGATTCTTAACAGTCACAGTAAAGGTTGCCTTTGCACCGCTCTTCATGGTTACGGTAATCTTCGCCTTTCCAGCTTTCTTTCCCTTTACCACTCCCTTGCTACTTACAGTGGCTATCTTTGTCTTATCGCTCTTATAGGATTTCACCTTATCCGTACTCAGAGACTTGCTCTTAATCTTAATGCTTACTGTTTTGCCTTTGCAAATGGTCGCCGTCTTGCTCTTTAAGGTTACCGTATGCTTTTTGACCGTTACCACGCAAGCCGCAGATTTTCCATTTGACGTCGTCGCCTTAATGGTTGCTTTCCCTGCTTTTACACCTTTCACCAAGCCAGAGCTGGTTACAGTTGCCACACTCTTATCTGAAGTGGTCCAGGTGACATTCTTATCAGTCGCATCAGAAGGCAATATGGTTGCGCTAAGCTGTGACGTCTTTCCGACATATACAGAAAGCGTGCTCTTATTAAGTTTCACATCCGTTGCCTCTACGGAAGACGGCAAAACATCAATTTCCGCCCTGTCACGTACACGGAGGCGGTGCAAGAATTCTACTTCACCCAGTTCGTCTACGTCAATGGAGCCAATGCCGACAGCCGTAACCTTGTCACCTGCCTTGACAGATGTTCCAGCGCTGCCAAAGTGATAGTTCTGCGTCTTGGAATTCCAGATGTAGCCATTGATGTATACACATGCTTCATCCCCGGCAGCATCTTTCACATAAATCCGGTCAATCACGCCAGACGTCTCATGCACTCTGCTTACCGTTCCAGATACTTCCATCAACAGACCCACATTGCTATCTGCCATCGCATCTTTATTGCTTACTTTTGCCGGTTCAACAGGATTTGGATTTTCATCCAGTATCTCCACAAATCCGCCGTAATCTTCAGAAAGGTTCAGCTCAATCTCGCCGCAGTAATAGGTGATTCCGCCATGCACGCGTACTTTCTGTCCAATCTTGTAATTGCCAGAAGGCGGGAAAATGTTGATTCCGCCTGTAGCATCCTGCACATAAGTACAGTCAAAGAATGCGGTGTTCTGGTCAAAGCCGGAAGTGTTTGCCGTAATAATGCCTTCTACGGTGAACTCTTCTCCTTCCTGTGCTGTTTTTGTCTCGCTGATTGCAGACACAGTATTGTAATTTGTGCCCTGCACATGAATGTTTTTGCTGGCTGTAATATTATGTTGTTCGCCATTTACCTTCACTACATAGTTTATGGTAACTTTATGAGCGCCATACTTCGCCGGCGTCCATGGGCAGGCTATCTCTTTCTCGGCACCTGCTGCCAACGCTTCGTTTAAAGTCTCGTCTTTTACCGTCTCGCCGTCCACGGCAACGGAATAGCTGATCAAATTGACAGACTGACTCTCTCCGTTGGTAAGCGTGCTCTTAATCGAAGTTTCTTTGTTTTCAACCGGGCTGCTGCCGTCTTCATTAACGACATCCGTCACTGCCGCTTTGACTTTTACCTTATTTGCGCTTACGTCTGCTACCCAGATTGGTGCGGACACCGCAATGTCGCCGTCTGCCTGAACTACTTTAATGTAATAATACGGGCTCGTATTGTCCAGGGTGATAGTGAGGTCCGCCGTGTTGCCGCTGACTTCTTCTGGATTTTTCTCATTGAGAATCTTTCCGCCTTCGCCGACTACATAGACCTTGCCCAATGCTTCCTGATCTTCATCACTGAGGCTGACATTCAGAGTCACGGTATCTTTGTCATAATTTTCTATAATGCTTCCCTGCTGATAATCATCCAGCGTATAAATCATCGTCAAATTCTGATCTTCAGTAGAATAAACCCGTCTCTGATTCATAGCTTCATATACGCCGTCCTCGCTAAAGTTCTCTGTGAGGGCAACCGTTCTTGTCGGGCTGATGCTTCCCCATGCCCCTTTATGGTTATCCTGTCCGTTGGTGGGCGCTACATGCCAGCCTAAAGACAGACACATGTCATAATATTCATAGCTTGGGAAGTAACCGGTTCCACCAACTGCGCCGTCGCCGTTTCCTACCTCGATCAGAGTCATCACCTTGTCACGTTCCGGCGTCAGTCCTGTAAAGCTGTCAAAGAAGCCGAATGTCGTGCCAGGATGGTTAAACTGCGCGCTGATATTTCCATTTCCAGTAGATGTAGCTTTCTTGTTGTCTGCATCCACAACCAAGTCATAGAATGCTAACATTCCAGAATTATCTTTCTTGTTATTCAATTCTGCATTGTTTCTGGATACAATGCCCTTGGAGTTAAATACATTGATATGACCAGGACCGCCAGACCAAGTCATTTCATATCCAAAGCCTGCCACGAAATCTGCACTCTGCTTGTCGTAGTAAGCTGCCGTAGCCTTTGCCTCCTGCCACAAGTCGAGATTTTTCGATGCATCTGCCCCCGGATACTCTCCAGTACCTTTGTTAATCGAGGACGCTGCGTCATCATAAATGCTGTCCTTGGTTGCAGAGCCTGTGGTATCAAAATAATTGGAGTGATCTGTCACAATCAAGTAATCCATGTCATCTGCATTGTTTTTTGCATGTTCATAAGCATTTTCCAAAGTACCAGAACCGTCGGAATATTCTGCCGTATGAGAATGGATTTGACCAAATTTCACTTTGTAGCCAGCTTCCCCGATATAGAAAGACCAGCTTCTTGAGACTTTCTTTCCATCCTGCCTGGTGATCGTAATTTCTGCAGTATATTTATTGTCGACCAGGGCAGTATCTGGCGTATAATTGTAAGATTTGGAAGCGGCATCATGTACCATTGCCAGCCCTTCCTTGCCGTTAAACGCCAGTTTTGCCTCGGCATTATCGCCGATGTTTGCATAAACAACGCTAATTGTCGGACGTTTCTGCGTGCCTGTACTGCTGTTTGGCGCCGGGGAAACGGAAAGAATCAACGGCTCGTCGTGAATAGCGACTTTTCTTGTTCCGCTGTAAGAAATTTCATTCCCTTCCAACTCACTGGTTACAGAGATAACGACAGTCATTTCCGTATGTCCCACCAAGTCAGCTTTCGGAACGGTTACTTTTCCGGTTTTCACTACTTCGCCCTGTTCTTTTGGTTCATCCATGGACGGCGTATATGTCTTCTTTGTATTGTCTTCAAACGTAACTTCTGCTTTCAGTTCAGAAGGTGTTCCCATATCGTCCAGCGTAAAGGTTGCATCAAAATCCACATCCTGGTTAGCCTCTGCCAAAGAGTTAAATACAACTTTGGGATTAACCACGTAACCAAGTCCATACTCATCGTTACACTCGACAAACTGGAACGTAAAGATTTCTGGCTGTCCAGCCTTAAAGCTGTAACCGGAAAATCCTCCAGAGAAATATTCTACAAAGATGGGAGCGTTGCCATTATAGCGGATGGTAGCGCTCTTGATCGTGATGCCAAGCCCGTCTTCCGTCGCAGCCAGTTCCCATTTATAATCAGTCTCCAGCTCTGCAGCCGCACATTCTTCTTTCGTCAAAAGAAGCAATTCTTCTTTGGTGTTGGTTGCCAGGTATTTGCCCTTGTTCTCCAAAAGATAATAATCGCCCTCTTTTTCAAGCGTAAAGATCAGTCCGCCATTTCCAAGAGACAGCGTTCCATCCTCTTTCTTTGTGGTGATGGCAGCTGCAAGCGTTGCTGCAGAACCGTCTATGGCGTCTGCCTGCCCGCCAATAATGCTTGCCCCGCTTTCATTATAAATGGCATACGTTTTTCCTACTTCTGGCAGTGCAACCAGATCAGGCTTTGTTCCCACATGTCCGCCATCGTTTGCTACGCCGGTGGCGTCGAGAAAATCAAAGATATAGATGTCGGTCACGCTGTCTTTGATCGTATATGCACAGAAACCGCTGCTTGGATAGTACTCCAGATATACATCTGCGCCGCTAGATTTTGCAGTGTCGTTCATGATAGTATATCCATTCAGCTCCTCATTCCTCTGAATGATCCAATAGCTTCCGTTGGTCTTCGTATTCATTGCCTTTTCGGAACGATACAGCAATCTTGCATTATTGCTTGTATCCAAGCTTAGATATTCTGTCCCGCATTTGATCAGGTATGTCTGGCTCTCGCTCTGCCATTCAAAATGGAATACGGCTGCGCCGGTGCCGTCGCCATCGCCAAAATCTGCTTTTCCGTCCTCAGTTGGGACAGCAGGAACTTGGCTTGCGGCTCCGCCTGTAAGGATATAACGCATTACGCCTTCTGCTTTCTGGCTGTAAATGAAGTAATCTCCATCCTCCATCACTGGCTCTCGGGGCGGCTCTTCGGGAAGCTTCTCGATCTGGCTTTCCTGAACTTCAAGAAGCTGCATCTTAAAGTCTCCTTCCTTGCCTGCCTCAATTTTATTAAAACCACTGTATGTTCCCTTATCTGCCTGATACTGCAGTGTGTAACCCGCTCTTACCACGTTCTCAATGTAGTAGGAACCGTCTTCTTGCGCAATCAGTTTCCACTTATCATTCTTTTCATCAAGAGGCGTGCTGGCAAAACTATCGCCCATGGCAAGATTGCCTTTTCCTGTGTAAGCGCTGATAGTTACATTGCCAGATTGATGGGTATTTACCTTCCATACCTCAGTTTCCACTACGGTCGTGAACGTACTCTCCATCGGCACGCTCTTATTATAGAAACCGCTGTATACAGAAGAAAGAGCTACTTTATGTTCTGGATTATAGATGACATAATTCTTGGTACTCACGATAGTGTCTTCTGGTTCTGGCTCTTCGGGTCCGGCAGCTTCTATCTGGCTTCTTGTTACCGGAATCAGCGTCATTCTATAATCATTAACGTTCTGCTGGCTGGCTTCTGGATTGTAGGAGCTGAAATAATTATTCTTGGCATACCACTCTAAGGTGTGATTATTACCGCCGCCAGCTTTTCTTGCCACATTTACAATATAGTAAGAGCCGTCTTCCTGCTCCTGCATCGTCCATATATCATTTACCTGATCCAAAAGCGTGTCACTCTTTTCCGCTTTCATAGACAGTTTTCTGCCATCTTTATATGTGACAATGTTTACCTCTCCATCTGTGCCTGTTTCATTAATTTTCCACACTTCCGTGTCTTTCACGGTTGCAAAACTTTCCTCTAAGTCAACGCCTGCCAAAAAGTTTGCATTGGAACTGGAATTAGAAGAAAGCGCTTTCTTATATTCCTTGTTATAAATTACATATCCAACTGTAGCTTCTTCCACCACATAAAACTGGAACTGATAAATATCAGTCGTGCCTTTGCTATACGTCGTAAAGCCATTGTAATATTCCAGAGACTGAATTTTATCTACATTATTTTTGTCGTCATGATATATTGCGTTTGCATTGTCAATAAAATAAGTTCCTTCCTTGTTCTCTACCTCTGCAAGATTCCACAAGCTATAATCGCTGGCTGCTTCCTCAAAAGTCAGGGTGGAGCCTGTCGGACCCGAGGTAAGGAATAAGGTTTTTTCACCGCTGGGATAGCTGAAACTATAAGCTTCTGGCTTCTCTCCTTCTGCCGCTTTCACCTCCACATTCATCCTTACGGCGTCATCAGGAACCATAACTTTTCCATCTGTCGGGGAAACTTCCGTGCCGGCGAGGCCTTTGCCGTTAGCACTTGTTTTTGCCGTAAGGGCTTGCTGCGCCTTTGGACTATACAAAACAATCTTCTTGCCATCAGCGGCAGCCTTTTTGAGACCGTCTGTGGACGTAACAAGCGTAGCTGTATCCAAACTTTCATCTTCTTGCGCAGACACACTGTCTTCGGGAAGATTTTCAGCATTGAGGTACAGGCTCGTGCCATTGCCAGCAACCGTCGTCACAAACACAAAAAACGCCATCAGCAAGGCATAGAGCCGTTTTCTTTGCTTTTTCTTTTCCATTCAAATTCTCCTTTCATCTTTTGCCGCCGCTCCCGCAGCGGATCATAAAAACAGTAAAAACTACTAAAAATTAGTGAATACGTATAAAAAAAGGTAAAATAATAGACAACCCTTCCAAAAGCACCCGATAATCATAGCCTGAGGATTGTCATTTCCTAATAAGCTTACCTTGTCTTTCAAACGGTTTTTATAATTTGCGTGATCAATTTTTCAAAGGTATCTTTCACCTTGTCTGCAACCTCCTGCACTTCCTTGTGGTCCAGAGGCTGGTCTAAGATTCCAGCAGCCATATTGGTAATACAGGAAATACCACAGACTTTGATTCCCATATGTGCGGCAGCCATTGCCTCGCACACAGTGCTCATTCCCACGGCGTCCGCCCCAAGCGTACGGTACATCCTGATTTCTGCAGGCGTCTCATAATTAGGACCGCTGCACTGGACATAGACGCCTTCCTGAATATGAACCTCAAGCTCTTTCGCCGCTTTACGAATCTTGTCACAAAGCTCTGCATCATAGACATTGCTCATATCTGGAAACCTGGTTCCCAACTCTTCCAAATTGGGGCCAATCAAGGGGCTTTTCACAAAAGCGGAAATATGATCTGTGATCATCATCAGATCTCCGGGCTTATAAGAAAGGTTTACGCCGCCAGCCGCATTCGTCAAAATCAGCTTTTTGGCGCCCATCAACCCCATAATCCTGGTTGGCATCACCACGTCCGTCATCTCGTACCCTTCGTAATAATGAACTCTTCCTTTCATCAAGACGGTCGGCACGCCTTCCACATAGCCAAACAGGAAACGTCCGTCATGACCTGCCACCGTTGACACTGGAAATCCCTCAATCTCAGAATAGGGCAGCTCCGCTTTCACATCCATGTTTTTTGCATACTCTCCCAATCCAGAGCCGAGAACCAGCGCCACTTCTGGTTTAAAGTCCACTTTAGACTTTACAATCTCGGCACATTTGATTGTCTTCTCATAAATCTGGTTCATTGTAATTCTAATCTCCTTCCTATCAATTTTTTTATGATCCCAGCTAAAAACTGGATCAATGGTCCCGCCACCAAGGCGGTAATAATTGTAATAACTCCTAATTTTCCCCCCAGCAAGAATCCTAAAGCAACGCAGCAAACATCAAACGCAATTTTTACATACCGATATTCTTTCTTCACAGCATCTTGAATCACCATCACAAAGCCAGTAAATGGATCCAGTCCGATATCCGCCACAATAAACATCGCCACTCCCGTATATAACAGCATGCATCCAATGGTTGCGCCGCAAATTTGGGTAACAAGCGTTTGCGAGCGGAAAATCAAAGGATAGAGCCAGCTTCCAAGGCTTACCACGACGCCATAGGGCGCCAGGTATATCAGCGTTCCGATATTGACATAACGCCTGCCCGCGAAAAATACGATCACCAGCAATACAATGTTGGTAATATTAGAAGCCATTCCCAGCTGATGCGCAGAAAGTCCCGCCGCATTTCTGATTCCGTCATACACAATCCCAATCGGATCATTTCCCAAGGAGGCGGCGGCATTAAAGCTTATGCCTACCCCCACAAGCAAGATGCCTGCCAATGCCAGGATTATTCTGGCAATCTGTTCTCTTTTGTCTTTTCCTTTCATCCTTGCACCAGCTTATCTAAAATGGACGTCCCAATCGTGCCCTCTGGCATTGCAACTCCAAAATTGTCTGCAATGGTCGCCCCGATTACGGCAAACGTATCTTCGGGTGCAAGCGCTCCAGCATGGATGCCCTTTGCATATGCCAAAAACGGAACATATTCCCTAGTGTGATCCGTTCCAGTGTAGGTTGGGTCGTTGCCATGATCCGCCGTGAGAATCAATAGATCATCCTCTCTCAGCTCTTCCAGCAATACGCCAAGATTTTTATCAAACTTCTCTATTTCTCTGCCATATCCTTCGGGATTTCTCCGATGCCCCCATACGGCGTCAAAATCTACCAGGTTGACAAAGCAAAGCCCATGGAAATCTTCTTTGCAAATGTTTATGGTCTGCTCCATGCCGTGCACAGAGCTGTCAGAATGGTGGGTCTTAGTAATGCCTTCGCCACAGAAAATATCATTTATCTTTCCAACGCCGATCACGTCCATGCCTGCATCCTTTAATGCGTTGAGCACGGTAGGCCCTGTAGGTTTTAAAGCGTAATCATGGCGGTTGCTGGTCCGTTGAAACTCGCCTTTCTTTTTCCCAACATAAGGCCTTGCAATGACCCGTCCCACTCTCCATTCATCTTTCAGCGTAAGCTCTCTTGCAATTTCACAACAGCGGTACAAGTTCTCTAGGTCAAACGTTTCTTCATTGCCGCAAATCTGAAGGACGGAATCTGCCGAAGTATACACGATCATGGCTCCTGTACGAATTTCCTCCTCTGCAAGCTCCTCCAGTATTTCTGTGCCGCTTGCACTCTTATTGCCAATTACCCGCTTGCCGCAGCGTTTTTCCAGTTCTGCAATCAGCTCTGGGGGGAATCCTGTATCAGTAAATGTCTGAAATGGCTTTTCCGTTTTAATCCCCATCATTTCCCAATGACCAGTCATCGTGTCCTTGCCATTGCTGGCTTCGCCCAGTCGCATGAAACATCCCTCTGGGTCTTTCTCCTCCTCCATGTTTCCTGCAGGATGAAGATTCAGCATTCCAAGGCGTTTCAGATGAGGAATTTCTAAGGAGCCCATGTGCTCTAAAATATGTCCAAAAGTATCAACCCCTGTGTCTCCGAATTTTTCAGAATCCGGCATAGCGCCGATTCCCAAGGAATCAAGGACGATTACGAATATCCGATTATATTTTCCCATCCTGTCTCACCTCCCTTGTATAATGTATTTAGGTTGTTCAAGGGATACCTATAAACCCTCAGACCTGCTTCTTTACATCTCCTGTCTGATAGGAGATAATCGTTTTATTAGATTGAGAGGATGATCGTCACCTCCTTGAGCGCCTCTGCTCGTACTTGAAAGACTGATCCCTCTCGCTAATAAGCTTTCCGCGTATGAGTTGGATGTTGGTTGCCTTATGGCCTCTCTCCGTATTTAGCACAAGGTAGTGGCGCTTATTAGCTGAGTGGTCTCCCAATCTAAAATTTTTCTTCTGAGGTGGCTTTATGTTTTTTGTTGGTATTGATATCGGTAAAAATAACCATGTCGCTTCCATGATGGATGAATCTGGCAAGGTGGTATTTAAGGCTTTTTCCTTTCCTAATACCTCGGACGGCGGACATGCCCTCTTTTCCAAACTCGCTTCTTATTCTCCCTGTCCTGATGATTTTGAAATCGGCATGGAGGCTACCGGGCACTACTGGCTCTCTGTCTACTCATTTCTTTTTGAAAAGAAGTTCCTTCTCCATGTCATCAATCCCATTCAGACCGACGGCTGGCGCAGGGGCACTGAAATTCGCAAACGCAAAAATGATATCATTGATTCTGTCCTTATTGCCGACCTGATCCGTTATGGGCAGTTTGTCGAAACCAGGCTCGCAGATGAGGATTTATTCTCCCTGCGTTCACTTACGCGTTTTCGTACTTATCTGGTGGAATCCATCAGTGACTTGAAGCGTAAGGTTGTCTGTGTACTGGATCAGGTTTTCCCTGAATACCAGTCCATTTTTTCCGACATCTTTGGCAAGACCTCAAAAGAGATCCTTCTCCAGTTTTCTTCGCCCATTGATTTTGAGTCGGTTTCATCGCAGACCCTTGCAGAACTGCTGGCAAAACTCAGCCGTAAGCAGGTCGGCCCTGCAAAAGCTGCGCAGTTAAAGGCTGCCGCATCCTGTTCCTTTGGCGTTACTTTCGCCAAAAGCAGCTTTACTTTTCAGCTCAAAGCGCTGATTGAACAGATATCCTTTATTGAAAAACAGGTAAAAGAAACGGAAACCGAAATCGCTGGCATCATGGAAAAACTGGAATCCCCCATTACGACCATTACCGGGATCGGTAATATCACGGGCGCTGCCATCATCAGTGAAATAGGTGACATTTCTAAATTTGACAGTCCCAGAAAACTGGTGGCCTTTGCCGGGCTTGATGCCACGGTTACGCAGTCGGGCGAATTTGAAGCAGCCCACAATGTAATGAGCAAACGTGGATCACCATACCTGCGAAAAGCCATTTTTCAAGCCGCCCTGGTCGCCGCCTTTAAAGACCCTGTATTAAGTGCCTATTACCAGAAGAAGAGGGCGGAAGGCAAGCATCATTTAACCTGTATCGGTGCTGTGGCGAGAAAAATGTGCAACATTATTTATGCTGTTGTGAAGAATAATCAGCCTTATGTTCCAAAGGCTTAAATCCTTTTCCCTTTCCAGCCTGCCTGACAGCAGGTCTTGTTGTCGTACTCTTTTTTCTATTAAATTTTCTTTTGATTTTTTCATTTATCTACTTGACTTTTAATAGTTGGTCTTTCTATTATTATAAGATTCTTTCTTTGGCTTCGTTTCGTTTTACGCAAGCCGTTT
>OFFL01001949.1_pt1 | contig 12464 bp, 12 predicted proteins | sample 1521391 | NCBI WGS metagenome assembly OFFL01 (sample SAMEA3504082, study PRJEB24116) | mouse gut metagenome | biome: mouse gut; feature: mouse-associated habitat; material: faeces | place: Denmark | collected 2011
TCAGCTACAATAAGAAAAACCTTGAGAGGGAGCTTCAGAACGAGAGCCGACAGCATAACAGACAACAAAACAAGACTAGGCGGAGGGAGGAAGAAATTTAATGTGAATTTTATTGTAAAGACAGACGTTTTTTTGTATAATTGAAGTGTGGCAGGAACAGGATATATCGTATCTTATGTCACAGATTTTTAGAAATCGAGGTGTTAAAGTGCAGGACGATACAAAACAGATAGAGGAAGTCATGGCAAAACGTACAGCAAAAAACAGCGTATTCCTTGACCTTTTTCAAAACAAGAGTTATCTGCTAAAGCTATATAAAACGCTCCACCCAGAGGACACCACAGCGACAGAAGACTCCCTTACAGATGTGACGATCACAAATGTATTGACGGATAATCTGTATAACGATTTAGGCTTTATTGCTAATAATAAGCTGATGATACTTGTGGAGGCACAATCTACATGGACAGTGAATATTTTAGTAAGAGTTTTGCTGTATCTAGCGCAAAGCTATCACGAATATTTTCAGCGTACCTGCCAAGACTATTACAAAAGCAGGAAAGTAAAAATGCCAAAGCCCGAACTTTATGTAATTTTTACGGGAAACAAAGGGAGGAAACCCGATAAAATATCTTTGTCTAAAGAATTTTTTGAGGGTGCGGATATAGATATTGAGGTAAAAGCAAAAGTTATCTATGAAAGCGATACAGATGATATTATCAACCAGTACATTATTTTCTGCAAAGTTTTTAACGAGCAGACAAAACAGCATGGAATGACACAAAAGGCAGTTATGGAAACAATCCGCATATGCAAAGACAGGAATGTTTTAAGGGAATATTTAGCGCAGAGAGAAAAGGAGGTTGTGACAATTATGATGAGTTTGTTTGATGAAGAACAGATTATGAAATCATTTATCAGAAGCGAAAGGCATGACGCAGACAGGGAAACCGCAGAAAGAATGATTAAAGACGGAGAACTTTCTCTTGAAAAGATTGCACGTTATGTTCCTGCATTATCAATGGAGGAATTAAAGGAGCTTGAAGCCGAGATTATACAGTTGGCGTAATCGGTAAAACAATTTAATATCAATAAAACAGCGTAAAGGCGCATGGAACAGTGAATTGTAAACCATGCGTCTTTTTTTACGCCCAAAAGGAGGAACATGAGCGACAACATTCAGACCAATACCACAGGGCGATTAACGCCCTGTTTGCAAAAGAAGATTGATAAGACAACCTACTTAGTCGAGGTACATTTCTCTGCTACAAGTACCCAAAGCGTGGAGGAAAAACTAAAGCGTGTTATTCTCCATGATTTACAGCATGGAAAACAGGGCAGACCAAGAAAAAGTGATGAAAAATGATGAATACGTCCTTGACAAGTAGCAACAGGAGAGCTGGAACAAAGTATAGCCAAAGTAAAAGGAATCGAGGTCGCTGTCCCACCCCCATGAGGCATCCGGGTCAGAATAATGTCTTGGGAGTGAAGCGTATTCCTGCTGAGAAAGGGTATGGGCAGGGGAAGGCAGGATATGTCCATTTGGGTTGGAATGGGCATGGACAGAAGTGCCGTCGCCGGATATGGTAAGGGAGCTGTCGGGAATGAGGCCACATTTGAGAGAGGGCAATACGGCAATCGTATAAAAAAGCTTTTGGAGCCGTGCCTCAAAGTTGAAAGGGAGATCCTTGCCGTCAAGGATTCGCGAAACAAGGGAGTCCGTGATGGAGGAACGGTTTTCGGAAGCCTTCTGATGCCTGCCTATGGGTTTGGGCGGTTTTTTACGGTTCCAGCCTGGAGAGAGGAGTTTGCCCCTCTTATAAAGGGAATGGTCAGGTCTGGTCCAAAGCCGATCCATGAAATCATAGTAAGAACCCAGCGGGGGAAGCGAGTTTACGGAGCATCCGAGCAGAGAGGCGAGGACGCGGTCAGATTTCAAACGGCTCACCCATGTGGTAAGGGAAGGGGAAGTAAGGTTGATGGAGACCAAAAGGAAAAAGAGGACGAAAGAACGGAGGATCTGAGGCTGGTTTGATGCGGGCCTTCCGGTGTTGGAATAAAAGGGTTCAAGAAAGTGCATGGCAGCATCCGTGTCCAAAAGGCGGAGTTTTTCCCTTGCGGAAGCAAGCTCGGACTGGAGCCGGACTCTTTCAGAAGAGTCGAAAGTAGTTTTCGCGTTGGTGAGAAAGCAGTGGTATTCCTGGTTAGTTTGCCAGTGCTTGATCATAGTGCGGTACCTCCTTGTAAGTAAGTTGTGTTGGAATACTTCTTAATTACAAGGGCGCATTTGATGATTGCAAGCAATCATCAAATGCGCCGCACAATTCGAGGGAAATGTCAATAGCTTTTTGAAAAAATCTTAAATTTTTCACTCCCAATAGGGAGGATAAAAAAATAAAAGAAATGAAAAAAGAGCGATAATTCGGGCTTTGTCGAGTTTCCGAGACTGCTCGTAATAAGTTAGGGAGGGCAGTCTATGCGGGAATGCTATTATGCAAGGAGCGCCAACGCATCAGGAGAAAAAGAAACCCTTAGTCATCATGCACAGCGAGTCAGTACCCTATGCGGTGAATTTTTAAAACCGATGGGTTATGCTGAAATCGGAAATATTCTGGGAGGACTACACGACTTCGGAAAGGCGGGCGAACGGTTTGCGGAGGTACTGGAGGGAAAGAGGGTGCATGTGAACCATGCCTATCCGGGAGCCGCGCTGGCGTATTTTCGCTATAATCAGAAGAAGACAGCCAGGATACTTGCGACTGTCATTGCCGCACACCACAGTTATCTGGACAGCGGCTGTATCCTTAGGCTGAAAGAATTGATGCAGGGAGCAGGTTCCGGCTGTGACGAAGAAGGCAATACATTTTCTTTGTTTGGCATGACAGAGATGAAAGAAGCTTTGGAGGCATTTCAGGCAGAAAATCCCGGGCTTATGCAGTTGAAGGTTCTGCAGCCGCTTCCTGGTGAGGAAGATCCGATTGCTGATATGCTGTTGTCACGCTTTCTGCTCTCCGCATTGGCTGATGCGGATTACTCTGCCTCGGCGGAGCATTTTGAACCGGATTATCTGAAGGTACATATAGGTACAGCACTCAGTCCGGAAGAGGCGCTGGAGCATCTGCTGCAGATACAGACAGAGAAGCAGAAACTTTCTGCCTCGTCATCATCGCTTAATGCCCTTCGGAACCGGCTTTTTGAAGACTGTCTGCATGCGGCAGAATTGCCGCCGGGTCTGTTCACGCTGACAGCGCCTACCGGTTTGGGAAAGACTTTGAGTCTTTTTGCCTTTGCGCTGAAGCATTGCATGAAATACAGGCAGATGCGCCGGATTATTCTGATTTTACCATATTTGGCCATTATGGAGCAGAACGTAAGGGAGTATAGGAGAGTGCTTCCGGAACTTTTGGAAAGCCACAGCGCCGCAGTTTTGGATGAGCGAGCCGGAAACTTGGCGGAACGATGGGATGCACCCTGTATTGTCACTACAAATGTGGGCTTTTTCGAACCGTTGTTTTCCGCAAGACCTACAGACTGCAGGCACTTGCATCAGCTGGCGGACAGCGTAATTGTTCTGGACGAAGCCCAGTCCCTGCCGCCTGATTTATTGGAAGCAACGCTGCGGACTGTTAAATTGCTATGCAGTCGATATCATTGTACTATCGTATTTTCTACGGCAACACAGCCATCCTTTCAGCATCTTCCTGGCTTGCAATGGGGACCAACGGAAATTGTACCCAATCCGGAGAAGCTTTTTCAAGCCACACAGCGTGTTACATATGACTGGCGGATTGAGCAGCCGGTTTCTTACAGACAGATTGGGGAGGAACTGATGTCCGACAGACAAGGATGTGTGATAGTCAATTTGCGGGCGCATGCGGAAAAGCTCTTTCATATTTTAGAAGAAATGATACCAAAATGTGAGTCGGAAGGGCTTTTTTATTTGACCAGCGATTTGTGTGGAGCACACCGCAGCCAGGTTTTAGAGAGGATAAAGGTACGGCTTGCGGAAGGAAAATCCTGCTATCTTGTGGCAAGCCAGTGCATCGAGGCCGGGGTGGACCTGGATTTCCCTGTGGTGTATCGGGCATTGGCGCCATTGGAATCCATCATTCAGGCTGCAGGCAGATGCAATCGCAACGGTGACAGTCCTGACGGCCGGGTTGTTATTTTTCTACCAGATGAAGAACGTCTGTATCCTCCGGGAGCATATTATCAGAGGGCGGCGGTGTGCGTAAAGACTCTGGCTTCCCGGCATCCCATTGACTGCTTTGACTTGAAACATATCGAAGAATATTACGAGATACTGTATTCGAATTCCGAGGGAGACAAAGAAAAGCTGAAAAAGGCGCTTCAGGACAGGGATTATAAGAAAGTGCAGGAAGAATATAAGCTGATAAATTCCAGGGGCGTACAGGTAATTGTCCCATGGGAGGAGGAGATGGAGTTGTTCTGTTCTCTTCAGAAAGAATATGAGCGAACCGGACTGACACGGGATTTCATAAGGCGGGCAAGACCGTTGACGGTCTCTTCATTTGCTGAAGACAAAGTACAGGAATGCTCTATCCCACTTTTATTCCGAACACATGGAAGGGAAAAGGAAGTGAGGACGGAATGGTACCTGTTGGGGAATCAGGAGTGCTATCATGAGAAGCTGGGACTGAATTTTGGCGCATTGGATAATTTTGACGGGATTTACTGAGAAACGGGGGGTGAAGTATGGGAAAAAATCCAACTGCAACGATAGAAATTTGGGGAGATTTTGCTCTTTGGACGAGACCGGAAAGCAAGGTGGAGCGGATGACCTATGCGGTGCCGACTCCCGGCGCAATCCGGGGATTGTTATCATCGATTTATTCCAAGCCGCCGGAATTTTACTGGCAGGTTCGGAGAATTGAAGTGCTGTCTCCCATCCGCTACATATCATTTAAGAGGAACGAAGTAAAGAGCAAGATGATGAAAATCCCTGAAGCAAATTCTTATAAGGCATGTATTTTGATTGAAGATGACAGGACGCAGCGGCAATCTGTTGTCCTTCAGGATGTCCGATATCGGATTACGGCAGAGATTGTGCCCAGGGCGACTTACACACATGCGCCGGGAAATCTGATGGACCAGTTTGAACGGCGGGTAAAACGCGGTCAGACCTTTATGCAGCCATGTATGGGGACAAGAGAATTTCCGGCATATTTTGAATGGGGTTCCGGCGGGCGGGAGTCAATCCGGGAGACAATGGATTTAGGACTCATGGTATACGATGTATTCAATCTCCATAAATGGGGCGTCACAAAGCAGGCGGAACCGGAAATTTCACTGTTTCATGCGCGTCTGGAGAACGGCGTTCTGGAAGTCCCGTCCTATGATTCGCCGGAGGTTCTGAAAGGGGGAAAGGAGACAGGAGAGTATGCTTGAAGAATTGTATCAGTATGCGGTCAACCACAAGCTTGCCGCGCGCCCCGGCTTTAAGCCGAAACGTCCCAAGGGATACTTTCATCTGTCAGCCGGGGGAGAATTTCTGGATTTGGAAATCAGAGAGAAGAATGCGGAGGAGGTGGATGCACCGGATGCGGGAGCGGCGGCAAACGGTACGCGGTACTGCAATCCGCTGATTGAGAAAGCGGGCATTGTTCTCTGCATTGTGAATGACGAAAAGAAGGATAAGAATATACCTGTGAAGCATGCATTTTTTCTCTCCTTCTTTGAGGAGGGAAGAAATGTGGAGCCTTTGTTCGGTATTGCGGCAGATGCGCTTTGCGATTCCCGAATATTGGAAGAAATGCGGAATGCACTGGCCGACAGGAAATTGAAGCCTGCGGACCCGGTTGGATTTGCCGTGGACGGGAAATATCTGGAGAAAAGTAAAAGTTACTACGAATTTTGGAACCAGTTCAGGAAAAAAATGCAGCCGGCATCTGTAGCGAAAGCAGAGAGATGCCTGATTACAGGGGAATTGTCTCAGCCGATGGCCACTGTTCCCAAAGTATCGGGACTGATGAGCGTTGGAGGTCATACGTCGGGAGACGCATTTCTGTGCTTTGACAAGGATGCATTTCAGTCCTACGGATTAAAGCAGAGTGCAAACGCGGCTGTCTCTGAAGCAGCGATGACAGCAGTCAATGCTGCTTTAAGCGAATTGATTCAGAAAGCAGATGTTCTGGCAGGCGCTAAAATGGTTCACTGGTATTCCAGACAGGTATCAAAGCAGGAGGACATGCTTTCTGTGCTGTTTGGAGGAAATCTGGTGGAAGGCGAAGAGGAAGAAGTTTCGGACAAGGAAACGGAACAGGAAGCGTTTGCGGCAGCCCAGGCACTGGTTGCATCCATTCGGGAAGGAAAGCTTGCCGGGAAACCGGATGTGAAGTATTACATGATGCCTTTGTCCGGTGCAGGGGGAAGGATGATGGTACGGGGGTGGTATGAAGGAAGCTATGAGACGCTGTACGAAAATATCAGCTTATGGTTTTCGGATTTGCGGCTGATTTTGCCCGGCGGGCAGGGGATGACGCGTCCGCCCAAGTTAAAGGCGTTGTGTCTGCGGATGTTAAAGCCGGGTGGGGGAAGCAAGGTATGGGAACGGATGGATCATGAACTGTCAAATCTTAGTCAGCGGGTAACCTATGCAGCGGTTCAAGGGAGTCCGTTGCCGGATGAAGCAGCTTACCGTGTTCTGCAATGGCTGAGAGCATGGATTCTCGCGGACGGAGATAAAAAGCGAGGAAACAGAGAGGAAGGGAGTACGGAGAAGGGGAGCAATGCACCGGAAAAGACTGTCCATAAGGGAGCCAGACAGGAGATATTGGCTTATCAGTTCCTGAAAGCATGGATTAGGAGAAAACAGAGGAAGGAAGGAGGGGAAGAAATGATGAAAGAAGAACTTAACCGGCAGAATCGCGGTGCCGCCTACTTATGCGGACGTCTGATGGCTGTTTATTCCGTGATCCAGGAGAATGCCATGCCGGAGGTAAATGTGGGAGTTGCCGAGCGGTATTATGCCGCTGCTATGGCGGGGCCGGGGCTGGTAATCGGGAAATTATCTCAGCTGTCCCAGTATCATTTGGCAAAGCTTGACCGGGGGCTGGCTGTTTATTTTGAAAAGATTCTAACGGAAATATATCAGAATATGGGAAGTCAGGCGATTCCCACTGCATTGACAATGATACAGCAGACGGAGTTCGCGTTGGGATACTATCAGCAGAAGGCGGAGATTTATTCCAAAAAAGAAGAAACAGAAGCATGAAAAATGTATATTTGATACGCAGATTTGTGCCTGTGGACTAAAATTTGCGGGTCATAGAAAGGGCATGGTTAGCAGAATGGCAATTGAAAATCGTTATGAGTTTATGTTCTTTATTGAATGCAGGAACGGTAATCCCAATGGGGATCCCGATATGGGAAATACGCCGCGGACAGACCCTCAGAGTCTCCATGGATATATTACGGATGTGGCGATTAAGCGCAGAATCAGAAACTATGTACAGGCTGCTTATGAAGGAGAGGGCGGGATGGAAATGCTTGTCCGCAGCGCCAGCAATATCAATACGGGCATTGCCCGCGCCAAATCGCTCAGCGGGACAGAGCTTTCAGCGAAAGGAAAAAATGAGGTTTATGCAGGGCGCAGAAAAGCATGCGAGATGTTTTATGATGTGCGTACATTCGGCGCGGTGATGTCCACAGGGCCGAACGCCGGTCAGGTGCGGGGCCCGGTACAGATTGCGTTTGCCCGCTCTCTGGACCCGATTCAGCCACTGGATATTTCCATTACAAGGATGGCAACAGCGGATGCAGCAGGAAATGCTAGAACGGTGGAGGAATATGAGGCATGGGAGAGGGAACAGCCCGAGGACAAGCTCCGCACTATGGGTCGGAAGCAGTTTATTCCCTATGGGCTGTATGAAGCGAGAGGCTTTATCAGCGCGAATCTGGCTGGGGAGACAGGCTTTGACGAGCAGGATTTAAAGATTTTGTTCGAATCCATTCTGAATATGTATGAGCATGACCGTTCCTCCAGTAAAGGGGAAATGTCCGTGATTACGCCGCTTATTATTTTCCGTCATACGGGAACGGACTCGGATTTGAATCAGAGAAAACGGCAGGCAAGGCTCGGATGTGCCCCGGCACACCGGCTGTTCGATATGGTTCATGTGCAGAAGAAAGAGACTGTGGCATACCCGGAATCATGGAAGGATTACACGGCAGAAATCGACCTGAATGCGAGACCCGCAGGGATTGATATCGGTTTTTTGTGCAATCCGTACGAGGAAATCAGCTGGAACGAGGTGCCCGGTGATGCAGAGTTTTTCAGAGGATGAGTCCAGAGAACTATTTCCCTTGTCATGGCTGTCGCAGTACGGATATTGTAAAAGACGCTGTTCTTTGCTTGCATTAGAGCAAGTCTGGCAGGAGAATGAGTATACGGCTGCGGGGAGGATGCAGCATAAGCGGGTGCATACCGGAAGGACGGAACAGCGGGGAAATACGATACATATTTATGAAATGCCGGTTTTCTCCCGCAGGCTTGGGGTAAGCGGATTTTGTGATTGTGTGGAAGCACATCCTTCTCCGACAGGAGTTCCGATTCCTTATGGGGAGGGAAGGTATACGTTTTATCCGGTGGAGTATAAGCACGGGATTGTGCGTGATGAAGAGGAATATCATCTTCAGCTTTGCGCCCAGGCAATCTGTCTGGAGGAGCGTTTTGGCGCACGAATTCCGGCAGGAGCCATTTTTTTCATAGATGCCCATAGGCGTGATGAAGTTTTGCTCTCGGACGAATTGCGGGAAAAAACATGGCAAACGGCAAGGGAAATATCAGATTTGATAGAGAACCAGAAGATGATTCCGGCGGCTTACAGTGCAAAGTGTAAGAAATGTTCTCTGCGGGATGTGTGCCAGCCGAGAATCAGGCGATCGTGCCGGTCATACAGTGATGGCCTTTGGGACGAAGCGGTAAAGGAGATGGAATGAAGCAGCTGTTAAACACATTGTATATTCTGACCCCGGACACGTATCTGTTTTTGGAGAATGAGGCAATCGGTGTGAAGATAGGCGGGGAGGAGAAGGTGCGGGTTCCTGCTCATACGATTGCATCTGTCTATTGTTTTGGCAATGTGACGGTATCCACTCCATTGATTGGTTTTTGTGGACAGAGAGGAATCAGCCTTGTGTTTCTTTCCAAATACGGAAAATTTTATGGCAGAATTCAAGGGCCGGTTCAGGGGAATATCCTGCTCAGGCGCAGACAGTTTGCCGCGCTGGATGATATGGTGCTCAGTAAAAGGCTGGTGCGAAGTATCCTGTTAGGAAAGCTGATTAACAGCAAAGAGTTTTTGATGAGGGTTCGAAGGGAGCGCAAAGGAAATGAAGGGATTTTTACGGATTCGATTCATAAAATAGCCCGAATCGCAGAAGAGCTTCGAGAGAGCCCCAATATTGACTCCATGCGCGGACTGGAGGGCGCAGCAGCGGCTGCTTACTATTCTGCGTTTTCGGATATGTTGATTGGCGGGGAGATGACATTCGAGGGAAGAAACCGCAGGCCTCCTGAGGATCCCGTGAATGCATTGCTTTCCTTTCTATACACCTTATTAAAGAATGATGTACAATCTGCATTGGAGGGTGTAGGGTTGGATCCGGCAGCAGGATTTCTGCACACATTGAGACCGGGAAGACCTGCATTGGCTCTGGATTTGATGGAAGAATTGAGGGTGCCCCTCTGTGACCGATTGGCCGTTGCCCTGATAAATAGAGGGCAGATTACAAAAAAGCATTTTGATCAGCTGGCTCCGCCGGTTCTTCTGGGAGAAAACGGACGGAAAATCGTATTGAAGGCGTGGCAGGAAAGAAAAAAGGAACAGATCCAGCATCCGTTTTTACAGGAAAAAATTCCTATTGGGTTGATTCCGCATGCACAGGCGATGCTGTTTGCACGGGTATTGCGTGACGAACTGGATGAGTATCCGCCATTTCATTGGAGGTGATGAGGTATGATGCTTGTGGTTTCCTATGATGTGAACACAACGGACGCGGCAGGTGAGAAACGTCTGCGAAAGGTTGCGAAACTTTGTGAGGCATATGGCTGTCGTGTGCAGAATTCGGTATTTGAGGTTCTGGTTGATCCGGCTCAGCTGGTTACGCTGAAAGCGGGTTTATCTGAGGTGATAGATAAAGACAGGGACTCGGTTCGATTTTATCGGTTGGGAAGTAACTGGCGTCCTCGGATAGAAACGCTTGGGAAGGAGCTGGCCTATGAGCAGGATGGGGTAATTATGTTCTGATATGGTGTGAATAGTTTGCGCGAATCGTTATCATTGGCGATTATCCGGTAGGTTCGCGCAAGAAAAATCTTTATAATATAAGGTTAGATAGGTGTAAAGCTGTTTTTTAAGTAGTTGCTGTTGTACTAATAATATAGATTTTAGATATTTTGCATAAAATAGAGTAGAAGAATTTATCTATTTTTGCGATGCCCCCTGTGCGGGGGCGAGAATTGAAACCTGGTGACGTATCACCTGGCCTTCCTGGTGGGCGTGGATGCCCCCTGTGCGGGGGCGAGAATTGAAACATCAGACTGTACTGGACCGGTGCAACGGGAAAGTATGCCCCCTGTGCGGGGGCGAGAATTGAAACCAACGAAGAGGAAAGAGGGGAGAAGGCCCAGGCGGAATTTGAAAAGGAGTGCAGGGAGAACCCCGGAAAGCAGGTTATGTACATTGACACCAGCACGAACAATGCCAGGGTCATGAAAACCTGCATGAAGGAAACCAGGGACGCTATTAACTTTATCAGAAACCCGGAAAACGATATAGAGGACTGGCAGCTGGCTGGTATCACCGCAATGCTGGACAAATGCAATGAAACGGGCACGGTCCCGTATGACATACCAACGGCAATTAAAGGGCTTTTGTGTATGCACATTCTCTGCGAAGGGAAGTAAACAAACAAAATAAAGCTGGGCTAACGGCAAAACGGGCAGAAAGGTGGTAACACATGAACGGAAAGGAAATGCGGGTTTTATCTGTAATCAACTTAAAAGGCGGGGTGGCGAAAACCGTTTCCAGCGTGGCTATTGCCTACATTCTGGCGGAAGTCTTCCACTTCCGGGTCCTGCTGGTGGACAATGACAAGCAGGGGGACGCTTCCAGGGGATACCGCCGCCGGGATGAAGACGGGGCAGGGATTGATAAGATCATGACCGCCCGCCGCCCAGATATGGGCAGCCTGATCCAGCACACGGACTTCCCCGGCCTGGACATTATCACGGCCAACATGAAACTGCTGAAAGCGAATCTGGAAGTGCTGCTGGATCAGACCCGCCAGCAGCAAACGCGGTTGAAAAAGGCGCTTGAACAGGTGCGCGGGCAGTATGACTTCTGCGTGATTGACAACGCGCCGGATATTAACATATCCACGATCAACGCCCTGGTTGCCAGCAATGACGTGATCGTACCGCTGGAAGTGGATGATAACACAACGGAAGGGCTGGCGGAACTGGCGGAACAGATCGAGTTCACGCGGGAAGACTTGAACCCGGAATTGACCTTCCGGGGGTGCTTCATTACGAAGTACGACAAGCGGAACGAAGCCCACGCCCAGGGCGCGGCCCAGCTGGAAGCGGCGGGGAAATATCCGGTATTCCGCACGAAGATCCGCACGTCCCGGAAGGTGAGCGAAAGCACATTTGCCCGGCTTCCTATCACGGTATATTCCAAACGTTCCAACGCGGCCATTGATTATGCGGCCCTGGTGGAAGAATACCTGGAACAACTGTGGCTGGACGGCGTAAGCCTTTTGAGCGTGCGGCCCGTGACCGAATCGGACACATGAAAGAGGGGAAGGAAGTATGGCAAAGTTTGACTTGCACCAGCTTTTGAACGAACGTTCAAAGGCGGCAGCCGTGGAGCGGGAGAACGAACCGCGCACGGCGGATGGAATGGAGCAGTTGACGCTTGACGTTTACGATCTGATTCCTTCGCAGGAAAACTTCTATTCCACGCAGTACATAAACGATCTGAAACAGTCTATTGCAATCGTGGGACTGCTGCAACCGCTGCTTGTGGAGCGGGACGGGGACAAATTCCGCGTGGTGGCCGGACACCGCCGCCGCCTGGCCTGTATGGCCCTGGTGGAAGACGGCCTGGAACAGTTCCGGCGCGTACCGTGCGTAACGCGGGCGGTGGAAGAAGAAGGGGCCGTGAAAACGATCCTTGACCGCCTGGCCCTGATTTTTGCAAACGGTTTCCGCGAAAAATCGGACTGGGAGAAGATGGAGGAAACCTTGCGCACGGAAGCGCTGATCGCGGAACTGCGGAAGGAAGTTGAAGTGGAGGGCCGCACGCGCTGGATCACGGCGGAATTTACCGGGATCACGGAAGCCCAGATCGGCAGGTACAAGAGCATAAAGAACAACCTATGCCCGGAACTGATGCAGGCATTTAAGGCAAAGCGGCTGGGCGTGTCAACGGCCTATG
>OFFL01001975.1_pt1 | contig 12161 bp, 10 predicted proteins | sample 1521391 | NCBI WGS metagenome assembly OFFL01 (sample SAMEA3504082, study PRJEB24116) | mouse gut metagenome | biome: mouse gut; feature: mouse-associated habitat; material: faeces | place: Denmark | collected 2011
CGGGATCGCCTGCCACAGCGATAGCTGTATTGACAAGCACTGCATCAGCGCCCATTTCCAATGCCTCTGCAGCATGGGAGGGTGCGCCGAGTCCGGCATCGACTACAACGGGCACGCGGCTCTCCGCGATGATTATTTCAAGCAGATCGCGTGTCTTAAGCCCTTTGTTGGTGCCTATGGGAGCGCCGAGCGGCATCACTGCGGCAGTGCCGACTTCCTCCAGACGCTTGCACAGTACGGGGTCAGCCTGGATATAGGGGAGTACCTTGAACCCTTCACGTGCAAGAATCTCTGTGGCACGCAGTGTCTCTACGGCATCAGGCAGCAGATATTTGGGGTCAGGGTGTATCTCAAGTTTTATGAAATCGGTGCCGAAGCAGTCGCGGGCCAGCCGCGCCGCAAGGACAGCTTCATCAGCATTGCGCACTCCTGAGGTGTTGGGGAGAAGCTGCACATGCTCGCGGTTGATGTGGCGGAGCATATCGTCCTCTTCTTCATGCTCCATGTCGATACGTTTCATGGCCACGGTTATCATCTCCGAGCCGGAGGCAAGTATGGCATCGAGCATAAGACGGTTTGATGCGAATTTACCTGTGCCGACAAAGAGGCGTGAGTGGAACTCACGTCCTCCGATAGTAAGAATGTCAGTCATTTTTCAGTATGTGATAATGATAGTAGAACGGTTTATTTGCCCGGTATACCAAGCAGTTTTTCCATGACGGACGAGGTATAGAGCATCGGGTCGTCAGCGCCTATTATGGCTCCTGACATGGCTATGCCGTTGACTCCTGTAGCCATAAGCGGTTTCACGTCATCCTCCGTAATTCCACCAATCGCTACAATAGGCAATTCCACGCCGGCGGCTCTGACATCTTTGACTATTTCGGTATAGCCTTCCAGCCCTATTTCCGGTGCGAGGTTCTTTTTTGTAGTGGTGAATCGGAATGGCCCGAGTCCTACATAGTCAACATCCTTACCTTTGAATTTGATAATATCGGCGGCGGGGTTGGCTGTAACTCCTATTATGGCATGCGGACCAAGAATTTCACGGGCCTGCATCGGGTCCATGTCCTCTTTGCCGAGGTGCACTCCTGAAACGCGGAGTTCGTTGACAAGCTCCACACGGTCATCAATTATCAGGAATGTGTCAGTCTCCTGGCACATAGGTATGATTTCAAGTGCTACGTTGCGTACTTCTTCATCCGATGCATCTTTCATGCGGAGCTGAATCCAGCGGCAGCCACCTTCTATGGCCATCTGTACCTCTTCAGCTATTGAATACTTCTCTGAGGGGTGGGTTATGAATTGTAACATGAGTCAAATAGTTTTAGTCGTTGTTCAAGTAACAGGCTATCACCATACGCTTCAGACAGATATCCGAGCACGGCATAGCCGGCGAAAGGGGTGTCCCGGAGTGTGCGGGCATTCTCCGGATTGATACCTCCCAATGCTATAACACTTATGGTATCCGGAAAGTGCATGGCCGACAGCTCTTCAGGAGTAAAGGCCGCTCTATAGCCATTCTTGCTGATGCTGTCAAATACGGGGCTTAAAGTCACGTAGTCAAACCCTGCAGATTGCTGAAGTTCGCTGATGGCATGGCATGACCGGCTTATGCGTCCGGTGAATCCGGGAGGTGGCTGCGGATTACGTGAGTTGAGGTGAATCCCTCCGAGCTGATATTCGCCTGTCAACTCGAAGCAGCTGTGCAGACGTATGCGCGTATGCAGTGCAGCAGGAATCCTGTCAAGCAGATCCCGTAGAGATTTTATATCAGCTCCGGGGTGCCTTAGATGCACCATGTCCCATCCATGGTCAAGGATGGCGCATATAGCGCCCGGTTCCGCGGGATGAATAGCCTCAGGGGTAATGGCAATGCGTTTCACCCTCCGTAGAAAGCCTTTATTATAACAATGTTGTCGCCTTGCGTCAGGGTGTAACTGTCACGCTTGTCACGGCTTACCACTGCGCCGTTGACAGCAGTGGCAATTCCTGTCGGGGCAATACCCTGCTGTTCGAGCACGCGTGATAGCGTCATACCGTCATCGACGGTAATTTTTTTGCTGTTTAATATAATTTCCATTACTGTCAATGTTTAGGTATTTCATGTGGCGGGGGCCGAAAAGGTGGTTGACCGGCCCGTGACCATGCCCTGACATGATGCGGGCACCTGCGGCAAGGGCGCGTGTTATATAGAGCTTGGCCCGTATGCAGGCATCTTCGATGTCCAATCCCATAGCCAGATATGAAGCTATGGCTGAGGATAGTGTGCAACCGGTACCGTGAGTGTTGTTTGTGTCGACCGCATCGGCACGCAGCGCTATGAGTTCCGGTTCGGTGGAAAGCTTCAGATAGTCAACTTTTACATTGTTATCGTCCGAATCACCACCTTTAAGCAGGATATTGCGGCATCCCATTTCGGATAATACACGTGCCTGTTCGTTAACATCCTCGGTGCCGGTGAGCCGGAGCGCTTCCATGCGGTTAGGGGTGACCAATGTGGCAAGAGGAAAGAGTTTGCCGGTCATGAGGTTTACCGCATCGTCCGAAAGGAGCATGGAGCCAGATGTCGAAACCATTACCGGGTCTATCACAAGTGTATTTACACTGTACTGCTGCATCTTTTCGGCCACGCATTCCACTATCTCTGCATTATGAAGCATACCTGTCTTTACAGCCAACGGGGGTACATCTGTAAACACCGCATCAATCTGGGCCCGTACAATTGACGTGTCTATGCCCTGGATGTCAAGCACACCCATGGTGTTTTGAGCCGTGATGGCTGTAATGGCCGTCATGGCATAGCATCCGAGAGCTGATATGGTCTTGATGTCAGCCTGAATTCCGGCGCCGCCTGATGAGTCGGAACCGGCTATAGAAAGTACTGGGATATAAGTTCTCATGCCTGTTGTAACATCGTTAATAGGTTAACGTTGCGGACTGTCATAGTCCTACGTTGCCGACAATAAGGCATGGCCTGAGAGTATCAACAATCCCTGCGCCGGTGCTAACCGTATCAGGTTCGAAGGGTAATAATCTCAGCCGCTTTGCGTAGACATATATGTACGCACATAGCGGCACCCCTTTGTCGTGCTGACGGCAAAGGTACACATTACTTATCGAAATACCAAACTAATGTTTAGTTTGAGGATGTGGGGGAGTTTGAATCCTTTGGGGTGTGCGGCCGGTTGTTGTTGCGGCGGCGGTTGCGGTTACGGTTGTTTGATGGTTGTGTTTTCGCATTCGCTGCCGGGTTGTTTTCCTGACGTTTCGGCGCGTGGTTGCGACCCTGTGTTTTCTGACGCGTTGCTGAGCCATTGCCTGATGATGGTTTGCGTCCTCGGTTATTGTTACGTCCGTTCTGGCGTCCTCCGCGCTGTCTGCGCTCAGGATTGTATCGGGGGCCCTCGCCGATGCTTTCGGGAATAGGATTCTTCCTGATCTCTTTCTCAAGAAAACGTTCGATATATCCGAATTTCTGCTGGTCCTGTTCGCTGACAAATGTGACGGCTGTACCGTCGGCCTGAGCGCGGGCGGTACGCCCGATACGGTGTACATAATCCTCGGCATCATGCGGCACATCGTAGTTGACCACCATTGTGATATCTTCGATGTCAATTCCGCGAGCTACGATATCCGTGGCTACAAGGATGTCAACACGTCCGGCCTTGAAGTCGAGCATCACCTCGTCACGTTTTGTCTGGTCGAGGTCGGAATGCATCTCTCCTATTTTATATTTGGCCCGGCGCAGTTCACGCGACAGTTCCTTGACTTTTATTTTCGAAGAGGCGAACACTATGACGCGCTGTGAGTGCATGGTGCTGAACAGATGCTTCAGTATGTGCAGCTTCTGAGGCTCGTAGCATACGTAGGCTGACTGGTCGATTTTCTCAGCCGGTTTTGAAACTGCTATTTTTACCTCGGCCGGGTCATTGAGTATTGTTTTGGCAAGCTGCTGGATTTTTGGAGGCATGGTGGCTGAGAACATGAGCGTCTGCCTCTCTTTGGGCAGGTGCTTCACAATCTGCATTATGTCATCGTAGAATCCCATGTCGAGCATGCGGTCGGCTTCGTCAAGTATGAAGAATGACACGCGCGACAGATCTACATATCCCATCTGAAGATGGGCCAGCAGGCGTCCCGGGGTGGCGATTACCACATCGGCCCCGAGCTTAAGTCCGCGTTGCTGTTGCGCGAAGGTAGCTCCGTCGGTGCCTCCATATATGGGAAGGGAGCTGATGTTGATGAAATAGCTGAATCCTTCAAGTTGACGGTCAATCTGCATGGCTAACTCGCGTGTGGGAGCCATGACTATGCAATTGACGGCATCTTTCGGGAAGTCATAGTCCGATAGCTCGCTTATGACGGGGAGCAGATAAGCGGCTGTCTTTCCGGTTCCGGTCTGAGCCACGGCTATGAGGTCGCGTCCCTCAAGTACTACCGGGATTGATTGTTCCTGAATAGGGGTGCACTCTTCGAAGTGCATTGAATCAAGTGCGTCAAGCACGTCATAGCTTAGGTCAAACTCGTCAAACCTCATATTGTCAAAACTGTATCTCTTGTAAAATCAGATGCAAAAGTAGTGAAAAAAGGGCGTATGGCAAAATAGTTGGACTGCGATAAAACAGGACCCGCCCTATCGTGAGATAGAGCGGGCCGGCAGTGATTATGTTTATACTGTGGATTTACTTCTTGGCGCTATCCACTTTTTTCAGCAGATGCTTTACTGCGCCTTCAAGCTGAGCGTCGTGTCCTGAAAGGATTTCACCGGGCTGGTTGTAGATAAGCACATCGGGGTTCAGCTGGTGATTTTCCAGAACGTTGCCTTTCATGTCCATACTTGTCACCTGAGGGATACCGAAGATGATGTCCGGATCAATCTGAGTTTCCCACCATACGGCTGTCATGGTACCGGGGATAGGAGCACCGATGATATCGCCTATGCCGAGTGTCTGGTAAACGAACGGTGTGCCATGGGCATCAGAGTAGTTACTTTCGTTCACCAGCATGGCTGACGGTTTGGTCCACTGTGAGAAGGGCTCGCTGCCGATGTAACGGCCGCGGGGCATGAAGCGCACATATTCCTTGCCGCTGAGCAGAAGGGCTATGTCATTGTGGAGCCATCCGCCACCGTTGTAGCGTGTGTCGACAACTACGGCATCGCAGTTGCGGTATTTACCGAGCAGACGGTCATATACAGTCTGGAAGCTGGGGGTGTTCATACCCTGGACATGTACATAACCGATGCGGCCACCGGAAATGCTGTCGACGATAGCTTCGTTGCGTTCTACCCAACGCTGGTAAAGCAGTGAGCTGAGTGTGCCGGAGCTGATTGGTTTTACAGTTACTTCTTTGGTTGAGCCGTCAGCTTTCTTGACCTTGAGCAGTACGCGACGTCCGCTCTTGCCTTCAAGAAGTGTGTTGTAGTCAGCTCCGGGAGCGATTGTGGTTCCGTCAATAGCCAGAATGATATCGCCGGCTTTGATGTCAGCTTTCTTTGTAGAAAGAGGACCGCGGGCTAACACTTCCTCTACTTTCAGGCCTTCGCCCTGATACTCGGGATCGAAGTAAGCACCGAGGTTGGCGTTTGCCAGGAACTGGCCGCTGTAGTCATTGTAGAACGAGCCTGCACGTCCGCCGGTGTGTGAGGCGTTAAGTTCGCCAAGGATTTCACTGAGCAGATTTGCAAAGTCGCGGTTATTATTGATGTGCGGGAGGAACTTGCGGTAATGCTCGCCATAGCTGTCCCAGTCAACTCCGTGAAGATTCACATCGTAGAACTTGTCCTTCACCTGACTGAGCATGTGGTTGTACATATATTCGCGTTCCATCGAGGGATGACGGTCATAGGGAGCCTCGAACTCGATGTTGTCGACAGCACCGTTTGAAAGGTTTACTTTCTTCATGCCGCCCCAGCTCATCACGAACAGATTCTCACCCTTTTTGTCAGGAACGAATCCGCCGGATATGCCTTTGCAGAGCACTTTGGTATCACCTTTCTTCATGTCGCGGCACATAAGGTTGGCTCCACCTTCGGTAGCGGGAGCCACGTAGTAGAATTTGTCGCCCTTAGGTGAAAGGAAATGGTCGCCCATGAATGTTGACGAGGGGGTCAGGCGGGCTACGCGGTAACGGCGGTTGGCGAGGTCAAACTCAACCGGCTTGACAGCTTTGTCGTCGTCAGCTTTCTCCTTCTTGTCGTCTTTCTTTGACTTTTTCTTCTTTGACTTCTTATCGTCGGCCTTCTTGTCGTCATCTTTCTTTTCCGAATCCTTGCTCTCTTTTTCTTTGAGCGCGGCTTCCTCTTCGGTCATGTTGAAGTCATCCCATGCTTCGGAGTCAAGTACCATCAGCATGGCGTCAGTCTGATTGCCCCATGAGCCGTGGGCCTTCATGCCGTAGCGTCCGGTGGCGTACACAAGGGCCTTGCCGCCAAGCGCCCACTTGGCGTTGCCGTCGCTGTAACCGCTTTCTGTGAGGTCAATCACTTCTGAGCCGTCAGCGCGAACGAGAGCGATGTCGGTATTGTTCCATCCGCCGGTGCCGATATAGTCAACAAGGAACCACTGGCTGTCAGGGCTCCACTGGAATGTTACATCGCCGTCAGTGTAGGAGTAGTTGTATATTTTGTCAAGCGCAGTGTTGACCTGCTTGCTCTTAACATCTATCACACGCAGTTCGGTGCGGTCCTCAAGGAAGGCCACTTTCTTGCCGTCAGGGCTATATTCAGGCTGCTGAGCTGTGGTGGCGCAGCTATACAGCGGCTCTTCAACAAGTTCGGTAGCGTAGGTGAAGTTCTTTTCCGAGGGATTCTTTATGGTAGTGGTGAACAGCTGCCACTTGCCGCCGCGGTCGCTGTCGTAAACCAGTGTGCGTCCGTCGGGTGCGAAGCTCACGCAACGTTCCTGGTCGGGAGTGTCGGTGATGCGCTTTGTGGTCTTGTATTTTGTTGAGGTCACGTAGATGTCGCCACGTATCACGAATGCAACTTCCTCGCCTGAGGGGCTGACTGCCATATTTGTGGCGCCATAGTTGCGCAGACTTTTGATTATATCGGAGTCATAGTCGTCAGTGACAACCTCGATGTTGAGCTTCACAGGTTCGGAGGCGCCGGGTGCCATGGTGTAGACTTCGCCATCCCAGCTGAATGCGAGTGTGCCATTGCCTGAAGCTGACAGCGAACGCACAGGATGCTTGGTGAAGTGGGTGAGCTGTCGTTTGCTCTTGCCATCAATCGAACGTGAATATACATTCAGAGTGCCATCCTCCTCACTTACGAAATAGAAATTGTTTTCGCCAGGAGCCCATACGGGATTCACATCATGGCCGTTGAAAGTGGTGAGCTGTGTGAACTTGCCGTTGTCGTAGAGCCATATATCGCTTGTACCGCTTGAACGCTCGTGCTTACGCAGGGGATCCTCGAAGCCTTTGCGGTCATTGTAGAGGAGCTTGCCTGCTGCGTTGACGCTGGCGGCGGTCATAGGCAGCGACAGATAAAGCTTCGGACGGATACCGGGCTTTGTGATGTCGAGCACGTATGTCTGTCCGAGGAACGGGGCTTGGGCTGAGTTGCGTGCCGGCATGCCTGACTCGCTGAACAGAAGCTGGGTGTTGTCGAGGAATGTAATGGGGGTTTCCACATTGGCTGAGGTTGTCAGGCGTGTGGCTGTGCCGCCCTTGGCATCCATTACATAGATATCGTCAGTACCTTCGCGGTTACTTCTGAACACAATCTTGCTTCCGTCAGGGCTCCATATAGGTTTGCTGTCGTAAGCTTTGTGGCTCGTGAGCTGACGGGCCAGTCCTCCGGAGGTAGGCACGGTAAAGATATCACCTTTGTAGGTGAATGCAACCGTGTTGCCGTCAGGTGAAATCGCAACATCGCGCAACCACATGGGCGATTGTGTGGCTGAAGCTGCGGCGGCCAGGGCAGAGCATGCAACCATGACCGAAACAAATACTTTTTTCATTGGCAAATGGTAAAATGTGTAATATTGATGCAAAGATACATTATATAATGTGTATTTTATAAGAATTGAACCGAAAAATTAACTAATTCTTTATCGGTAACGAGGTTTCTTTGCATGGGGCCAAAAGTATGTGCCGAGGGGCTAATTGCAGTGTGGATTCTGGGGGTGATAGCGCCATCCGCGATAGGCATTGCCAAGCTGCCGTACATGACGGTGCCAGTAAGAGTCGTCGCTGCCGGTCAGTGTCATGCCGGGAGGAGTCTGCATGTCGGCCACGGCCCATGTGCGCTGGCTTATCTCTATGTCAAGCTGCTCTACGCTCCAGCCGCTGTAGCCTACAAAAAAACGCACGCAGCCCTCTATCGGAAGTCCGTCGTTGACATATTCGATAATGGCTTTGAAATCACCCCGCCGATATATAGGCCGGGTGCTACTGCGCGTGACCCGGGAATAAGCTTGGGCCCCAGTGTGTGCAGATAGTAAAGACGGTCGCATGAAAGTGGACCTCCGCAATATACGGTGATAGGTTCCGTTCGGGTAACTTCGCTCAGCAGTCCTTGCAGGGTGTAGGTGGTGCTTCGGTTCAGCACGATGCCCATAGCGGTTACGTCCGGACCATATTCGACAATGCAGATTACTGAATGGCGAAAATAATCGTCATCCATAAATGGTTCAGCTACAAGCAGTGCACCGGGCCGGGGCTTGTCGCTGTCAATATCGATATTGAATATCAAACGGTCGTAGTCAAGCATCGGAGTAAAGGTAATATAATATTGCGTTTCGGTGCAAATTTTGAGTGTTAAAAAATAATCGTATGTCAATTGCGTATGTCGGTTTGCCGTTTTCTTTTGGGATGTGTTATATTTGTGGGCCGTTTGTATCCCGCTGTATGTGATACGGACCGTTTGTTTTGTTATCTAATTAAGTGAAAATTATTCTATAATTATGGAACTTACTGATATTCATTCGTCTGCTGATCTAAAGGGACTGTCGGAGGCGGAACTTGAGGCTCTCAATGACAAGTTGCGTGCGGCTCTGCTCGTGAAGCTCAGCCGCCATGGTGGCCATATAGGTCCTAACCTCGGTGTGGTCGAAGCTACGCTTGCGCTTCACTATGTGTTTGACTTCCCGACGGATAAGATAGTGTATGATGTATCCCATCAGAGCTATGTGCATAAGATGCTGACCGGACGAATGGATGCATTTGTCAATCCGGCTGACTATGACAAGGTGTCGGGCTATACAAACCCCGACGAAAGCGCTGCTGACCTGTTCAAGATAGGCCATACCTCCACCAGTCTGGCTCTTGCCGCCGGGCTTGCAAAGGCGCGTGACCTTAAAGGGGGAAAGGAGAATGTGATCGCTTTTATTGGCGATGGCTCTCTCAGCGGTGGTGAGGCTTTTGAGGGATTTGACTATGCTGCAACGCTTGGATCAAACTTCATCGTGGTAGTGAACGATAATGAGATGTCCATAGCGGAGAATCATGGAGGACTGTATGAAAATCTGCGTCAGCTGCGCGAGTCAAATGGCACATGTCAGTGCAATTTCTTCAAAGCTATGGGCTTTGATTACCGATATGTGGCGTATGGCAATGATCTGCATCGTCTTATCGACGTATTTCGTGAGGTCAAGGATTCCGTAAAGCCGGTAGTGGTGCATATCCATACTCAGAAAGGCGAAGGTTTTGCACCAGCCGAGGCCGACCGTGAGCATTTCCATTATGGCGCTCCGTTTGATATCACTACAGGTGCGCCGCTGAATATGGACGAGGAGCCGGATTATGGAGATATTACCGCTGATGCGCTTATGGATATGATGAAAGCTGACAAGGATGTGGTGGCTATCACCGCCGGAACGCCCGGAGTGATAGGTTTCACTCCTGAGCGCCGAGCTCAGGCAGGGGAGCAGTTTGTCGATGTCGGCATAGCGGAACAGGCGGCTGTAGCGCTCGCTTCCGGCATAGCACGTGGTGGGGGAAGGCCATTTTTCGGAGTGGTAAGTTCGTTTATTCAGCGTGCATACGATCAGCTCTCGCAGGACTTGTCAATCAACGGCTCTCCTGCAGTGATAGGTATCTTCTACGGTACCGTGCTTGGCATGAATGATGTGACGCACCTCGGATGGTTTGATATAGCTCTTGTAAGCAATATTCCGGGTATTGTGTATCTTGCCCCGACCTGCAAGGAGGAATATCTGGCTATGCTCGGTTGGGCCATGAAGCAGGACCGCTACCCTGTGGCTCTGCGTGTGCCGGGGTGCAAGGTTGTGGAGTCGGGCCGGACGTTCCCCGATGATTATTCTGAGCTTGACCGCTATTCAATGGTACGCGAGGGTACCGATGTGGCTATAATAGCTGCCGGATCTTTCTTCGGGCTTGGCGAACAGGTGGCTGATACGCTCGCAGAAAAGGATATAAAGGCCACATTGATCAATCCGCGCTATCTCAGCGGCCTTGATAGAGAGATGCTTTCCGCTCTGAAGGCAAAGCACCGTCTTGTTATTACATTGGAGGATGGTATTCTTGACGGAGGCTTCGGTGAGAAGATTGCCCGCTATTATGGTACGGACTGCGATATGATGGTTCGATGCTATGGTCTAAAGAAAGAGTTTGCTGACAGGTATGACTATTCAGCTATGATGAAGGCTAACCATCTTGATCCATCGGATATTAGCGAAGAGATAATATCATTGCTGTGCAATAGCTGAGGTTACAAAGCTATTTCTAAAATAAAGTTAAATAAAAGAGTGCGCATGTCTTTATGATGTGTGCACTCTTTTGTCGTACTTCACTGTAAAATAGTGTGTTGGTGTTTGTGTTACTTGCGCTAAAATTAGTAATGTTAATTTTGTACGAAATAAAAATACAATAATTAACTTTGGTTTGCAGATAGAACTGCTGTTGGCACACGAATGTGTAGGTTTGTGCAATATTTGCGGGGTGTTGTTAATATTCGTTCACAATTAAAAGTTAAAATTGTGTGAAAATCTGCTACTAATTGCCTGTAGGTTAATTTTAACAGTTTTGTAAGGGTATTATTAACAGTGTAACTTTGCAGCATCAATCACAGCGAAACAAACCGTATGAAACGTTCATTAATACTCTCTATTGCCGCAACAATCTCATTAATTTTCAATATCCCCGCCTACTCTATCGGTTCGGGTACAGCAAGTGAAGATATCAAGCACAATCTTCCCGGCGTGGATAATCCTTTTGAGAATGGCAATGAAGATGTATTGATGCCTACTCTTTCAGAACTTCTTGATGAAGAACCCTCTATGGACGCCATGCTTGCCGAACTTCAGGATGCCATGGTTGACTATGCCAAGGATTACATAGGATGCCGGTATGTACATGGCGGCAAGGGCCCGAAAGTATTTGACTGCAGCGGTTTCACAAGCTACGTCTATCGTAAGTTCGGCTACTCTATCAGCCCCTCGTCAAGAGCTCAGGGCGCGCAGGGCAAGCGTGTGAGCATGGATGATGTACGTGTGGGCGACCTGATGTTCTTCAGCGGCCGCGCAGGCGGCAAGACTGTGGGTCATGTAGGTATGGTGGTTGAAGTCAATGAGGAAAACGGATCGTTGAAGTTTATCCATGCATCATGCAAGAAGGGTGTCACCATCCAGAACTTCCCCGACGGACAGTACTACAGCAAGCACTTCCTCCACATACAGCGCGTCATAGAGGATGAGGAACTTGTGGCCCACATGGCCAATCTTTAATCTGGCAGATTGATAAGGACAAACTGATTCCCGTCCCACCCGATAATCTGCTCCTCCGATATCGAGGCAATTCGATGAAGAGTAAGGTCTATTGAAACGGTCTTGACGATATTACCGCTCCAGTCTATCACATAGATAGCCGGGGCGTTTGTTTTTATTTCGGCATATCTGCATCCCCACATCAGCGCATAAATGTAGTTGTCAGTTGTGGTGATGTCAATGAAGTGCAGTGGATTCAGGTCTTCAAAATCGGCTTCGTTAAGAGTCGCGGGATTGAACGTGTCTTCACAAATTCGCACTTGTTTAACCGGCTTTCCGTCCATTCCAAATATTTCAATTATCGGATGAAGCCTGTATGCAAATGCCAATCTATCGTGCAGTCGTGAATAGGCGAGTTCTCCGGCATTTGGCATCCAAGATGTGAGTTCCGGCGATAGTTGTATTCTTCTGATTGTGTCCACCTGC
>OFFL01001982.1_pt1 | contig 12100 bp, 6 predicted proteins | sample 1521391 | NCBI WGS metagenome assembly OFFL01 (sample SAMEA3504082, study PRJEB24116) | mouse gut metagenome | biome: mouse gut; feature: mouse-associated habitat; material: faeces | place: Denmark | collected 2011
TCTCCCAACAGCTTTTGAAAATCATTTAAGGTATGGAGGTGATCTCTTCTTATCTCTACCTTTTGGGGCACAATCTTATCTGGGGACACCACAGAGCCCAAGAATTGTCCTGTATCAGAAATTTGGACCTTTTCTGTGGCTATCTGTAAACCCCACTGACTTAAAGTTTTAAGTAGAAAAGGATATGCCTTTTGTAGCATGGTAAGGTCTTTATGGCACAGGAGGATGTCATCCATGTAAAGGAGCAAAATTAAAGAGGGGAATTGTTCCCTCACTGGCAAAAGAGCTTCTTGCACATAAAGTTGACACATAGTAGGACTATTGGACATTCCCTGTGGTAAGACCTTCCATTGATACCTCTTATCAGGTTCCATGTGATTAATAGAGGGGATGGTAAAGGCAAATCTGGGCCTATCCCTTGGACACAAAGGTATAGAAAAGAAACAATCTTTAATATCTATAATAATTAAATTCCAGCCACGTGGTAAGGCGGAAAGTACAGGGAGACCCCTCTGTACTGGGCCAAATAAGTTCATTTGCTCATTAATGGCTCTGAGGTCATGGAGCAGTCTCCACTTTCCTGACTTTTTCTTAATTACAAAAATTGGAGTATTCCAAGGTGAGGTAGAGGGTTCAATATGGCCTAGTTTTAATTGTTCCTCTACCAGTTGAATCACAGCTTCTAGTTTTTCAGAGGATAGGTGCCATTGAGGAACCCACACTGGGTCCCCTGTTTTCCATGGTATGGGTCGTGCTGCCCCAATGGCCGCTAAGGAAAACCCAGACCCTGTCTGTCTTGGTTTCCATTAGGTGAGATGGGCTCTATCCTTCCCTGTTCTTGATGTCCTAACCCTTTTCCTTCTTTATAACCCATCTTTGCCATGATATTTTTTGCTTTAGCTGAATACCCTCCCGATGGGGCGTTTTCATTGGACAAAATAAGGCCCAAATGCTGCATAATATCCCTTCCCCAGAGGTTAACCGGGAGTGGGAGCACATAAGGTATGAATTTCCCTTGCTGTCCTTCAGAGGATTCCCACGTCAAGGCAATGGAGCTTATAGTGGGACATGATTGATATCCTAGGCCCTGTAATGAATGAGATGACTCTGTGGTGGGCCATGCTTTGGGCCACCAATGTGTAGAAATTATACTTTTATCTGCTCCGGTATCAAGGATGCCTTCAAACTCTTTTCCATTAATCTTAAGGCGGAGCTTAGGTCTATCATTTAAAGATACAACCAAATAGGCAGAATCATTTCCTGAGGAGCCCATTTTCTTTATCTCAGGTCCTGCAAATTTCTCCCTGGTATTATCAGGGAGGAGCAGCAGCTGAGCTATCCTATCTCCTTTACTAATAGAAAAAACGCCTTTAGGGCTTGAGCACAGGACCTGTATTTCAGGGGAATGTTGACAATCCATAACTCCAGGGTGGACTACTAAGCCCTGCAAGGTGAGTGAACCCCGGCCGAGAATAAGGCCCATGGTTCCCGGGGGCAAGGATGGTATAGGCTCCACTGGCACCGGCTGAATACTCATTTGAGGCATTAATAGGAAGTCGGAGGCGGCACGCAGGTCCACCCTTGTGGGTCTTCCTGGGTCGCCTCTCTGACTGCTTCCTGGGTCCTGACAAACCGGTTCCCATATCTTTGAGGGCCCTGGGACCGAGGGCCCGATGACCCGTTTTTTGGCACATCAGTTGATTGACTATCAGGTGGGGGAAGAATTCTGCCCTTTATATCCCTCACAGAGCGACACTGGTCAGCTCTATGATAACCCTTGCCACACTTAGAGCAAAGAGTGAGAGTCCCTCCCTGTTTATCTGGAGCTCTGCAATCTTTCTTAAAATGCCCAGGCTTTCCGCAATTAAAACATGTCCTCTGATCATTTCTGCTCATGGAGCGGTTCTGAGATTGGAGGATGGCGGCCGCTAAGCCTGCATTGGTGAGAGGTCCCCCAAGCTCTCGACAGACCCTGAGCCAGTCTTGTAAGCCTTTGTTCTTTCTTGGGGCTATGGCCGCTCGGCACTCCTTTGTGGCTTGCTCATAGATTAGCTGTTCTATCAGAGGCGCAGCTTGCTCTGACTCTCCAAAAATACGCTCTGCTGCCTCTGTCATTCTGGCCACAAAATCTGAGAAGGATTCCTGAGGTCCCTGGATTATCTTTGTTAACTGACCAGTGGTTTCACCTGCTCGAGAGAGCGCCTTCCAGGCCCTAATAGCCGTGGAAGAAATCTGGGCATAAGCTCCCCAATGGTAGTTTGTCTGATCAGCAGAATAAGCTCCCTGACCCGTTAACAAGTCAAAAGTCCAATCTCTCTGCTCTGGAGTCAAAGCAGCTGCGTTTGCTCGGGCCTGCGCTTGTGCAGCTTCGTGCCAAAGCGCTCTCCATTCCATATATTTGCCCATACTAGGGAGAGCGGCTTTTACAACCGTTTGCCAGTCGGCAGGAGTTAGTGCCATGCCGGCAAGCCTGTCTAACTGCACCAAGGTAAAATTAGCATTGGTTCCGTATTTACGGACCGACTCGGCAATTTCTTTAATTTGTAAGTATTCTACCGGAGCGTGGACACGCCCACCCTCGGCTCCTTCAAAGACCGGAAATGCCTGTTGTATTTTCCTTTGTTCCTCTCTGGGAATGAATGAGTCTGCGCACTGCCTCTCTGCGCACTGCCTCTCTGCGCATTGCTGACGCACTACGCAGGGCGGGGACTCCGCATAGGGCGGACCTTGAAGCCGACTGCCCTGAGGCCAATCAGCAAACTGGCCTTCGCCAGCCGCTTTTGGCTTCCTTAACTGATTAGCTAGCACTTTACCTGGCTGGTACCCTTTTTTCTCATAATGAGCTGCTTCTTCCTCCCAGTCTGTTTCTTCAGAGGAGAATTCTTCATCTGCTTCAGAGCTACTAAGAGCTGGCTCCCCGAGCCCATCCAGCGATGAGCACAGGCTCCTTTTCCTAGAGACCTCCGCTAATTGATCTTTCTTCTTTTCCCTTTTTCCTCTTTTTCTTCTAATCTCTCTCCAGGTATTCCTACCTAACCTTAACTTTTCCTCGGGTTCAAGACCCTTGGAAAGGCCTGTATACTTATTTTGTGTACCATATTTCCTCTTTGTTCCTACTCTCTCTCCCCGCTTTACTTCTGATAGCTTGTCCTGAATTTCCTCTAGAATTTTCAGCCCTATCTTAATCACTTGATAACATGTGAAAAGGAACAAAAGGGCTCCTAACACCAGAAAAAATTCAAGGCCAAACATATTCCACTTTACTTCTGATAGACTGTCTTGAATTTCCTTAGAAAGTTCAAGATCAGACTTACCTCGTAAAGCTGTACTCACTGGTACTCTCGTTCCCCAGCTGAAAAGTTCTGAATTCATACAGTTGAATCCTTCTTAACAGTCTGCTTTACGGGAACCTTTATTACCGCGACCCGCAGTTCTGGTTCTGGAATGAGGGATCTTCCTTGCGCCAGTCCCGAGTTTTTTCTCGTCCCGGAATTCGGCACCAATTGTTATTAGACGCGTTCTCACGACCGGCCAGGAAAGACGCAACAAACCAGAATCTTCTGCGGCAAAACTTTATTGCTTACATCTTCAGGAGCAAGAGTGTAAGAAGCAAGAGAGAGAGAAAACGAAACCCCGTCCCTATTAAGGAGAATTATCCTTCGCCTAGGACGTGTCACTCCCTGATTGGCTGCAGCCCATCGGCCGAGTTGACGTCACGGGGAAGGCAGAGCACATGGAGTGGAGAACCACCCTCGGCACATGCGCAGATTATTTGTTTACCACTTAGAACACAGCTGTCAGCGCCATCTTGTAACGGCGAATGTGGGCGCGGCTCCCAACATCTCCCCCTTTCCTTTTAATAAGAGCAAATAGGCCACCCATATTAATGAGAGTGGAGATAGAGGTCAAATCCCCAGTGTGTAGGTAAAGGAGCCATGTACAGGATTAGCTCTTAGGCTCACAGGCTTTTACCCAGAGCAACCCTGACCTGCTCCCGTGTCGTTTTGCCTGGAGAGAAGGACACTTGGACACTCAACCTTCTTGAAAGATGACATGTCTCCCTAGAATAGGCTCATATATGCCGCAGAGCCCTTCTACTGCAGTGCTTAGCCGTGCAACTCTCTCGGGCTGCTGAAGCACACTCACTCTATCCCGTGCAATGAGACTAGCCTCATGGGATATAAGAGCTGAGTGGCCAGCGACCTATTGCCTAAGCATAGATATATCAGGGGAAGCTCCATGTTCTAGTCCTGCAAGCGCCTGGGCAATAACCACCTTGTCTCTCCTAGTTTGGGCCTTAAGCTTACAGACCAATCAAAGAAGCAACACTAATCCACAGCAAAGTGTATCTCCAAATAATATTAATCCCACCCATTTTTTAAAGAAAGAAAATGCTGAGGAGATCCAATTGGGTAATCCTTTGGTCAGGGACAGGTCCAAGCGCGTGGAGTTGACCTGAATGATGGCAAGTCTCAATTCCCGAAGGGTCTGTTCAAATTCAGCCGTCCAATTCTGTAACATATACTGAGAAAGACTTTTTGACAAATTAGCTGCCCTAGTAAATTTCTCATACTGAATGGAAGTAACACACAATCCCGGAAACTTTTGTTCACATCCCAGCTGAGCTATTTGCCATAATACATCTAGTTGTTCCTGGACAAGATCTATGCGTTGATTAATTTCTGCCCATGGAGCATTTTTGGGATTGGAGGATGGCGGCCGCTAAGCCTGCATTGGTGAGAGGTCCCCCAAGCTCCCGACAAACCCTGAGCCAGTCTTGTAAACCTTTGTTCTTTCTTGGGGCTATGGCCGCTCGGCACTCCTGTGTGGCTTGCTCATAAATGAGCTGTTCAATTAGAGGCATGGCTTGCTCAGGGTCGCCAAAGACCCGGGCTGCAGCCTCAGGTCGCCGGTAAAAGGCATAACAAGCACATCCATGAGGTCAGAGCGGCCTGTGCCGGAAAGGTGAGTGTGGGAAAATCCGATTATCGTGCTGTCGGAATAGTGGTAGCCCGAGCAGCGGTCCCAACCTTCGAGACCGGTATCTGGGCTGAGCTGCACCATACCCATAGGCATGGAGGCACCGGGGAAAGTGTGGCCGTGGCCACCGGTGCCGATGAACGGATTCACATAATCACAAGGGTCGGCGCCGGCCGGCTTGCTATCCGAACAGGCCGCGGCCGACATAGCCAGCAACAGCCCTATTCCAATCTTAACAAGAGATATATTCGTTTTCACAATTGCAATTATTAATGTTGTTGGTTTGTTGGCGGTGGTAAGCAATCCACACCCGGGAAACTTTTAATTATGTTTCGCAAGCGAAACTTGTTTATTTTGAGTTAACAGGTTTAAGGAGTTTAGTTATATATTGGTAAAAATAAACATTTTAAACTATATAAACTGCGCTGAAAGCGCTTTAAACCTCAAGTTTTCAAATTGCAAGGCAACTTGTGAAACTTGAACTTCTGATATTTCAATCGGGGTAGTATGTCGGCACATTGTTGTCGTGGAGGTCTTTGCCGCCACCTACTATCACAGAGCGGCGGAAGCGTCCGGGCTCGGCGGGTGTGATATTGAGCAGACAAGCGGGGTCGTCGGTGACCGGAGCAGAGAGTTCACCTTTGCCATTGCCATTGACTGCACAAACGGCATAAAGAGCTGCTCCGTCGCGGCGGCTGCTGTCGGTATATTCAGTAGCGCCACCCGAATAGATCAGTTCATAGTCGCGTCCGGGAAGTTTGCGGTAGAGGCGATAAGTATCGCAGCCGAGCACACGGCCCCAAGAGAGAGTACGGGTGTCGCAGTCGGTTGTCACCTCAAGTCCGGCAGGCGCAGCGGGTAGCTCTGAGGTGAAATATACGGGATATATCACCGACGGGGCGCTCTCCTTGTCGCGGTTTGCAGCCTTGACGCGGACATATCCTTTGCCCTCGCCATGGAGCGGCTTGAGGACAATCGTTCTTGCGCCGGAGCGCTTGATATTATCCCAAGAGCGGCCTTGGTCGGTGCTGTATTCATAGATATATGAAGAGGCCGATGGCACGGGATTGACAGCCACAGCGACAGTGCCTTTTCGGTTTTCGGTATATGCTATTTCAGGAGCCGGCATGTCGGGAAGGCCTTTGGTGATATTCCACAGGTGCGCTCCGGCGGGGAAGTCTACCGTCAGGCGTGTACCCGCGGGTTTTATATTCTGACGCACACCGTCGATATACACCGCAATTCCCTTGGGGAGATCGTTCCATTCAAATTCAACGGTAGCGGCTTCGGGGGCGAATACACGTCCGCTTATCTCGTCGTAGGCGGCAATCTTTGCGTTAATGCCAAGGCGTCCGCCGGGCACGCTGACAGCGAAGTTGCCGTCGGCTATCCTCTTGCCATGGAAGAGCGCCCACTCCTGCTTGCCGTCGGTCAAAGCGCGGGCATAGCCTGCCGTGCCGGCAAAGGAAATGCTGTCGTCGCCGAGGCGCACTGCGGTATTTACCTGAGTGTCGGTGATGAAGATATGGTCGCGCAATCCTGCGGGCGATGTCACCACACATCCGTAGGGAGCTTTTTGGGTTGTGTAGCCTTTTTTGTGGGAGACAAAGGTGAGGAAGTCGCCGGTGCCGTCGAACCACACACCCTTTGTGCGCGGGCCTGTGATGTGAATCTCATCGGGCTTTGTGTCCCAGAAAACGTAGCCGGGGCCACCTCCCTTTACATTCTGCAGGTCGGGGAAATCATCTTCAAGATGGGTGAACCAACTGAAGCGACCGGCGATATTCTGATTGAACACATCGTCGAAAATCATGAAATAGTCGTTGCCGAGGAGCATAATGCTGCGGCTCTGATATTCGGGCCACGAGTATGCGCTCTGCTCCGAGGCCGTGATACGGGCGAATTGACCGCTGCCGAGGTCGTAGAGCGGCTCGGTGAGGTCGTTGCGGCCGATAGCCTTGAAGCGTCCGTCTTTGAAGACACCGAAGCCGGTTGCGAGGTCGGTGTCGTTGAGGCGTCGGTCGCCGATGTCTTCCTTGTCGTTGTTGCTGAATGATTTGCCGTCGGCATAGAAATAAACAGTACCGCAGCCGCCGTCGCCTGTAATACCCCAGCGGTAGTTGGGGCCGTTGTCGACCTGCATAAGGTGTACCGACAATTCCTCATCCTTGTCGGCTCCGGCACGCAGCACTACGCCGCTGCCGGTGTACTTGCTGCTTCTCAGAGAGGGAGGAGTGCCGGTGTCGAGGCTGTCGACATACATGAAACTGAATGAATTTTCATCGGTGGTGAAAAATTCGGTATCCATATAGTCGGGGCGTGCGACATATCGTATATTCTCCGACAGGAGAGGATCGTAATTCTCGAGCTCCTTACCCAACAGCCAATAACCGCTCGGCGGAAGGCGGCGCACGGCATGAGCACCCAGCGGCGGCATAACGCGTACGCTGCCGCGGTCGGGCGTGGCTATGCCCCAGTAGATACGGCCTTCGTATTCGCCTTTCTCATTTTTATAGAAATCAGCCGATTCGCCTGCGAACGGAGCAGAGAGAGAGTTCATCACATAGTCGGCAAGGCGCGCCATCTTGGGCGAGGCCAGGCGGTTTTTACCGTCGTAATAGCGCTCGGCCAGATAGTTGGCACGGAGCATAGGGCGCATAGCTGCCCATATATAGGTGCTGAGGTTTTCGGTCCAACGTCCGCCACGCGAGTCCCACGCTTTCACATCGGGGCGTACATGATACTGCATGTTGAGGTCGATATGCTTTTCAAAGACATCAGCCCAACGGGCGGCCTCGGGATGGTCGGGGAAAAGATATGCCGCGAAAGCGGGCACCGACTTGACATCGGCGAGGAAATTGGGATGTCCGCCGAGCATGTGGCGCATGGGCATGTATTCCTCCCCTGCAGCCACGTATGCATGGACGAGGAACATGGCCGTGAGGCGGCGCCGCAGCTCATCAGACATCTGCGGGCGGAGCACACTCATCAGCCCGGTGTAGTCTTCATAGAAGAGGCGCGAGGATGTAGGGCCGTAGCCGCTGTCCTGACATGTGCCGCTGCACGGGAGCTCGTTGGAGAAGCGTCCGTAGAAGAATTGCTGCTCAAACTCGGCGGGGGTCACATTGTGGCGGTTGTCAAAAACATTCTTCGCCACAGTGAGACTGTCGGGGTATTCGAGCTGCCAGTTTTTCACGTCGTCAAGACAGATGGTGCTGTATCTGTTCTGGAGGAATGTATTATATGACTGCGGCCCCATGACAGCCTGATACCGGGCTCCGGAGGGAGCTGTGTGGGGTACGGAGAGTTCTTCAAGTTTTTCAATATGGTCGATGTCGAGATTATGGGGATAGAAGCTTATAGCCGATGTGCGGGTGCCGTCGACGAGCGGATAAGCCCAACGCAGACGGCCGTCGCGGCAATACATCTTTATACTCAATGTGTGGGGATCTACCCAGATTGGATACTGCCGGTTGTCCCAGCCGTCGATACCGCGCACGAAGAGGCCTATGGAGCGGTCGGCGGCGGGATCCCAGAACACTGCCGACGTGACATTGTCTTCAGCAGGCCAGTTGCCGTAGATACCCACATCGAAGGGCACGCGGCCTGTGGTGTCGGTGCTCGCAATAATGCCGTGGTGTGAATTGAGGGTAGCTTTGTCGGCCTCTTCCCAGTCGTAAAGGTCGAAGCCTTTTGCACCTGCCTTGGGGGCACCGTAAGGGTGGTTGGGTGCCTGACGGTGTGTCGGGTTGAAGCCGGTCCAGTCGATTGTCCACTGCCGTGAGCCGTCAGAGCCGAAGCCATCCATGGTCTCGGAGAGCTCTACGAAGTCGTATCCGTCGATACATCTAACCACCGATTTATATACCGACTTATCGGGCATGGCATACACCAGCTCGAACTCAGCGAAAAGAGGGCCGTCGGCTGTCATAGTGGTAGAGAGCACGATATCGCCTTTGCCGGAAGTCAATGACGATTTACCATACCATTTACCCGAGCCGTCGGAAACAGAGTATACCGGGCCGGGTACCTCTCGCCCGGACGCCGAGGCCGGAATCTTTACAGAAAATTTGCTTGTGGAGACCTCATAAAAACCGTCGGAGAGCTTTACCGGAATTTTAGCGGCAGAAGAGGCTGCCGGCATAAAGCCGAACTCCCTACGTGCGCCCGATGGCAAGTCGGTCTTGATATATAAATGCCTCGCGCCATCATGGCTGTAGACCTGAAACGGTACGATTGTGCCGTCGGCTTTATCGACAAGGCGCAGATTGGCGGAATCAATATCGGTATCTGCCGGGATATCATATTCGAGCAATGTAGCCGGCCACCAATACAAGGGGTGTGAAAGCTTATCCTCGAGCACCACCCCGGCACCATGCCGATTGATATCAACAACGGGATTAGCGCCCCGGGCACAGGCCGACAACACTGCAAGCAATAAAAAAATACTGATGACTGATCTCATGTTTCTATATTTAAGGCATTATATTTTGCTGCGGCAAAGATAGGCATTATATATAACAGGTATCCAACTAAAACACGAATAAATTAGCGACAAAAAGGCTCGAAACAATACTCTGAGGGCAATCCAAGCCGAAAAACAGCTTTTAATCGGAGAAAACGGGCAAATTTGGCATAAAGGTGAAATTTTTGAATTTTGCCATATCACAGAAATTCTTTAAATTTGCATTGCATCTATTTTTTGAAATCAGTTTTTTTAAACCAGTATACCATGAGCACACTTCCCAATCAAGGGTATGTAAAGGAAATAATCAAGGAATATAACGAACGGTTGCAGTCGTGGGGTCACTCAGACACATGGAATCTCACCCAGTTCAAGACACTGGCGAACATGTTGAATGAAGCGACCAATATCAACATCAATGCCGCCACCCTCAAGCGTTTTTTCCAGCAGCATACCGGCAATCCGCAGATGGCCACCAAGGAAGCTCTTTGTATATATTTAGGATATAAAGGCTATACTGATTTTGTGATGCGCAAGGAGGCCGAAATGCAGAAGCGTGCGGCGGCTGAGCCCGACAGCACAGCGGCTGCCGAGCCCGACGACATCGCCGACGAGAGCCCTGAGGCAGAAGAAACCGGGGAGCCGGCCGCAGCAGCCGCACAGGCGGAAGCAAAGCCCGAGATAAAAGCGGCTCCGGAAGCCCCGAAGCCGGCGGCGACAGGCGAGGATATCACTCCGGTGCAGGAATATATACGCCATCATCAGAGATCGAGGAAATATCTTGCAGTGCTCGTTTTTGCTACATTGATAGTGCTTGGAATAATTGCCTACCGCTATTGGCTTAAAGATGTCTACATCGACTATCTGCTGTCGAAGATAGAATTTTCGGTGTCGCCCGAAAGCGGGAATTCGCCCCTTACAGTGTCGTTTTCCTACGATATCCCTCAGAAGTTGATGAAAGACATCACCATCGGCTATGTAGAGGCCAACGGCGATGTCACCGAACGCAAACTGCCCGAAAACATGCACTCTGTCAACACCACGTTTATCTACGAGGGCGAGGGCTTCGCATACCTTAAATATAAGGATGAGGAGATACGGCGTCTGGCTGTGAACAGCCATAAACCCGGATGGTCGGTGTCGGTGCGCGATGAGCGGCGCAATTTCTACAAGACCTACACCATCGACGAGGTTGTCAGACCCGGAGAAGGCTATATAAGCCTGCCCTTCGACAGTATACCTGAGGAAGCGCGCACCAATCACATGTTTGTGACATATACCTACTTCAAGGAAAATCTTATCGACGGCGACAACTTCATCATCGAGGCCAATGTGCGCAATTCCGCCGAAGAGCATGCCATACCTTGCAGCGATATTATAATGTATATAGGCTCTGACGCCGCCACCCATGGTTTCGCAATGAACGAGCAAGGCAACGCTTTCATAAAATTCATCAGCAGTGAAAACGAGATGAAGGGCGACACCCACTCTTTTGACCTCGCCAATTTCTCGGCCACGCCTTGGCAGGTGATGAAAATTGTGGTGGAAAACGGCCAGTCGAAATTCTATATCGACAACAAGCTCATCCACGAAATGGAGTATGAGCAGCCTGTAGGGCCTGTAGACCAGCTCATATTCCGCTTCAAAGGCTGCGGCGCCGTAGATTGGGTGCGTCTATCCAAATCTGACGGCACGGTAGTGTTTGAAGAGACTTTCGGTCAGGAATAAATATTGGCGTTCGGCGAACGCTACAATACCCACGAGAGGCGGACGCGCGAAGACGCGTCCATGCTGAGTATCAGCGGGTTGGCAGTTTTGATTCAGTTGCGAGGCTGATACTTTGTAATTATTTTTAAGTGGGGGTGAAAAAATTTATTAAGGGAATGTTGGTTTATTGGGAAAAAGTTTTATCTTTGCTGCCGAAAAACAATTCTAAATTCAAGTTTTTCAAATTGCCTTGCAACTTGAAATCTTGATGTTTATGGCGCTTTCAGCGCAGTTTATGTAGTTTAAAAAAGTTTAGATTTACCAATATGTGTAGCTAAACTCCCTGACCGCGTTAAACTCATAATAAACAAGTTTCGCTTGCGAAACTTAATTTATCACCTTAAATACCTTTACCACAATGATTATCGGCATTCCAAAAGAAATCAAAAACAACGAGAACCGCGTCGGCATGACGCCCTCGGGTGTGAAAGAACTGGTAAGACACGGCCATACCGTGTATGTGCAGCACACAGCCGGCGAAGGAAGCGGCTTCTCCGATGAGGCCTACGTCAAGGCCGGCGCCACCATCTTGCCCGGCATTGCCGATGTCTATGGGGCAGCCGAGATGATTATCAAGGTCAAGGAGCCTATCGAGCCTGAATATGCGCTTGTGCGCCCGGGTCAGGTGCTGTTCACCTACTTCCATTTCGCCTGCGACCGCGCACTCACCGACGCCATGCTTGCCTCGGGGGCTACCTGCATTGCCTACGAGACTGTCACTGACCGCAGCGGCCATCTGCCCCTGCTCATACCTATGAGCGAGGTTGCCGGCCGCATGAGTGTGCAGGAGGGCGCGCGCTTCCTTGAGAAGCCTCAGGGCGGCAAGGGTATTCTCTTGGGCGGCATCCCGGGCGTGAAGCCGGCCAAGGTGCTCATTCTCGGCGGCGG
>OFFL01001986.1_pt1 | contig 12078 bp, 8 predicted proteins | sample 1521391 | NCBI WGS metagenome assembly OFFL01 (sample SAMEA3504082, study PRJEB24116) | mouse gut metagenome | biome: mouse gut; feature: mouse-associated habitat; material: faeces | place: Denmark | collected 2011
TCCGGCCTGCGGGCTGACCTTCCCTCCATGGCCGCCCTGGATCGCATCAACGGTTTGGCCACGCTGGTGGGTTTTCCCTTCTATACCCTCGGAGTCATTTGCGGTTTTGTCTGGGCGGGGCTCGCTTGGGGAAGCATGTTCTCCGGCGATCCCAAGGAACTTATGTCCCTGGCTGTTTGGGCGCTGTACGCGCTGCTTTTCCACCAGCGCCAGGCACTCGGCTGGCAGGGACGCAAACCCGCGCTCATGGCGCTGGGCATTTTCTCTGCTTGTGGTCAATTTTCTCCTGTCCACGCGTCATGCGTTCCAATTCACCCTCTGATCGCCGGCAACATTGTATATCATGGACTATACCATTTATCTCATAGGCCTGAACCACCGTACTGCGGCGGTTGAAGTCCGGGAACAGTTCGCTCTGACCAATTTCTGTTCTGTGGAAACATGGGCGTTTCCGTCGTGTGACGACATTGCGGAATCCCTGATCCTGTCCACCTGTAATCGGGTAGAAGTGCTCGCCGTAGGCCCCGCAGAGCGTTGCGCGCGCCATATTATTGATCACTGGAGCGCTGTTTGCGGCAAAACGCCCGAAGAACTCGCGCCTTATATCTATCAGTATCAGGGAGAAGAAGCGGTAAAGCACCTTTTTTCCGTCGCATCCAGCCTGGATTCTCTGGTTCTTGGTGAACCGCAGATTCTCGGCCAGCTCAAGGCCGCCTACCGTAAAGCCACAGATTCCCATAACGTGGGGCTTATTGTAAACCGCCTTTTGCACAAGGCGTTTTCCGTGGCCAAACGCGTGCGGACAGAAACAGCTGTTGCTTCCAGCGCCGTTTCCATCAGCTATGCCGCAGTGGAGCTGGCAAAGCGGATCTTCGACGACATGCCGCAGCATGAGGCGCTACTCATTGGTGCGGGAGAAATGGCGGAACTTGCGGCCATGCACCTCATTCAGGCGGGAATCCGGCGTATTCTGGTCGCCAACCGCACTTTGGATCGCGCTCGGGAACTGGCCGAACGCATTGGCGGGGAAGCCATAGCCTTTGACGCCATTTTCGAGGTCATGCCGCGTACGGACATTGTTATCAGCTCCACCGGCGCACCTGGAACAATCATCGGTGCGGAGGAGGTGCGCGCCACCCTGCGCAAGCGCAGAAACAGACCCATGTTCCTCATCGATATCGCCATGCCGCGCGATATCGACCCTGCCGTCAACAATCTGGATAATATTTATCTCTACGACATTGACGATCTCAAGGAAGTTGTCGAAGAAAATCAAGCTCAGCGCCGCGCCGAGGCGCTCAAGGCCAAGGGCATTGTAGAGGAGGAAACCGAAGCATTTGCCGAATGGCTGCAATCCCTTGCGCTCCAACCTACCATTGTCGATCTTGTAAAACGCGGCGAAGACATCATGTGTGAGGAACTCGCGTTGACCTACCGCAGACTGGGCACGGTGGACGAAAAAACCAGAGAAGCTTTGGAAATTATGGCCTCTTCGTTGGTTCGTCGTTTCAACCACGCTCCTATTGCCTACCTGAAAAGGGGATTCATCGAGGCACGGAAGCACGATCGCGAAATCCGCGCTATCAATACTATCCGTCAGGTCTTTCAGCTTGATGCTGTCGAAAATGCCCCCCCCCGCTCTGACACTCCCATGGCAAGCTAAGGGCCAGTGCCGACTTTTTCAGCAGGTTCTCGTACTCCGCAACATGAAATATTTCGCAGAGCCAGCCATCAGGTGCAAGCCTGGCGTAGCGGGGTGGCCGGGTTTGCATGCCGAAACTACGTTTTCAGCGAAGCGATCCGCAAGCGTTTTGTGTGCAAAAAGCTTTAGCACTGAATACGAAGTATACTATGTTAGAGAATACTGTTGATGGCGTTGCGCGAGACGTGTACTTTTACTTAGGAAAAATCCGTCTTGATCAGCCAGTTTTTAGCTTATGCCATTACTGGCCGATACTCTTCCCTTTTTGCCAGCAAATTCCAGATGATCCTTGCCGTTTTATTGGCCAGGGCATAGCGAGTAATTATCCTTGCTCCCTGGATTAATAGTTTGCGAATGGTGTTGCTGCCACGCTTGCTTATGCCAGGCAGTCTTTGTTTGCCTCCTGATGAATGCTCTTTGGGCGTCAAGCCCAGACTTACGGCAAAACCCCGGCCATTTTTATACTCAGTCGCATCTCCCGCATGAGCCACTGGCAGAAATCGGGCCAAATCCCGGTATCTTCTGAGCCTTTTGCAGGCTTCATCATTGTTCCAGCAAGAGCGCCCTCGCCTGATTCGCCAATGCTGTGCGCTCCTTGATTTTTCTTTCGCGTATCCTGTGCCACGCGGCCAAATCTTGCTGCTCAACGGTCTTGGCAGCTACAAAACGTGTGGACGGTCTGCCCGCAACTTCACAGATTGCTCTGGCATCTGCCGCATCCGTTTTGTTGTTCAACACAAAAGGCTTTACATGGCGTGGGGAAATGAGCTTAACAGTATGGCCCGCATCCAGTTTGGCTATCTTTCTGGCCCAATAATGGGCTCCCCCGCACGCTTCCAGTCCAACAAGGCATGGAGGAAGATTGGCAAAGAATGACAACACGTTTTTCCTTTTCAGTTTTTTGTTGAATACATCCTTGCCGTTTTTGTCCACGCCATGTACCTGAAAATACTCTTTTGCAATATCAAGCCCGATTTGGCATACTTGTCTCATGGCCCGCTCCCATGTTGGTTAACGTGACAGAATGTCACCTTTTGGCACATTGATGCCGCAGAGTCCATTGGCTCGTTGGGGGCGGGTCTATCCCATCAGCTAATTTTCATTCCTAAAAATTCGGTAATATATAGCCCTCAACCAAGAATATAATTTTGACTCAGCTTCTGCCTCAAAACCAACCTCTGTCATTGCTTATGCCGTACACCATAACCATATGATATTATTATTTAATCATACATGCAAAAAGTCTACAATTTGTACTTGCTTCAATACGGCACATGAAGTATACGTCTACCTAAGAGAGCATCATGCTGCAACTGGCATTTATGTATTGCAGTTACTTCAGCATAATAAGTAGGCGCATTCAAATTTTATATGGATTCCTTCGATTGTATTAAATCCATATAAGTACTCTATTTTTAGTTGCCGAATGGAGCAAAAAGCATGAAATATACCTGTAGCCGTTGCTTGTATGATACTACTATCCCGAACATCACTTTTGATGAACATGGGATATGCAACTATTGCCATCTTCATGATTCGCTTGAAATACAATATCCGAGCGAAAAGCAGGGATTCAGTATACTTCAAAATATAGCTAAACGCATTAAACACGCAGGAAAAGGAAAAAAATTTGACTGTATTGTAGGGGTTTCAGGTGGTTGTGACTCTTCATATCTTCTCTATATAGCAAAGGAGCTGATGGGGTTACGCCCTCTAGCTGTACATTTTGACAATACTTGGAATACAGAACTTTCAACACAAAATATGCATAACATTGTAAAAAAGCTCAATGTTCCTCTTGAAATATATACTGTTGACGCACAAGAATATGATGATATATATAAAGCATTTTTAAAATCTGGAGTTGCCGACATTGAATCACCGACAGATATTGCTCTTGCATCTGTTTTAAATAGAGTTGCCGACAAACATAATGTAAAATATGTTCTAGAGGGGCACAATTTTCGGACTGAAGGAATTTCACCACTAGGATGGCTCTATATGGATAACCGTTATATAGAATCAGTACATGCCAAATTTGGAACTCTTCCTCTTATCACCTACCCAAGAATGCCTTTACATACACAACTATACTGGATGATGCGAAGAATTCGTAAAATTCGTCCTCTCTGGTATTTAAGTTATAACAAAGAAGAAATAAAACAATTTCTTGAAAAAAATTTCAACTGGCATTGGTACGGCGGTCACCATCTGGAAAACAAGTTCACAGCTTTTTATCACAGCTATTTTATGCCTCGCCGTTACGGTATTGATACACGTCTGCTTGGGCTCTCCGCTATGGTGCGTACCGGCAGAATGGCGCGCGATCAAGCTTTGCAAGAAATTAAAAAACCGTTTCATATGGAAGACGGCCTGATTGCGTACCTAAAACAACGTCTTGACATCAGCAGCGAGGAACTGGAAATATACTTGACACAGCCGCGTAAAACATACAGAGATTTTACAACTTACAAAAAAACATTTGAAAGAATGCGTCCATTTTTTTGGCTCATGGCAAAACTAAATTTGATTCCCTATTCTTTTTATATAAAATACACAAAACCAGATCCTTTATGTAAGGCATCACAATAACATTTCAAAAATGATATAATTTATGTTTTAACTTTGTATCTTCAAAAAGTATCTATACATTTCACTCCAACGAGAATTATAACATGCCCTTATCTTTACTTCCAAAAGTTTTTGTAGGTGTCAAAGAAATTGCCGGAATGATGTGTGGTATTACACATTGTCTCCAGCAACATGGCTTTGAAACGGATTTGTATCTATTCGACAAACACTCTTTTTCTTATAAGCATCCAGTAAATTCCAATCCTATTTTTAACAATTTCCTGACCATTCAGGAAAAGCTGAAAACAGCACGTGGAAAGGAAAAAGTAGCTTTACTTATTAATGAATATCAAAAAAGCTTGGAACTCCTGTTCCAAGATTTATTAGGCAAATATGATGTATTCATTTTTAATGGATGGAGGACAATTTTTCCTGATTATTCAGATTTACCGCTACTCAAACGGAACGGCAAAAGAGTAATCATGTTTTTCCTCGGTTCGGAAGGCCGACCGCAATGGATGCAGGGAAACTCTCTGGAATTAAGTCTGGAGGGTATCCTCCGGCAAACGCAGACGGTTTTCAACCGGGTACGGTTCCTTGAGCAACACTGTGATTATGTTGTGTCCCATCCGCCTACGTCACAGTTTTTAACCAGGCCGTTTGTTCCGTTTCTCGGTGTAGGCATCCCTTTTCTGAAGCCTATCGGCAATGTTAAACCAATTCGTCCAGAGTCTCCTCTTGTTCTACACGCCCCCAGCAGTCCGTACAAGGGAACCTCCCGCATCAGAGCAGCGGTTGAAACGCTCAAAAAAGAAGGGCAGCAGTTCGAATACCTGGAGCTGAAAGGGGTTCCCAATGCCGTAGTTCTGGAAAATCTGGCCCGCTGCTCTTTCGTGATAGACGAACTGTACTCTGACTCTCTTCTCGCAGGCCTTGGCACTGAAGCAGCACATTTTGGCAAACCAACCCTCATCGGCAGCCTGCCGGATATCCGGGATACCATGCAGGGTTCGGCTCTGCCCCCTCCTCCCTGCGAAATCTTCCACAACGGCGATCCACTGCCGGGGATGCGTCGTCTGTTGAATGACGTGGAGTATACCCACACACTGGGCGACCAAGCGAGAGCCTACGTCAATGCGCATTGGAGCGTCGAACATATCGGCCAGAGACTGGCCGATATGGCACGTGGAGAAATGTTTTCGGGTACACTCTGTCAGCCGGAAAATATCAACTACTTTCGGGGCTGGGGCCTTTCGGACGAAGAATTTCACAGCATGGTCACCCGGTATATCAAGGCATTCGGTCATGATGCCCTGTACATTTCAGACAAGCCACAGCTCCTGCTTTCCTTGCTGCGCTGGCTGAAAAAAAATTCTTAGCGTTTCAAAATCCGGCAACATGTCATGCAGGCACTTCTTTCGTCCTCCCTCCGTGTTGCCGGATCTCTGCCCGCAGAGAGCACGGGCAGTCTTTTCCGCACTTTTTAAGGATTTTGATATAATGCATACTTTTCCCAAACGAATCACTCTTGAATTGACCAATCGCTGCAATATTTCCTGTTCATTCTGTCCGAGGCATAATATGGGCGGATTTCTCGGCAGCATGGATACAGCCTTGGCACTGCATCTTCTTGATGAAATGGCCGATCATCTTCCCGTGACACTGGTGCCTTTCTTTCGCGGTGAAAGTTTGCTGCATCCAGACTGGTGGAAAATAATCGCCTACGCTCGTAAAAAAGATATCGGCCCCATACAGTTTACCACGAACGGCACATTGCTGGACGAAGAAAACACCCGGAAGCTGCTTGACTGCGGAGTCGACTTCATTTCTTTCTCTCTGGATACCATTGACCCGGCGCTGTATGAGGCTTCACGCCGGGGAGCCGATTATGCCGCGACCATGGCCAATATTCTGCACTTTTTGGAATTGCGCGAAAAAGAAAACAGTCCCATGACTGTACAGGTTTCAGCCGTGGAAACGCCCCTTCACAAGCCCGGCATGGATGCCTTTGTATCTTTCTGGTGCCGCAGGGTGGATCGGGTGCGGATTTATGCCGAACATTCAGCCAACGGCCATCCGGGCAGCTTGCGGGAATATCAGGATATCACGACAGGGCGGCGTCCCTGTAAAAAAGTTGTCGAGGATATGGTCATTCTGTGGAATGGCGACGTCGCCATCTGTAATCATGACTGGCAGCGTCAACGCCGGGGCGAAGTCTTCGCCAATGTCTCCAACGGCATCGAAACCGCCTGGAACTGCGACGCATATCAGCGCCTGCGCGACGCGCATGAGCAAAACGCGCTCGAAGATATGTATCCATGTGCCGCCTGCGAACACTGGAAGGCATTTTACCTTCCCGAGCATCTTATCGGACGCCTGTACACACGAAACGGAGACTAACACACGATGATCATACCGCTTATCAAACCATACATGACTGAGGCCATCAAGGCTCGGGTGGCCGCGGTGCTGGATTCCGGCTATCTGACTGAAGGCCCTACGGCTCATGAGCTGGAGCGCATCTTCGCCGCCTATGTCGGAGCGCCCTACGCCATTGCGACAAGCTCCTGCACCACAGGTCTGGAACTGGCCTTGAGAGCCGTGGGGGTCGGCCCCGGTGATGAAGTCATTGTGCCGGACTATACCTATCCCGCCACGGCCAGCGCCGTGGCCATGACCGGCGGAACCCCGGTCATTGTGGATATTGAAGAGGATACCCAGCTTATCAGCCGCAGCGCAGTGGAAGCGGCCCTGTCCCCCCGGACCAGGGCCATATGTCCGGTTTCCCTCTTCGGCAATCCGCTGGATTACCACTGGCTGAACAAGCTGAAAAAAAACAGAGAGATATACATCATTGAAGACGCGGCCTGTTCCATCGGGGCGGCCTGGAACGACGCCAAAGTGGGCAGCTTTGCCGATATTTCGGTATTTTCTCTGCATCCGCGCAAATTCATCACCACCGGTGAAGGCGGCATGATTACCACTTCAAACGGCCTGTGGGCGGAATGGATGAATTCTTTCAAGCATTTCGGCATGAGTGACGGTTCCGCCGCGCGAAAGAGCATCCGGTTCGAACGCATGGGCAGCAATTACAAGCTGTCTGACATACAGGCCGCGGTCGGCCTGGGCCAGATGCAGGACATAGATATGCTGCTCACGGAGCGCCGCGCGCAGGCAGCTCTTTATAACGACATGTTTGCCTCCCTGCCCGGAGTCGGGCTTCCGACAGTTTCCGAGCGAGGTGAACATTCATGGCAGACATACTCCATTCGTCTCGATCGGCGCGACGAGATCATGCAAAAAATGCATGCCAAAAGCATTGAAGTACAAATCGGCACCTACGCCCTGCATCACCACCCGGCCTATCAATCACCCGCCTGCCGTTTGTGCGGCACGTTTCCCCACAGTGAGGCCGCGTTCGCGCGAACGCTGGCTTTGCCCATGTATCACGGCATGACACAGGAAACACAGGAAAAAGTTTTTCTCTCTTTAAAGGAGTGCCTGTAATGGAAACGGCTCCATCCTGGTTTTGCGAAATCATGCGGGCACAAAATTTTGGCGACACGCTTTCGTGCGGTTCAAAGACATATGTGTATCGCAATGGCGTATGGAATGCGTCACATCTTGACGTCAGCGATCAGCAAAAGCAAACGGAAGAAATCTTTGCATTCAAATGGAAGAAAGAAACAACATTTAACTCACCGGAGGCTCTCGGGCGAGTTCGGGACTGGCTCATTGAGCGCTATGGAACATTCAGCGCCCTTTTGCCGCTCCTCCCCCCGGAGCCGGTTGTTTTGGACGCGGGCTGCGGAGCGGGCATGTCCGCTCTGGAATATTTCAAGCCACTCTCAAAAATTCGATATATAGGCTGCGATATATCCGAAGCAATATGGGTCGCTGTAAAACGGTTCAACCTCCAACAAGAGAGAGAGAGAGAGAGAGAGAGAGAGAGAATCTTCATTCGTGAAGACATTACGCAGCTTCCTTTTACTCACGAGAGCGTTGACTGTATCTTTTCAGAAGGAGTTCTCCATCATACGGACTCCACACGCGGAGCACTCGCCTCTCTTGTTCCATTACTGCGCAGAGGAGGATATTTTTTATTCTATGTCTATCGAAAAAAAGGTCCAATCCGTGAATTTACAGATGATTATATCCGGGAAAAACTTCAACTGCTGTCGGCTGCTGAAGCATGGAATGCGCTGAAACCATTAACTTCTCTCGGAGAGCAACTGGGATGTATTGAAAAAGAACTCGACCTGCCCCAAGGGTTGTCACTCCTTGACATACCTCCCGGTAAAATTTCGTTGCAGCGTTTTTTCTATTGGCATATTTTCAAGACATTTTACCATCCAGAACTTTCTTTTGAAGAAATGAACCATATTAATTTCGACTGGTTCGCGCCTAAAAATGCTTTCAGGCAGACCCCGGAGGAAGTTTCCTCCTGGTGTAATGAACTGGGTCTGGCGATTAAACGCATGCATATAGAAAACGCGGGAATTACTATTATAGCTCAGAAAATCTGAATTCAGACTGAAATATCTGTGACGCTCAGCCTGGTCGGAACATCATGTCCCGGCCAAAAATTACCTTCAAAGCAATCCTGCGGGAGGGGGAGGAGGACATGTGCGGTATCTGTGGCATTATCGAAACAGATGGTCGTCCGATTCACGAAAGTGAATTGCAGCGCATGGTGCAGACCATTGCCCACCGGGGGCCAGACGGACAGGGGATAAAAATCGCCGGCCCAGTTGGCCTGGGACATTGCCGCCTGTCCATTCTGGATTTGAGCCACGACGGCGACCAACCCATGAGTACCGAGGACGGCTTTTTCAGCATTACCTATAACGGCGAAATTTATAACTTCAAAGAACTCAGGACGGAATTGCAACGTCTTGGCCACATTTTCCGCAGCCGTACGGATACGGAAGTGATCCTGCGGGCTTATGCCCAGTGGGGACACGCCTGCGTAGCACGCTTCAACGGCATGTTTGCATTTGCCATTGCAGACTATAAGCGCCGACAGCTTTTCCTGGCGCGAGATCGATACGGCATCAAACCTCTTTACTATACTTTTTGCGGCTCTACTTTCCTTTTTGCCTCAGAGCATAAAGCTTTTTTAACACATCCTCACTTTTCAGCAAAGCTAGATGCGCCTGGCCTGGTAGAATATTTTACCTTTCAAAATATCATTTCCCAAAAGACATTGCTTCAAGGGGTAACCATTTTCCCTCCTGGCAGTCACGCCTATCTGCCTTTGCAAGGCTGTCAACATCTGAACATAGCCCGTTATTGGGACTACAATTTCCAAGAAGACCCAGCAATTACCGATGTCACATCCTGCTGTGAAGAACTTGACAGGCTTTTCCAGCAGGCTATCAAGCGGCAGCTCGTCAGTGATGTGGAAATCGGAAGCTACCTTTCCGGCGGCATGGACTCCGGATCTATAACAGCTCTTGCTGCTCAAAATTTTCCCTACATCAAAACTTTTACATGTGGCTTTGATCTCAACTCGGCATCAGGACTGGAACTTTCCTACGATGAACGGGAGAGCGCCGAATTCATGTCGTATCTGTACAAGACCGAACATTACGAAATGGTTCTCAAGGCCGGCGACATGGAGCGTGTCCTACCCCATGTGGTCTGGCACATTGAAGAGCCGCGCGTGGGCCAAAGTTATCCCAACTACTGCATAGCCAATCTTGCCGCCAAATTCGTCAAGGTAGTCATGGCCGGAACTGGCGGTGAGCTCTTCGGTGGTTATCCCTGGCGCTATTACCACACGACCGGGGCAAAAAACTTTGATGACTATATCGACAAATACTACGGTTTTTGGCAACGATTACTGCCGGACGCCGAATTGCGCCAACTGTTCTCTCCTCTTGCGCAGGAAACGCGACACGTCCGAACCAGAGATCTTTTCAGCAGCATACTTCATGATAAAGCCGCTCCGCAATCAATTGAAGCATATATTAATATGTCGCTGTACTTTGAAGCCAAAACTTTCCTGCATGGGCTGCTTATCGTAGAAGACAAGCTTTCCATGGCCCACGGGCTGGAAACCCGTGTGCCATTTCTGGACAATGATTTAGTAGACTTTGCCATGCGTCTGCCTGTGCGTATGAAACTTCATAATTTGGAAAATATGTTGCGTATTGATGAAAATGATGCAGCAAAACAAAAGACGTACTTCAGCAAAACCCGAGATGGAAAATATTTATTGCGTGAAACCATGCGGCGCTATATCCCGCAATCAATGGCCGATGCGCAAAAACAAGGTTTTAGCGCACCAGATGCCTCATGGTTCAAAGGCGACAGCATTTCTTACGTGCAAAAATTACTCCTCTCCAACAACGCCCGCTTATATGAGTACCTTGATGCCAATGTAGTCAGACGCAATATTCAGTATCACCTAGATGGAAAAAAGAATAAAAGACTTCTGATTTGGTCTTTGCTCAGCTTTGAGAACTGGTTGAAAAGCTATTTACCATAGATAAAAAAGCTCAACATCCATCTCTTCAAAAAATTTTTTCTTTATACAGCAACCTTCAGAAGGCTGACATTATCGACTTAAAAAGCCTTTACCCCTCCCTTTTCCTGTCCCAACGCCCCGCATAGGCGGTTTCACTTGCCTGTATCAATTGCTCTCCCGTTTTCCAGGCTCTTTCCGCCATTTGCTCCCAGAATCTCTGTTTCGTGCAAAGACGAGACGTCAGATAAAGCGCTTCTTCCCACGAAGAGAACGCCAGTACGCCATCTTCCTCACCAAGCCCCATGCTGAGGGCCAGTTCAACATGACACAACAAGGGCGTACCGGCAGCAAGAATTTCCGCGCATATGCCGGGATTATGACAGCGCGGGGGCACAATGCACACTTTAAAGATACGATAGAGCATCTGCATATTTACGCTTTTGCAGGTCTGGATTCCCCATTGCCGTGCAATATCTGATAGAGTGGCAAAAAAAGAAAGATACAAGGTTCCTCCGGCACTTTTCCAGGCTTTATCTCTCGCGCATGCCCCCACAATATCCATGACATCTTTCATTGCGTCTTCGTGTTCCATGAATGCTACCGCATGATCGCGCAAAACAAAATCTATAAACGGTATATGCCGATCCAGCGTACATAGCGTCATGGGAGGGCCGTATGCCTCCGGCGTTTCAGGGCCGGGGAGGACAGCGTCAGCCAGAGAGGCCAGAAGTTTTGCCTCCTCCTGGCCCGAAAAACGCAGATCAGCCGTAACATGAAGAGAGGGAAATACACGACGCAGGCGTCGTACAATACTTGCAGGAGTGCTCATGCTGCTCCAGCCCCCGCATATCACCATCTTACGCATTTGCGGGGGCAGGTTGAGCATGCCATCGGATATCGTCCGCATGTCCTGCCCAATCAAACCGTAATCAATGTTGTGCAAAAATCCTGCGGGGGTTTCCACCCACAGCTCCAGCTGCTCTCCGCGTGTGCGCAGCCAGCCCAGCAACGAGACAAGCTGATGCGCGGCAAACTCCGCCACGCCATCAGGTATGCAAGGAAGAAGAACATACACCGGGACTTTACCTGTATCACAGGGAGGAAACACACTCAGAGTATCAATGGTGAGATCAGGCAGATCAGCGGCCGCAGGGGCTTGAGACAAAATTTTTTCTACAAGTTTCCGCGGGTAACTTTTTTCCAGAAATTGCCGCGGCGCCCCAACCATACGGACACGTCCCGATGAGAGAGCCAGGTTCTCCAGCCCATTAATCTGGATTGAGCTTTTTACATCCACAAGAACGATGCCTTCCTTCCGGCAGTTTAGTGTTCT
>OFFL01002004.1_pt1 | contig 11960 bp, 11 predicted proteins | sample 1521391 | NCBI WGS metagenome assembly OFFL01 (sample SAMEA3504082, study PRJEB24116) | mouse gut metagenome | biome: mouse gut; feature: mouse-associated habitat; material: faeces | place: Denmark | collected 2011
AGAAGTACACGAACAGCAGGGCGTGGGCATTGGCCTGTATCTGGCCCGCGAGATCATAACGCGGCAGGGCGGCTATATCAGAGTGGTTTCGGAGCCGGGCAGGGGTTCGGAATTTTCCATTATGCTGCCGACAAAATAGAACGCGGCGGACGACCAGTTCCGGCTGCCCGCCGTAAATTTTTTTGAAATGTCCGAGCGTTGTAACATTTCACCCCGGTTTTCAATGAAATTTTTTGGCCGCTGTAACATTTCGCGGACATTTGGGTTTTACAATAGCCTTATCAAATATGGAGGTGATACAACTATGACATGGCCATTTGAGAACGATACAAGCGCCATTGTAAAGAAATTAGCAAAACGCAATGTATCTTCAAATCGTATTTTTTGCCTTTTTAATGTTTTGACGATTGCACTGGCAATTAGTTTGATTGTGGGAATCTCCTTATTCCAACAAGGCAGCAAAATTAGTGAACAAAAGATTTTGAATCAAATGCAGCAAGCTACCATCGGGGGGCTTACAGCAGAACAGATAGAAGTTCTGAAAAAAGAACCTGATCTTGAAGATATTGTACCCTATAAGCATAGTGATAGTTTTCTGATGGATGGGATCAAATTTGAAGCGGTTTATATGCCGGCTGGTTTTGGAATTATAAAATCCTATGAATTAGTCAGTGGAACCTGTCCAGAACAGTACAATGAAATTGTAATTGATAAAAATGTTCAGTTAGAGCTGGGGTATCAGCTAAATATAGGAGATACTATCACTTTACCAACGGCGGGGAGTAAAACAGAGGATTTCATCATTACTGGTTTTACTGATAATGTGGAAACAGGAACATTTTACTTTTATGTTTCCCCAGCGTATGCAGAACAGGGCGTGTTATTATCTGATATTCCATATAGTGCCTTGATTCGTGTAATTGCGCCACGGAAATGGGACTTGTTGATTTTGAGAATACAGTATATCGTCTGGCTTCATACCAGGACATAAGCAGGAATCAACTTTATTTTAATAGCAAGTTCTGCTCCTCACTTATTAGTGGATCAGGAATGGGAGGTGTTCTTTTAGCCACTCTTTTTATTGTTTTTTCAAGCGGAATTGTCATATACAGTGTGTTCTACCTTTCGGTATCAAATCAAGTGTCGCAAATTGGACAGCTCAAAACTATTGGCATGACAGAAAAACAAATTAAGCGGATGATTCGTAAAGAGGGGTATCGTTTCTGCCTGTTCGGAATACCTGCCGGTATTACAGCAGGTATCATATTTGCATATTTGTTGGAGCCGAATGGAATAACGATTATCAATGCCATAGCCACAAGTATTTTCGCAATAATATTAGGCATTATCATCGTACAAATTTCCGTATATAAGCCCGCACAAATAGCTTCAAATATTTCTCCTATTGAAGCAACAAAATATGTTGGAAACGCTCCAGAACTAAAAGAAAGTAAAGTACGAAACAGGAAAAATCATATTCGCCTTTCACCGTATTCTTTAGCCGTATTGAGCGAAAAGCAGGAACGAAAAAAACACAATCTGACGATTGCCTCGCTTGCAATCGGCGGGATTTTATTTATGGTTGGAGCCACATTTATATCATCATGGAATCCAGATTCCTTTGCGCGGATGGGCAATTTGGAAGATGGAGAATATTATATTACGATTAACCACAATACATTAGTCAACCCCAAACCGTATGGTATTTCGGAGTATCAAGTTGATACGCCTTTTTCACAGGAACTCATGGAAGAATTGCAACAAATCCCGGAAGTCAAAGAAATTTATACTACGGAGAGAACCGCAGCCATTATTGAGTATCACGATGAACAATTAGAAATTCCCATTATTCCGATTACACCTGATAATCAGGAGGAAATTTTGAAAACGCTTCCTGTCGATTGGACATACGAAACATTGGTGAAACAAGACGCTATGGTTATATTAGGGACAAGCGTACAGAACGAAGTCTATCATACTTGCCCGTCAATAGGAGAAAAAGTGACATTACGATGGTTCGATGGAACTGAACACAGCATAGATGTTTTGATTGCCGGTACTTCCGAAAAAAGTATGAATGAGGGGTTTTATCTTCCAAAAGAAACCATAGAAAAGTTGTGGGGAGATATGGATTTAACAGCTTCCTTAACTTTGTCCGTACCCGAATATGAAAAAGTGGGTAAATCAGTAGAAAGCAAGTTAAATGAAATACTGTCCCAACACCCTGATTTGGTAATGGAAACCTTACAAGAGGTAAAAGCATCTTCAGCAAATACGATTCAAAATACCAGCGTACAAGTTTATGGGGTATCTGCCTTTGTCATTATGTTTAGCATTTTTAATCTGACAAACACATTGATTAGTCGTATCAGTACAAGGAGAAAAGAATTTGGAATATTGGAGTCTATCGGCATGACAAAAAAGCAGATAAAGAAAATGTTGCTGCATGAAAGCGTCTTACTGATTATTCCATGCTTGATTATTACGCTTGTGGCAGGAACCTTAATGGGTTATTGGTTAGTACGGATATTGTCTGCGAATGGATTAACTTATTTTCAATATACTTTTCCTTTTATTCCATTACTGATTTACGGTGTCTGCTTAATAATAACATCTATTATAATTTCTGCTATCTGTCTAAAAATTCAATGCAGAAATTCATTGGTGGAACGAATCAAAATGGCAAACTGATTTTGAAATGTCCGAGCGTTGTAACATTTCACCCCGATTTTCAATGAATTTTTTGGGCCGCTGTAACATTTCGCGGACATTTGGGTTTTACAATAGCCTTATCAACAGGCAGAAAGCCTTGAAAGGAGCTTTGAATATGAGCGTTTTACAGACGATTGACCTGAAAAAGCATTACGGCGCAGAGCCGAACATTACCCGCGCCCTTGACGGCGTGAACTTTTCCGTAGACGAGGGCGAATTTGTGGCCGTTGTGGGAACCTCCGGCAGCGGCAAGTCTACCTTGCTTCACATGATGGGCGGGCTGGACACTCCCACCAGCGGAACCGTGATTGTCCGTGGCGAAGAACTGGCAAAGAAGAACGACGAACAGCTCACCATCTTCCGCCGCCGCAACATCGGCTTTATCTTCCAGAACTATAACCTTGTTCCGATCCTGAATGTGTATGAGAACATCGTCCTGCCGGTGGAGCTGGACGGGGACACGGTGGATCAGAAGTTTTTGGACGAGATCGTTCACCTGCTGGGGCTGGAAGATAAACTGAAAAATATGCCCAACAATCTTTCCGGCGGACAGCAGCAGCGTGTGGCGATTGCCCGCGCCCTGATTACCAAACCGGCTATTGTGCTGGCCGACGAGCCGACCGGCAACCTTGACAGTAAGACCAGCGCCGAGGTGCTGGGACTTATCAAGCGTACCAGCGCGGAGTTTCGGCAAACCGTTGTGATGATTACCCACAACAACGATATTGCCCGCCTTGCAGATCGGATTGTCCGCATTGAGGACGGCAAGATTGTGGAGTAAGGAGGTGGCAGACTGTGACATGGCCTTTTGAGAATGATACCAGCGCCATTACAAAGAAGCTGGCAAACAGAAGCATTAAAGCAGATAAGCGAAGAAACATCTTTATTATTGTAACGATTGCTTTTGCTGCCTGCCTTATGACCGTTCTTGCGCTCTATACATTCGGAAAATCACATGAATTGAAAACATTCTTACAGGGGCGCTACCAAGCGGCAGTTATTGATGTGGATTTGGAAACAATCAATGATTTAAGGCAAGATTCCAACATTGAAATGGTAGGAACAGAGGCTTTAGTTGATAGTTTCCGTGTTGATGATTATACATTGAATGTTAATTTTCGGGACAGCAATAATCTGTATTTGTATTCCACAGAATTTGTTGGGAACTTACCTGATAAGGAAAATGAAGTTGCAGTTTCGGAAGCCTATTTGAAACATATTGGCCGCCCTGTTGAATTGAACCAAGAAATCGAATTACCGTTGCAAAATGGGAAAAATGCAAATTTCACTGTATGCGGTCTTTTACATGACGATGGTGCAAATAGGCGGTATCAAGTATTGGTATCTGATTCTTTTCTGCAATCGTATTTTCAAGATCACATCCCTTATAATGCTACACTACGGATAATGGGAAGCGGATCATTCAAAGAGGACGAATTGAAAAATTTGATTAAATCTTGTTTGACCCCTTATGGAATCAGAGAAGAACAGATCGCTTATAGTTCGTCTTACTTTGATAGTGTTGATAACTCAAGCCGAGATATGCTGGGTGTAGCGGCAATTAGTATTCTAATTGTGATTGCCTGTTCCACCGTTATATACAGCCTATTTTATATTTCAGTCGTTGGGAAAGTCAAAGAATATGGCCGTTTAAGGGTAATTGGCATGACCCAAAAACAGATTAAACGCATGGTAAAAAGAGAAAGCTGGCAATTATCCCGCACTTCAATTCCATTAGGGATTGTAGTTGGCTGCTTAATAGGATATGTGCTTGTACCCAAAGGCTGGAATTGGCTTAATACATTGGCAATTATCGTTGTTATCTCCATATTGACTGAATTATCGGTTGTTCTATCAATTCGCAAGCCGATTAAAATTGCAGCAAGCATTTCTCCCATTGAAGCTGTACGCATATCAACGACAACTGAAAACGAAAAGTTAAACACCAAAAAATTAAGGAGAAAACTAACTCCTGAAAATTTAGCTAAAATCGGTTTTATGCGAAACCACAAAAAAGTGATTTTGACTTTAATATCATTGGGATTTTCAGGAATTTTGCTGATGAGTGCAGCAACATTTCTGGCTTCTATTGATGAAGAAGATATGGCCCGGCAGTCATTTGGTGATAAGGAATTTTTGATTACACTTTCCGATGAATATAGCGACAATTCCTTGAAAGATAATCCGCTGGACGATAGCATGATGAAGCTTTTGACAGATTCTCCATATATCACAGATGTTAAATCTATAAAGGGATGTTCCGCAGACATTTTACTTCCAGATAAAAAAGAACCGTCCTCGTTCCGTGAAATTATAGGATTGTCGGACGATGAATTTTCCAGCTTATCGAATAACCTACTATCAGAGGAAATAAGCTACCAAGAACTTGTCGGGAAAAATGGTATCTTAATTGATGACACAGCCGGTATGCTAAAGTCATGGGAAGATTATAGTGTTGCTTTAGGAGATGTGGTAACAATAGTATCTTCTTCTGGAAAGAAAATCGAATTATCTGTCGTCGGAACTATTGACATGAGCGATACGGACTACAACGGAACATATTTCTTTGTCCCGGAAAATATACTATCCGAGATATATCCAGAGAAGAAAAATTTTAATGCTGAATTTGTCATAAATGCAGATGTGAACCAACTTCCTGCGGCAGAAAATGTCGTCTTAAATGCAATCGGTGACAATCCTGATATTCAATTTAATAGCTTTGATGACGCACTATCTTCCATAAAAATGCACATGACAGGATATCAGATTCCGATCTACGGGTTAATTGTTTTTATTGCAATTTTCGGTATTATCAACCTTTGCAATACCTTGATGACGAACCTTGTATCCAGACAACAAGAATTTGGAGTATTGCAATCTATCGGTCTATCAAACAAGCAATTATATAAGATGTTGAGAATGGAATGTTTGTATTATGTGTTTGGGACAATGGCAATAACATTTGTTTTCGGCACAGCAGCAGGTTATATTCTATGCCAGATATTTAATCAAGTTGGAGTGTTCGGAAAATTGCATTATACTTTCCCATTCTTGCAAGTGCTTCTATTTTTTGCAGTCCTCGTAGTAATTGCATTGATATATTCGACTTTAGCCATTCGCTATTGCCATAAGCAATCTCTTGTAGACCGCATTAAGACAATGGAATGACCTTTTGGGATCGGCGGGGCGGCGTGTGCTGCCCCGCCTTTTTCGCCATTTCTCAAAGAAATTTTTGAAATGTCCGAGCGTTGTAACAATTCAGCCTGTTTTTCTGTCGAAATCAAAGGCACCTCGGACATTTATAGTTCTTCCAAAAGTTTGATGATAATATTACCATTCATGGAAGAAGCAATCTGTTATTGCAATAATGCGAAATTGACGATAGAAAGTTTTTCATATCTCGGTCAGCTCAACAATTACATTACTCTGCTGATACAGCCAGTCCGCAAATTCTTTCGGGCTGGCTGTTCCTGTTTTTACAGCCTTTTTTCTCTGTAAGGCTTCTTTCTTAAAGTCGGAAAAGGCAGCCTGTATTTTCTCCAGACAGTCAGCCGGAAAGCCTGCGGTATTTTTTACCCGGTTTATTTTGTTGCGCCAGTTCTGGCATTCATTTTTATAAAGCAGGTCATAGACTGCCGCCATCTCCAAAGGGGCATACAGAGGGAAAAAACCTTGAAAATGATACGCCGACCGCTTCCCAACATGAAACCGCCGGAACCATTCAATGTGATTTACCAGACCGCCGAAGACGGGCTGGACGATACGGTAAAACCCCGGCTTTTGGAAACAGGTGCAGACCTTGACATGGTCATGGTTATAGACGATGGGGATAAGCTGGTTTCCGAGCGCAGCGGCACACAATGGCTGCTGTCCCTGAAAACTGAATGAAGCGGTAAAGAAAATCCAAATGGCAGGATTTTATAGATTGCCAGCATTGCCGCTTCGCCACTTGAACCGAATACACAACGATTTTTCGTTCCGGCAGGTCTGCTCCCATCGTGTGGAAAATACCCACGAAGCCATCATTTCCGAAGAAGTGTTCCAAAAAGTTCAGGAGCTGATTGCAGGCAGACGCAGGAAGGATAATTCCGCTGACAGCTTCCCATTTGACAGCGCAGTGAATGTGGCGGAAGTAAAAATGTTCATCCCAGAAAAAAGAGAACTGAATGAGAATATCAAAAAATCCCTTCGCACAGTTTCAGATCGTTCTTTATCAGATCTTCCTTCAGTTGTATAATGAATAGCGGGGAAATTCCCCGCTGTTCGGTGGAACAGGGAATTTCGACCGCTAATTTACCGGTTTCATAATCCGATTCTGAATCCTGGTTTCCAGGAAAAAGGGTTGCTCAGTGCCTGTGGCCTCCGCCGCCGTGGGATACGCCGCCGCTGGAAACATGATGACCTCCGCCGCCGCTTCGGCCTCCACCGCCACTGTTTGTCTGAATCCTGTGCTGTACCACATTCTTTCTGATAAAGCGGTCCTCCCTGTGATTCATCTTCACCTTGCCGCCCTTCACATAAGTATTCGCTGACGTTGTCTTCCCGCCTGCCTCGGAGCCCGTGTTCGTCACCACAAACAATACCGCCATAACAAGAGAGACTGCCAACAGAATAGGCACTGAAAAATTGATACTGATCAGGCCAAACCCGTTCATATCGTGATAAAACTGGTTGATGCAGGCTTTGTATCCGTGATAGGGGCTGATCTTACTCCATCGGTAACTCTTCTCCAGCAGATGGTCGATCATGGCATTTGTGTACTTTTCCTCTGCCTTTCCCGTGGTACAAAACCAACTGTATGCATACCCGTCGTCCTCCCGGTACAGATTATCCAGAAAGAGCACACCGTTTCCTTTGGGTTTATCATACCCAAACAGATGCTCATCATAAAAATCGTCCGCATAGATCATGACATACTTTTCCGTGGCTGCATAATCCTGCCGCTCATAAGCGTAATCCCGCAGCGACTCATCAAGCGTCACCAGCACAATATCGCAGCCTGTCTGCTTCTCTCTCTTTGCAATCAGTTTCCGCAGTTTCTCCTCCTCCTCATCAGAGAGCACATCCGCCTGATCAAACACCCGCTCCTTCGTCGTACACTCTGTATTCTGCCTTTCCCCATTTCTCATACTGCCTGTGAGGCTGTGGATACCTGTCAGGATAAAGTAAAACGCCGCCAGCACCCCGAGAATCAACAGGCAGATTTTAAACCGTTTCAAAAATCTCTTCATCTCAGAGCACCTCCAGTATCATTTTGACAAGCAGCATCATGGTAAACAGGAAAGCCCAAAGCCCGCCGCCGTAAGCGAACATCTTTCCTTTGGATATGGGTGTCTTTCCCAGAATCTTTCCACTTTGTCCGTTAATATAATATGTATATCTCTGTCCGTGATAGTTGTAATAGTATACCCAGACCGGCAGAAGTGCATAGTTTGCCGTCTGTCTCTGTAAATTCAGATGCTTTCTGTCCGCCCGCAGCGTCGTATAGCCGGAGAGGCTCTCCCGCAGAAGTTCCTCCGAATCCCTTCTGGCCTTCTCCTGGGCTCTGGGCTCCAGCTCCATCAGCCCCTCACTGTATCTCTCCGCCTGAAACCCGGACATATATTTCTTCTGAAATGCTTCCAGTGCCTTCCCATCAAATGGCTCCAACAGATCCATTTTCTGGTCGTCCATATTGATGGAAGCATCCACCGGAATTTTATCAAAATCAATATCCATATTCCGCTCCACACGGAAATAGGAAGTTTCCACATATTCCGTGTTGCCGCTTCGCCAGCTTCTCACCTTCGTCCCTGTCCCCGCATAGTCAAATGTGGCCAGATAATCGTACAGGAAAAAGGGGACATAGATCCCCTCCATCCCCTCCAACGTGGCCGCTGAAAGAAAAGTCGCCGGTGTAAAAAATCTGTTTTGAAACTCCTTTTCCAGGAGCTTTACCGCTCCCTCTCTGGATATTTTGAAGGGCATGATCAAATGGGGGGCAAACTCTCCCCCCACCCTCTCCTCCACGATCGTATAGGAACCGCAGTGTTCACATTTACAGGCGGAGGTATAGGAGGAGAGCTCCATGGGCGCCCCGCAGCTTGCGCACTCCGTTACCACAGAGGATTTTACTTCTTCCTCGCTGTCTGTTCCGTCACAATGGGGACAGTACATCATTTTCTTATCTGGATGGTACACCACGTTACCGCCGCAATTTTTACATTTATAGATCAAAGCGCTCTTCTCCCCTTTCGTTCCGCTCTGCAATACCGCTTATCTTCGTATTATATGTTTTCTGTTTTATGACGATGCTTATCTGCATGTTTCATGGAGTGCCGCTTACCGAAATTTCACCTGCTTCCCGGCCTGGGCAACAGCTATATAGGTCTTCCCGGTGTTGAGCTGTATCTCATTGCCGTTGTCGTCATAATATCTGGTGGGCTCGTAATCGCTTGTCTTCTCCCATCTGATGTGGATCGCTTTGCCCTTTGTGAAGTAATAGCCATCGTGTGTATTGTCTATCATCTGGAAAGCCAGATAGCCTTTCTCATCCACATACGCCCAGTTGGTATTCTGCACGATCACATTTGCAAAAGCAAGCTGCGCGCCGGTCAGCGCGTCCGTCTGCGGTTTGCCGTGAAGACTTTTCAGATACAGTCCGGAATTCGGATCATACTGCAGCGAGCTTTTTGTATAGCTGAAAACTTCCGCCAGATCGATGACATTCGCCGTCGCCGCCTGTCCGCCGTACTGTTCTAACGTATTCACGCCTTCCGCAAAAGTGAAATGTTTATTGTTGTAGTATTGTTCTCTGATCGTCGTCTGATAGCCTAACTCCGCACAGGCCTTCTGAATGCCTTCCGCCGTGATATAAGCATTATGAGGCGCCTTGAGGTTGGTTGTCCGGAAAAAGTACCCTGAACCCGGTCTGTCGCCGCCCACACCATACTCGGAAGTACCGGAAAGATTGTTCATATCCGGGGCATCGATGGTTCCCTGCATATAAAACACGCCGCCAAAGTGGACTAAAATAGGATCCCACTCCTTCGCTACCGGAATATAGTAGAGTCTGCAGCTTCTGAGATTACCGATCTGGGGCAGGCTCTGCCAGCCGGGAATGATCGCCATCTGACGGGAAATATTTCCCTCCTCCATGATCTCATATAATACATCGGCACTTCCGATTCCGTAGGAAGGCTGTGCCTTTTTATCGGTGGGAATCATGGCCGCAATCGGACGAAGCGCCGCCTGTGCCTCCGTCACCGGTTCATTCGTGTAAACACTTCTCATCATCGGGACTTCCGGCGCCGGAACCTCCTGGGCCGGAATCTCATCCGCCCGCACATTCACAGCCGTTCCCATAAAGAAACCTGCCGCCGTCACAGCCGCTAAACCCAAGCTGCACAATCTTGTTTTGAAGCTCTTCATATTTCTGTCTCCTTTTCTTTCTCACTGTCTTTTTTACTTTTATGTACCTTCCTTTGTGTCATTTTTTATCTTACTACTTTTTTCCCCGATAATCTATTACTTTTTTTCCAAAATATATGTTAAAATATTCAGACAGGCAATAAACAGCGCCGGACGGGCAGACCGGAAATTTGCGTCATGCTTGCATGTAAGAAAATTTGCGATCTGTCTGTCCGACAGGGCGAAGCCCGTGATTCGGAAAATCTCCGATTTTCCGAATTTTCACTGCATCCCCTGAGAAAGGAAAAACATCATGACAAAAAAAGACACTCTTGAACTGAAGAAACGTCTGAACAAAACAGACTGCTCCATCACAAAACTGTGCGGCTGTTATGTGGACGGCAATAAAAACAAAGTACTGACTCTTTCAGAAACTTTTCTGAATCTGGATGACGAGGAATTTTACAAATATCTTGATCTGGCCAGAAAATGTCTCTCCGGCACGGTGGGCAACAACCTTTTACAGCTGGAATTTCCCACTGAGGAGGAGGAACCCGGCGGCAGGCAGCAGTTTTTCATGGGCATAAAGGAAAGCGCCCTGAAAAACGAGGACCTGCTTGACCGCTTCTACGATCTTATCATCGAACACTATGACTGTGCGGGAAATTATCTGATCCTCTTATTTAAAGACGCCTATGATATTATCACGAAAACAAACGACGGCTTAAAGTTAGACGAGTCCGAGGAAGTTTATGATTACATGCTCTGCGCCATCTGCCCCGTCACACTCTCCAAACCGGGGCTTGGCTACAGAGAGGAAGAAAACCGCATCGGCGCCCGGATCCGCGACTGGGTGGTGGGCGCTCCTGACACCGGCTTCATTTTCCCGGCTTTCTCGGACAGAAGCAGCGATATCCACTCTCTCATCTATTACATAAAGGATGCCAGGGATTCCCGCCCGGAATTTGTGGAAAATGTGCTCGGCTGCGGTACCAAACGCACCGCCGCAGAACAGCAGCAGGTCTTTTCCTCCATTGTAAAGCAGGCCTTTGTCACACAGGAGGCGGACAGTGAAGAGGTTCTTTTACAGCTGCAGGAAAGCTTTCAGGATATGATCTGCACCGACGGAGAAGAGGCGTACGAAGAGGCAGAACCCGTACTTCTGACAAAGGAACTTGTGGATGAAGTTCTCACGGAACACGAGATACAGGGAGACGCCGCAAGACAGATCAAAGAGGGCATTACCAGGGAGTTTGAAGCCGAGCCGCCTGTCCTTACCAATCTCATCGATGAAAAAGCGCTGGAAAAAAATGCCCGGAAAAAGGAGGAAGCGAACCTCAGACTGCAGGTACAGTCACTGCAGAAAGAACTGGCTGAAAAAGCTTTTCTGACCTCCGATGAAAATGCAGTGTCAGAGAACTTTCCTGACGAGGTCACCACGGATCTTTCCGGTCAGACCGCCTGTGACGTCATCCTGCGGGTAAGCCCGGAAAAAGCGCCCTACATTAAATCAGAGATCATCGACGGCCAGAAATGCCTGATCATCCCGGTGGAAGAAGATGAACAGATCAACTTAAATGGCGTCACTGCGGAAATTTAGCTTTTCCAAACGGTTCTGCCTGCGCAATCGAGCAGAGGAAACTTTCTCTGCTCGCCGCGCGGGGTGCATGCAGCGAAACTGCTAATTTCCTTACGTGCCCCTGCGCATAAAAAAAGAATCCAACGAACAGGATTCTTTTTTTTGTGCAGAAGAAGGGACAATTGAACAGGTACAAGTCCCTTGTTCACACGTTCTATATTCTACTGCAGAAGAAGGGACTTGAACCCTCACTGTATTGCTACAACAGGCACCTGAAGCC
>OFFL01002010.1_pt1 | contig 11913 bp, 9 predicted proteins | sample 1521391 | NCBI WGS metagenome assembly OFFL01 (sample SAMEA3504082, study PRJEB24116) | mouse gut metagenome | biome: mouse gut; feature: mouse-associated habitat; material: faeces | place: Denmark | collected 2011
CCCATGCCATATAATACTCTTTGTATTTTTCAATTCTTCTTTCATTTTTTCAATTTGTTTTTCAGACATTTTGCCATTTAAATCAAATAATCCACTGTTCGTACCATTTATTGTAAAATATTCTTCAGCACTTTTGTTTTTTTTGCTTTTTTCATGGCGAAGTATGTATTTTAAAAAGTTCCATTTTGATGTTAGATTGTAAAATTGCCTTTGGGCAATATATTCAGCTCTTTTATCGCCTTTCATATATTTAGGTGCATCTGGCAATGTATATGCAATATTAAACAATGCTTTTGACATATTTTATACTCCTTTTTTATCTCTTTTATTGGCTTCTTGTATTAATTCGTTTTTTACTTCAGCTATATTGTCTGGTAACATAGAATAGTATCCGCTATCTAGCTGTTCTGGTGTAACTTTTTCACCAGCAACGATACTACGAAACGCATTAAATGTAGTTGTATCTAATATTTCGATTATGTTTAACATAACAAAAACTTCATCAATTTTTTTAGTCATTATTCTTGTGTTTTTTATAATTTCTTTCAAATCAAGCGTTACATCATTTATATCATTTCCAACTTTCACATCTAATGCTTTTTTCTTGCCATACACACTATATAGTTGATTAATACCAATTTCCAATGCCTTTGTCATGAGTTCATTCATTGATGAATATCTTCCTGTTCCAAACAATTCAAATATCGATTTCAAAAGTTCATCATCGTAAATACGCACCCAAAATGAATTTTTTACTTTATCTGTTTTTGCCATAAAATTCTCCTAAAAAATGGTTTCCATTTTGTTCAGATTTTAGTGCGACATCTGTCGCATAAAATCCCTCAAGGTGCGACAACTTTAATACATAGTATTAGTTGTAAAAAAATCCATTTTTGTCGCACCGACTTATCCTGCTTAGTTAATTTTGCACCAAAAAAATTGGTTTTAGCTAAAATCAAGTTTTTGCAAAATTAACTAAGGCTATTTCTTAATAGTGTTTTCATTTGGCGATTTTATATCGCCAAAAATTAAGGCTATTACATATTAGTGTTTTCCGTGGCGATTTTATATCGCCACAAAAATGTTGTTACTTTGCATTATTATTTTTCTTACCGCTTGCCTTGCTTCCAAAGTTTCCTGTAGGTCTTAACGCAAGTGTTCCAATTGCCTTGTCAATAGTTCGCTTAAGGTACGCATCATTTTTCTCTGGTCTATACAATCCAGATTGCTTAAATATGCGTTCAATTTGGTCCGCATCACAATCCGTAAAAAATGCTAAAATATTGCACATCTTCATATCATTACGGCTATTATCACCAGTTACATTGCCACCCCGATACAACTCATCAAACTCTTTTCCCTTCCTAGATTTACGAATGCGTTCAATAACTGCACTATCAGAGCGGTCTATTGAATTATTCTGGTATTTCTTTTGCGGTTTAAAATTATTAAGATTTGCAACAATCTTAGTTCCTAATTGTTGTTGTAGCCATTTAGTTGTAGCAATAGGACTTTTTCCCAAACTTATTGTTTTCGAGCTAATATCTCCAGTCATTGAAATAAAACGCTTATTATCATAAACTTCAATTTCGCCCTCTGGCAGTTCCACACGATTTTTATACTTCTCGCCTTCCAAAATGTCATCTTTGACAAAAATGTGCAAGCCATTTCCAGATGTACTTTTTTCTATGTATGTATTCTGCATTTCAGTAGTTAATTTTTCAGCAATACTGCTCATTGTTCCCTCTGGCAAATTAGTCGGTTTATCATTTATCTTGCCATTCTTAACAATTGATTTATCCAAATCAATACAACTAATTCCACTGCCATTCAAAGCAAAAACTAAACCAGCACAATTGTTTTCTTTTGCAAACTGCATTGCCTCATCAAATGTGGACCATGTTTCTGGCTTATCAATTGATGCCCACTGCATTTTTCCATCTGCCGTAATTCCTAACGATGGCGAATATATAGTTTTATCTTTTTTGCCTTTCTGCTCGTTCCATTTAGTCGTATAAACGCACCAGTTCGGTAAATTACGCATGTCCTCTGGGATATTATTACTTATATTAGACAATGTTTGTGCGTTCTCATCGCTAAGTCGCCGCTGTGCCTTCTTGCCTATTTCTTTGCCTTCTAATGCGAGGCACAGTTCCTCGCCAGTCAACTCAACTTGCAAACTTCCCTTCATAAGGTTATATTTATTTGTTGTGTTCACTGACAACTTTACTTCACCAGTCTTTTTATCCTCACTAAGCAATTTTGTCGGGCAGAAAACACAAAAGGAAGAATACTCGCCTTCTGGCAGTGCAATTTTTGTAGCTTTGCCTCTTTCTTCTTGTATCTGACTTTGTTTAATTGCAATTTTTCTCCATTGTCCGACTTGCTCGACTTGTCCGACTTGTTGAACTTGCTCTATTTTTTCTTGTGTTTTTAAGTTGATTTTATCTTTATTTTGTTGTATTTTCTCGGCTTGTTCGACTTGTTCGGCTTGCTCTAAATATTTATCATCTTCAATAACAATGTAAGTATCTAGTATTGCTTTTCTATATTCATATTCCTCTTCGCCTAAACCATTATATTGGTAGTCTTGTTGTAGTTCTTGAACCATTTCATAAAAATCCGACATTGCAACCTCTTTGCGTTCAGCTTGTGCTTTCAGCAAATTTGCTGCTCTTTCTTCTTTTATTTTTTCATACTCTTGTTTATAAATAATATCATCAAAATGACTAGCTCCTTCGTTATCAATTTCTTGATAATTACCATCTTTCTGTGCTATTTCTTCTTTTATCTTATCAAGTTCTATATCTCCATAAAATTTATGATTTCGTGATACACTTCCATCTATTCCTTGATAGTAAAAATCAACATGATATGATGGATTGTTTTTTTCAGTAGATGTTGTTGACCAAATATAATAATATTTGTTATCAACTTGCTTGGCTTGTCCGACTTGTTCGACAAGTTTGTTTTTGCTACTCAAAAACTCCACTCCATTTTCTCTATCTATCATGACATCAAAATTTTCAATCATTTTTTCTATATACTTGTCAATAGCATGATAAGGCACTCCACACATCGGAACACGCTCACCAAGACCTAAATCACGACCAGTTAAAGTTAAATCTAATGCTTCTGCTGCAATCTTAGCATTGTCGCCTAAGACCTCGTAAAAGTCACCTAAACGCTTAAAATATATAGCATTTGGATTTGTATTCTGTACTTCAAGATAATTTTTATAATACGGATTAACTATATTTTTAACTTGTTCGACTTGCTGGGCTTGTTCGACTTGTTTTTCATCCTTTTTTGTGTTTTCAAAATTATTTTCTTCTGAACTATTGACATATGCCTTTGCTTTGCGTATAATAGTATTAGAAGCAAGCTTTGTCATAATGTTGGGGAATTGTACCCCAAGGTTCACTGACAGGGCTTGACTTTTTTCATTATTCCAATAAAGAATAGTATTTTCATCAATATTTCGTTTGATAAATTCTTCAAAATTTTTTCTACCATATGAACTTGATAATATGTTAGCATTAACAAATTGTCCATTTAATTGACCTGTATCATTAAACTTTATCGCTCCAATTACTGGGCGATTTTCTTTATCAGTAGTAGCTGTCAAAACAACCACACTATCATCACGAGTAAGACTATCCATTATCATAACAGGGTCTGCAAGTAACTCTGGCCATTTTTTAATTATTTCTCTATCCAAATCATGACAATGATATCCTGGATATGTTCCTAGCTTAGCATTTGCTTTTTTAATTGTTATAGCTTTAGTTAAAATTGGTAAATTTGGCATGCCTATTTGTCTTAATAAAAAAGGCGTCTCCATTATTTTTAGGTGTGTACTTGTTGTGTCTTTGCCATTTAAAACATCATCTACTTGTTGTGCAAATGAATTATTTGCATTTAATACAACTTGTTCAGCTTGTCCGACTTGTTCTTTGTTGACATAATTCTCAGCTACATAGTTAGTTATTTTTTCAGCATCCTTTACTGCAGCAAAAAATATATTTTTATCTTCTTTAATTGCCTTTAACCAACTTGACAAATATGCACTATGATTTTGTATGTGCTTACCCTCAAGCGTAAAGCCAAATTCCATTTGCATAAAAACACTTGCAAGTTCAGCTCTAAGTTCTTCTACTGCATATTTTTCACTACCAAAGCCACCAGATAAATCTCTGTCTAATCTTGAGCTATGTCCTGTGCTGTGTGCAATTTCGTGTAAAGCTGTAGCGTAATAATCTTGCATAGTCTTAAAATCTTTAATTTTAGGAATATGGATACTATCTTTGCTTGAATTATAGTAAGCATTGTTGCCCCCATCGTAATTTATTGGTGCTGCACTATTTGCTATAATTTCTTCTATTTTTTCATTTTGTTTTGCGTGGTCTTCTTCAGTCATTTTAGACTTAACATACTCTGGCAAACCAGTGCACTGTTCAGCATTAAATACTTGATAGAATTTTTTTATGTAGCTTACATTTTTATCGATATATTCTTTGCGTTCTTCAGCAGGTAAATTCTCCAGACTTTTCTCATCAAACTCTTTTTTCTCTTTATTATCGTATGGACAATAAAAGAATATTGGACTTGATTTTGCTCCACTTTTCACATATCCACCAAGTTCTTTAACTTGATTAAAAGTTAACCAACGAGGGTCATTATATCCTTTAAAACTTTGCAATATAGACAAATACAACGCATTAAATCCTTTGTATTCTTTTTGTGTTTTTGCATTAAAAGGAATTCCACCAACGGTGTACCATCCTTGTTCCCACGCTTGAGGATTTTTTTCAATACTCTCAAGCAAATAATCAACTATTGCCTGTATTTTTTCTTCACTACTGTTTCTATTGTTTATCATACTAATCCTCAAATTTTACTAATATGCGTTCGCATTCTTTATCTTTGATTACATCTTCTTGAATACTTCCAAACATATCAATCATATTATCCACATCTGATTTTTCATACATGGCAATAGGAATATGTCTTTCATTAAGCAACTTTTCTATTTCAATAACATCTTCCTCTTGAAGTTCAATGTTATCTAACTTTACTATTCCTCTAATTTTTAATATTAAATTTTCTTCATTTTGACTTAATTTCATAAAAACTCCTTGAAAAATATTAAATTTAAGTGCCACAGGAAAACACAAGAATAGCTACATCACTCTATGATAGTTAATATAAGCTACAATTTCCTTAACTTGTTCTTCTGTTAAATCAATTAAGTCTTCACCATCAGCACCAGCAACTAATAAATCACCTGCTATAAAGTCAAATGGAATAAATATATTTGGTGCTAATTTTTTAATTTTCCCTATATCATCATAAAATAAAAATACATTTCTCATTCCTGGAAAAGGTATAGCAGAATATAACCCAGATATTACCGTATGTATTCCATCTGTACTATTTTCAATAACTTCTATCGTTGGCGATAAACGCCTTGCTTGTGGGTCTTCAACTCTACTTACTACAACCTTAATTAATTCAGTCATTTTCTTTTCCTTTTATATCTTTCATATTTTGTTCTTTTGTTAAAAACTTTGATTTTAAGCCATCAAATAAAAGAATTGCATATAATTCTTGCCTATATAGTATAAATGGTTTTATTTGTTCTGCAAATTCTCCAGAAAGCGTTACTAAATCACAATTAATCGCTGAACAATACATGATGTTTTGTTGTTCTATAATGCGTACTCTGCCTTTTCTAATAACTTTAATATCTTCAGTATTGTATTCTTTAGACAAAAACATATTTAAAGAAAAATTTTCAAACTTATCTATAGATTTTTTTGTTTTTATTTCGGATAAAGTACTTATTATCGCATAACTTATCGCACCTAAAACAGAAAAAATAAATCCTAAAATTAGGCATACTGTATTTCCACCTAAAGCTTTGTCTATAAGAATGAAACCAAACGGCACAACAAAAGCTAAAATTAAAAAATAAATAATAAATTTTTTCATATTTCCTATCATTACTAATTACTCCTATCAAATTAATGTGGATAACTTGAAAACACAAAAGAAAAATCGATGAGTGAAATGTGGATAACTCTCTGGAAACTAATTACAACTATTAAAATTGAAGTTCCTAATATATTTTTTTCTTGTGTTATCAAATTTTCAATATTATTTATATATTATTTATATATTGACTGCAAAAATTGCAGTGGGATATGTCATTTTTTGAAGTGGAGTATGTCATTTTTTGCAATATGTCAAAATTTGCAGTGGGTATGTCATTTTTTGCAGTATGTCAAAATTTGCAGTGGGTATGTCATTTTTTGCAGTATGTCAAAATTTGCACTAGGCTTTATTATTTGGCTTTAATATTCTACAATTTTGTATTTGTGCATAATTAACTTTATATGCCACTCGATGTACATTGTCTTTTTCATAATCTCGCTTAATAATTAAATTTTTGTCAACGAGAGTGTTTAATGCTGCTAAAACTGTGTTGTGTGATTTTATATTTGCGAAATCTTGCAAATATTTAATAGAACCAGTAAATTCAGATTCTCCGTCTTGCGAGAAACTATATATTATAGCGAAAATTATCAACTCATTCCCTTTTAGTTCCAAAACATTCAACATCCACCCTAATACTGTATAAAAGTTCTCATCTTTAATCCTACTCATGCTAAATTCTCCTGTTCTACGCTTTGGGGAAGTATCCCCTCGCAAATCCCCTCTTATTTCAAAAACTAAAAGACTATGTGCAATTACATAGTCTTTACCTTTTTACAAATTTATAAATAAAACCCTATTGTAATTACATTCAACTCTCTCGTATAACTCCCAACTATTAATCGAGAGTTGAATGTAATGTGGTATATTATTTTTTCTTAAGGCGAAAATGGAACATACCACATTTCCATCCACCAACATTTTACACCAACGATAATATCCACATATCGTAGATATTATTAATAACAATTTGTTATACAATATCTTTAGATATATGATATTTGCATACAATTTAAAGCATATTCCACGTTGCAGAGAATTTATTTATAAAAATAACCTTGAGCCTATTTGGCGCAAGGTCATTTAATAGTTTTTAATTTAAGTTTACTTAGCCTCTTTTTTTCTGGACTTTTTATTTATTAGCAACAACGCCGAAGATAACACTACCGCAACCGAAGTTACATTGTGCATTATCGCACCTGTCATTGGGTCAAATATACCAAACAAGGATAATATAATACTGATAAAGTTGACTGTCATAGCTAGTATGATATTGCGTTTGATAGTAAACAATGTACGTTTTGAGTGTTTTACACAATAAACAATTTTGTTCATATCACTGTTTAAAATTGCCATATCAGCTGTTTCAATAGCAATATCGCTACCCAACGCCCCCATTGCAATAGAACAATCTGCCAGCTTTAGTGATGGAGCATCGTTAATTCCATCGCCAATCATACAAACTTTTAAGCCCTCTTTTTGCATTTTTTCAATCTCTTGCAATTTTTCTTCCGGCAACAAACTGAATTTCACTTCCGATATACCGCATTTTTCAGCAATAAATCTTGCACTCTTTTCGTTATCGCCTGTTAGCATTACAGTCTTTTTACCCATTTTATTAAGCCTATCTACAACTTCAAAAGCATCTTCACGGATTGTATCTGCAAATGTGATTATGCCTTTTTCCTCTCCGTCTATAATTACGCTTACCACTGTTTTACCTTGGTTTAAAAATTCGTTTGCTTTGTCATTTAATTTGCTGTTATTAAGTTGCAATTTCAAGCACTCGCCATACGAAATAACTTGAATGTTCCGTCCTCCGATTACACCTTTTACGCCCACGCCTTGAATAGTTTCAAAATTGTCTACTTTGTCAAACGTGATTTCTCCTGCTTTGTTTACCACGGCTGTTGCCAAAGGATGCTCGGACATAAGTTCAAGGCTTGCAGCATATTGCAAAACTTCCTTTTCCTCAATACCATCCACCGCAATGTCGCTTACTGTTATCTCACCCTTTGTCAAAGTACCTGTTTTGTCAAAACAAACTATGTCACATTTGCTTATAACCTCTAAGCTCGCACCACTTTTTACAAGCACACCGTTTTTAGCGGAATTACCCAATCCTGCGGCAATAGCAGTAGGTGTTGCAAGAGCAAGCGAACAAGGACAAAATACAATCAATACCGTTATTGTTCTTATAACTGCCTCTATGGCGCTTACTTTAAATGCGTAAAATGCTATAATGCCAACTAAAATTGCAAGCGCTATTGCTGTAGGCACTATTATGCTTGCCCACTTGTCGGCAACTCGCGAAATAGGAGCTTTTTTACCCTCTGCTTCTTCCACAAGCTTTGCCATTTTAGATATTGTCATATCTGCAAGCAATTTTGTCACTTTAACTTCGATAACACCCGATTTGTTAAAAGTACCGCCAAATACTTTATCTCCCTCGCCAAGTTCAGCCAAAGCGTATTCGCCTGTAACGGATGATTGGTCGACGGATGCTTTTCCGCTGATTATTTCGCCGTCCACGCTGATTTGTTCGCCCGCTTTTATTACAACTATGTCGCCAACTTGTATTTGTTCAAGCGGCCTTTTTTCAAGTCTGTTTCCAACTTTTACAAACGCCTCTTTTGGGATTAAGCCTACTAATCTTTCAATACCTGCACGGCTCTTTTTTACTGTAAAGTCCTCAATAGCACCGCCGATTGCCATCAAAAATGCAACTTCAGCCGCTACAAAAACATAACTATGCGAGTGTCCGCTACTATCTATTTGATAAAAGAAACCAACTATTTCAAGTATAACCGCCGATAACATTGCAACACTTATAAGCACAGAAGCGGTTATTTTTTTTCTTGCAAGCGATTTGACAGCTCCTACCAAAATAGGTATTCCGCAAATTATAAATGCAACCCATGCAGGATTAACATAATAAAAAGCTATTGTCCAAGGTGCATCCGCCGCGATATGATGCCAATTAAAATATCCTGCAATCAAAAACGCTAAAGAGACCACAAGTTTAACTATATTTATAATATTATCCCTTTTCGCATTTCCGCTCGAGTGTTTTTCCGTTCCGCAACAAGATGCGTGAGATTTTTTATCTATACCGCAACAATTTAAATGACTTTCCTCATGATGTCCGCTACAACAGGAGTGTTCTTCTTTATGTGAGTGACAGCAGCAGCTCTCTTGTTTTTGCACGCTTTTTGCCTCACAGCAACTATGCTTTTCTTCGCTTTTTGTATGGCAACAAGATTTTTTTTCAACCTCAGCATTTTCGTTGCAGCAAGAATTTTCCTCCTCATTGTGGTGGCAACACTCTGTGTGTTCTTCCTTTTCATTACAACAGCAATCGCTTTTCCCTTCGGTACTTTTGCTATGGCAACAAATTTCGCTGTGATTATGCTCGGAGCAACAAGTTTTTTCGGCTATATCATTGTCATTATCACTACAACAACATTTTTCTTGTTTTACTTCAATCTCTTTATTTTGGTCATCGCAACAACAAGGCTCTTTTTCTTCCTGTTTGCTATGACAACAGCACTTTTCCTTTTCCATATTAATACCTCCTACTTATATTTATCCAACACTTGATTTAGCTTATCCAAAGCAGTCAAATCACCATTTGTAACACTATCTTTTACACAATGCTCAATATGGTTTTTCAAAATAGCCTTGCTAAGCTTTTGAACAGACGATTCAATCGCAGATAATTGCAACAGAACATCCGAACAATCTTTACCGTCCGATACCATTTGTCTTACACCTCGAATATGCCCCTCGATAGTTGCAAGCCTTATATCGATATTTTTTGCAAAATTTCCTTCCATACTTATCTCCTTTCCCCCTACCCCTGCGGGGGGGGTATGTTTACATTGTTAGTATATGCTAAAAAATTGATAATGTCAATAGTTTTTATAAAATTTTTTTGTTTTTTGCAAAAATAATTTCAAAATGACACTGCACACTTTTATATATTTAATTATTAAACACTCTACATATTTTGTTTTCCCCTTGTCAAATAGCAAGTTTTGTGCTAAAATTATATTGATTACAGTGTAATCAAACTTTTACTTGCATTGCATACTAAAATTATGAGTATAAAATGCAATAATTATTACATATAAAACACCTACTTAAATAATCAACGCAAAACAGTTTTCGGAGGAAATTATGAAACTTAAAGTAAAAATGTTGAAAGATGAATATTGGTACGGCGGTGATACCAATATAGGTTTTTTTACACCGCTAAGCCGAAAATCCGTTTATATTGCAAATAATACAGTTGTTCGCAGTTACGGACAATCAAACACTTTATGGCTGAGCAATAAAGGCAGAGTGATATGGAGTGAAAAAGGTTTTTTGACAAAATTTATTTTCGGTCACATAACTTGCACGAGTAGCAAAGTAGAAATCAAACTATACGAGGCAGAGGATAAAACCCTAAAAGGTGCTTATTTATATGCTGTTAGAAACTTTATGCAACCTGACGGTAAGCACCCTAATCCTATTATGTTTAAAATTCCGCAATATTGTACATGGATTCAGTTTGAACATAATCAAACGCAGGAAAATATTTTGTCTTATGCTAAATCCATTTTACAAAACGGAATGCCCGCCGGCGAACTTATTATCGATGACGGCTGGCAAACACATTTCGGTCAATGGGATTTTGCCCCTAATAAATTTACCAATCCAAAAGAAATGTGCGAACAACTTCACGAATTAGGCTTTAAAGTTATACTATGGATTTGTCCGTTTATCAGTCAAAAATCGGTACATTACGAGTATTTAGTCCAAAATGATTTGCTAGTAAAAGATAGCACAGGCAATATTGCGTTAAGAAAATGGTGGAATGGCGAAGATGCACTTTTAGACCTTTCCAACCCAAAAGCTATGACTTGGTTTACCGATTGCACAAAAAAATTAATGACAGAATTTGGCGTGGACGGCTTTAAACAAGATGCAGGCGATGCAATGTATTACCAAGATACCGACATAAATTTCGGCTCGGTAGATGCCAACACTCAAAGTAATTTGTGGGCACAATCCGCAATCGACTTCGATTACAACGAACTCAGGGCTTGTTTTCAGTTCGGTTGCCGCGGTGTTGCACAAAGACTTGCCGACAAATCGCATAAATGGGGAATATTGGGACTTGGTGCTTTGTTGCCAAACACTCTTACGCAAGGTATAACAGGTTACGCTTTTTCTTGCCCCGATATGATTGGTGGCGGTCAGATGGGCGACTTTTTAGGTAAAGACAAAAACAATCTTGACCACGAACTTTTTATCAGATATGCACAAGCCTCTTGCCTAATGCCAATGATGCAATTCAGTTTGGATATTTGGAATATTAGCGAACAAATTAAAAATGTTTGCTTAAAATGTATTGACTTGCACCAAAAATATTCCGATTACATTATTCAACTTGTCGAACACGCAAGCATTACAGGCGAGCCTATTGTAAGATATATGGAATACTGTTTTCCTAACAAAAGTTATGGCAAAATAACAAGCCAATTTATGTTGGGAGATGATATTTTGGTTGCACCTGTTTTGTCAAAAGGCCATACTACAAAAATGGTTTATATCCCAGACGGTAAATGGCAATATAAAGATAAAATATATAGCAATGAAGTAGCAATAATCCCCGCACCTTTAGACGAACTTGTTTATCTTACAAAGGTTAAAGATTAATTTTATAAAAAGTAAAATTGTGTTGTAAATTAATTTATAAATACAAAATATTTATTACAAAAATATATTATTTTTAAAATAATTACAAAAAACGTGCCGATTTTCGACACGTTTTTTTGTTAAAAGTTTGTACAATTAGCTTTATCATATAAAATTTTAGGTATAAAATTTTATATTTAATACTTGTTTATATCCGTCTTTTTATTGATT
>OFFL01002015.1_pt1 | contig 11869 bp, 7 predicted proteins | sample 1521391 | NCBI WGS metagenome assembly OFFL01 (sample SAMEA3504082, study PRJEB24116) | mouse gut metagenome | biome: mouse gut; feature: mouse-associated habitat; material: faeces | place: Denmark | collected 2011
AGTTAATCAGTCGACGCGCGAAACGCATGTAGATCTTTTCTGCATCCTGAGCGTCATCTTCAAACAGGAAGACCAAATCCAGGTCGCTTGCGTAGGCGAGTTCTTTGCCGCCGAGTTTGCCGTAAGCCACGATGGCAAACTTAGGACGCTCGATGTGGCGTCCGGGAACCGTCTTCCAGACCTCTTCCATAACGATTTCAAGCGTCGCGTCCGCCAGGGCCGAAAGCTGGTCTGCCAATCGTTCTACCGTCAGGCGTCCAGCCATGTCTGCTAAGAACAGTCGGAACAAACGAGCGTGATGGACTTCTCGGATGAGGTTCATACGAGTTTCCTGATCGTCTTCCGGAATATCCGCAAGCCGCGCCCGGGTGCGCTCAATATAAGAAGAGAAATCCACCGGCGTGTAGTCGTCAATCTGGCTAAGTCGCTCGTCCCAGAGTTCGTCCAGCAAAAGCGGATGGCGGTTGAGATACTCGGCCGCCCACTTGCCGCAGCCAAGTACGTCGCCCAAACGTTTCGCCGCCAGCGGGTACTGTAGAAGCAGCGAAACATACGTCGGGCGTCCCGCAATAACTTCATAGAACTTGATGCAGCGGCGTAAGAGCTCTTCCCGCGAAATCAGTTTTAAATGTTCCGGCTTATTTTTACCTTCAACCGTATTCTTAACCAGGGTGATCATGCGCTGGCGGGCACCGGCATTAATGAGCTTTAAGGCGCGCAGCGACATCAGGTTAAGGATGAGCTGGGAGAGCTCTTCGGTTTCTTTAAAACCGTTACGCTCTAGTACTTTTGCTAAAGCAGGCAGCGCTTCGGCGGAACCGGTTTCCCAGCCAAGCGGCCAGTCTTCTTCGCCGACCTCTTCTTTAGTCTGGAAAATCTCATCAAAGCGGGCGGCTACATACTCTGTCGAGAGCTCTATCTGTTTCTGCAGGTCTTCGACAGTAAAGCCCAGCATCCTCGCAATTCTCTTTCTGTGTTCGGGATCCGCGGCAAAAAGCTGCGTCTGCTGATCGTTCTCATACTGAAGCGCATGCTCCAGATTGCGGAGGAACACATAAATCTTCGAGAGCATCTCGGCTTTGTCTTTGGCGAGGATGTTCTCGGAAGCGAGCGCCTGCAGTGCTTTCAGCGTAGAGCGTTCTCTTAAAAACGGATTGCGTCCTCCGCGGATTACCTGAAAGGTCTGTGCAATGAACTCGATCTCTCGGATGCCGCCGCGGCCGAGCTTAATGTTCTGACCTTCTTTCAGGCTCTCCAAGGCACGTTTCTGCGTCGAGAGACGAATCTTTGCGTGCAGGTCGGTAAGAGAACTGATCGCCCCGAAATCCAGGTACTTCCGATAAACGAACGGGCGGACAATATCGTTGATGTTTTTCTTTTGGATATTGAAGTCTTCCTCAGAAGCAAACACCGGGCCGTTAACGACACGGCCCTTGAGCCATGCAAAGCGCTCCCAGTCGCGTCCCTGCGTCATCAGGTACTCTTCGAGCATGTCGCTTGAGTCCACAATCGGACCGGAATCTCCGTTCGGACGCAGACGCATATCCACGCGGAACACAAAGCCTTCCCAAGTGATTTCGGAAAGAGCCGGAATGACTTTCTTGGCGAGCCGCTCATAGAACTCCTGATTGCTGATGATCTTGCGAACATTCGGATATTCCGGCGTCGGTCCGCATTCGCCGTCGCAGTCGTAGAAGAAAATCAGGTCTATGTCGCTTGAGACATTCAGTTCATGGCCGCCTAACTTGCCCATGCCGATCACAATCAGATCCTGAGGAACACCGGTTTCCGAGCGCGGAACGCCGAATCGCTTCGCCAGCTCTTTGGCATAGACGGAAACCGTGCGGTCGATCGTGATCTCTGCTAAATCAGACATCACGGTGACGACTTCTTCTAAATTCGCCAAGCCGGAAATATCGCGCGCGACAAGATTCATCATCACGTCTCGGCGCAAACGACGCATTGCACTCTTAAGCGCCTCGCCGTCTTCGATACCGGATAGTCGCTCACGCATTTTTTCCGGCGCCCAGGGCGTCTGAGAGATTTCCTGTACATAAGACCGAACTTTATCTTCGTCTTCTCCGAACATGGAACGGAGTGTGTTTTTGAAATACGCCGAGACTTCAGGGACTTCCGAGAGAGAAAGCCTGAGAACTTTAGGAAGGAGATCGGAGGATTGGAGTGCTGCAGACATATTGTTTTTGGAAGCTAAAAATGAGTCTATCTTCCAATATTAGAGTTTATTTATGGGAAATTGAGCGATACTTAGAAGATCAGAAAAAAGTTTAAGGATTCGGGAAATGACGGACAATTCCGAACTACAGACATCAACCACACCAACAAAACCTAAAAAAGGCTTTTTCGGGTATGCCTGGAGGACCATTCTTTGGTTCTTAGTCATCCTTTACTTTGCACTCGGCACCGCATGGCTCGGAGCGCGCTACTGCCTTGCGCCTTATCTGAACGAACATAAATCCAAGATCGAAAACAAGATTTCTCATGTTTTGGACATTCCCGTTCAGTTCGGATCGCTCGACACCGACTGGCAGGGGCTGTCTCCCGAAATCACGCTTAAAAACATCGAACTCGGCGAACCGGGCAAAGACCCGATCACAGCTGAATCTCTTACTGCAAAGCTTTCTCTTAGTTCTTTAACAAACCTCACTCCGATCTTCGAATCCGTCACGTTAAACAACCCTAAAGTCGAAGTTCGCCGCCTGGCACCGATGTCCTTCTCCGTATTGGGCAGAAAGGTCAATCTCAAAAAACTCATGTCCGGCGAGACAGAGACGCATGCGCTGACGACGAAACTGCCGTCCGACGTCATGCTTCTTTTAAAGCAGAAGTCTCTGGAAATCAAAGACGGCACGATTCTGATTCATGATCAGAAGAGCAACAAAACACTTGAAATCAAGAACGTAAACGTCGCCTATAACGGCTCCTCCCGGGACAAGCAGCTGGCCTTTACGCTGACGCTCCCGTCGGCGATCGCTTCTCCGATTACCGTTCGCGCGCTCTTTAAGACCCCGGCGCTCAATCCGTCTAAGCTCGCCGACTGGGATGCGGAGCTCTACGCGCAGACTGACTTTATAAATTTCGGCGAACTGGCCAAATGGCTGCCTGACTTCTCCTTCAAATACAAAGGGACAGGATCAGGCTCTCTGTGGGCAAACTTTGAGAAATGGTCTCCGTCCTCGGCAAGTTTTATCGGAGCTCTGTCTCATGTCGACCTCCAGCTGCCTGACTTAGCACCTCTGCGCCTGAAGTTCGTCAAGGGCAAGATTTCCGGAAATATGTCGGACAAGGCCTACGGCCTGTCGACAGAAAACTTCTCCTTTGAACTGGAATCCGGAGAAAAACTACCTCCACTGGATATGAGCCTGAAGTTAGACCGTAACGGCAAGGAATTCACGGGCGGTTCTTTCAATGCCAACAGCTTAGTTTTTCAGGGCATGACTGCTTTGCTGCCGTCGCTTCCGCTGCCTCAGTCTTTCAAGGATTTCGTCGCCGAGCGGAAGCTCTCAGGATCGCTCGTTAATGTGGACTTAGATTGGCAGGGGCTGCCAAGCGAACCCAAGCATTACAACGGCAAACTTTCTCTGCGTAATTTCTGCTCTTTCGGGGCCTCCGGCAAAGACAATACCCAGTGGCTTCCGGGATTTATCAATCTCAGCGCCGACATTACCCTTAAAGATGGCGTGGGTACCTCCGTACTCACAACAAAAGACGCGTCGGTTGCTCTTCCAGGATTATTCCCAGCAGCCGCTTTCCATTTCGACAGCATCGGAGGAACCGTGGTTTGGAATACCGTTAACGGCATTTCACTCGAGTTCAAAGACGTTCTGATTGAGAACGCCGATGCTGCGGTTAAGGTCAATGGGACGTACACTAACGCCGACAACACTCCCCTCGGAACCGCAGACCTTAAAGCCGATGTTTTACGCGGAAACGTCCCTGCCGTTTGGAAATACATGCCGCTTGTTGTCGGCAACGACACAATCACCTGGCTGCGGTACGGTCTTTTAGAGGGCAAAGCCACCGGGGGCCACGCCGTTCTTAAGGGGCCGCTCCACGAGTTTCCCTTCCATGAATCTAAAGAACATCAGTTTCTGGTATCCGTTAATGCAGAGGACGTCCTTCTCGATGTCTATCCGAACATTCTGGACAATCCAAAGGCTTCTCCGAAACGCGGAGCGATTTGGCCGCTCTTTGAAAAAGTCGGCGGCGTAGTCAAATTTGAAGGCGACGGCATGGCCATTAGTGCCAACCGCGGGACCTATAAAGGTGTACAGCTTACGCATGCACAAGTCGACATTCCCGCCTTCTCTGCGGATACCGTTTGGTTGGATGTAGACGCAGCGGCGTCCGGCGCCCTCCCCGGTTTCTTGTCTTACGTGAAGACTTCTCCGGTTGACGGCTACACCGGCGGTCTTTTCAAGAAGGCCGAGGGCACCGGCAACGGAGATCTGACTCTCGAACTGAAGATCCCGCTTGACGGTCCGGGTGAAGTTGCTGTTTCCGGCGCTTTTACGCTTAAAGATAATGCAGTTAAGTTCAATGATTTCTCGATTCCGGATTTGACTCATGTCACCGGCCTCGTGAACTTCAATGACAAAGGTGCTTCGAGCACGGGCATTACCGCCGATTGTTTCGGCAATGCCGTAAAAGCGACGCTCGACACAGACGATAAGGGCAATATTAAGGTTTCTGCTTCCGGAACCATCGCCGCTAAGGCACTCCCGCAGGTTATTCCGGTTCCGATGCTTGCCAAAGCCGCAGACAAATATCTGAGCGGCAACACGCCCTTTACAGTCAATGTAACCGTCGGCCCAAAGGTCACGGTGAACGTTAAAAGCTCGCTTTCAGGCTTGGAGAGCAAGCTGCCGCCTCCTATGGAAAAACCGGCATCTTTGTCTGCACCTCTGGACCTCAATATCGTCACAGACAACAAGGCCACGGATCTCAGAATCATGATTGAGGGATTCCTGAGTTCGGAATTTATCCTGCAGAATAATGACATCAAACGTGCTGCCATCGGCAACCGCAGTCTGCCGACATTGCCGTCTCACGGCTATGCGATCTCCTTGAAGGCGCCGCTGGTTTCGGCGAAGGCGTGGCAGGCGGTCTTTGATCATCTAAAAGTGGATACCAAACCGTCCGGAACCGTTGTCCTGCCGGATATTGCCTTCCTCAAGGCTAACATTGACGAACTGCAGATCGACAATTTCAATCAAACGAACTTCTCGCTCTTAGGGCGACCCGTCGGGAATTCTCTGCTGATTACGATCAACAGCAATCAGATGAATGCCAATCTGGAATGGAAAAAAGCTCAAAACGGCAAGGAACCCGAGCTCATCGCGCATATTTCCAAACTCTTCATCCCGAGCTCTGCAAGAGACGCCGCAGAAAAATCCAAGCCGGTTCAAATTCAAGGCGGCTGGCCCGCAATCAATGCGGTTATCGATGATTTAACCTACGGCAATATGCGGTTAGGCAAGCTGGAACTAGTTGCACGCAACACTCCGTCAACAAAAGGGCAGCTCTGGAAAATTACAAAGCTGAATCTTTCCAACAGCGCTGCGCAGCTGCGCTCATCCGGCAGCTGGCTGAAAGGTTTCGACGGCGGCAACGAAACGAATCTTTTAATCAATACCAATATCAATAACCTCGGCGGCCTGCTGAATCGCCTGGATATGCAGAATCTGGTCAGGTCCGGCAACGGCTCGATCAGCGGTAATTTATCCTGGGTCGGTACTCCCCTCGGCTTTAACACCGAGAGCTTCGACGGAGAACTGAATATCGATCTGAAGAGAGGCGAAATCCTCAAGATTCAACCGGGTCCGGCAGCCAAGCTGCTGTCTCTACTGACGCTGCAGTCTTTGACGCGCTACCTGACCTTGGACTTCAGAGACTTTTACTCCGCAGGCTTCAACTTCTCCACGATCCGCGGTAAAGCGGTATTGGAAGACGGCCTGATGAATATCAAGGATCTGACGATGATCGGGGGAAGCGCGACCGTTGTTATTAATGGCAACGTCAACACGCAGAAAGAAACAGAGAATCTGCACCTATTGGTCCTGCCTGATATCAATGCAGCAGGAGCGTCTGTGGCTCTCGCGGTTGCAAACCCGATCGTCGGTATCGGCAGTTTCCTGGCCCAATTGATTTTCAAAGATCCCTTGAGTAAGCTTTTCTCCTTCGAATATCAAGTGACCGGGACTTGGTCGGATCCGGTCGTCACCAAGATTAAACGTTAGGAACCATGTTACGTATTGCCACCTGCCAGATGACATCCGGACCAGATCTCGGGGCCAATCTCCAGATCGCCGAATCTCTCATTCGTAAAGCTGCCCGAGAAGGGGCCAACCTCGCGCTACTTCCGGAAATGTTTACGATCATGAGCAATGATCCGAAAGATGTTCTTCATGCGGCTGAACGCTACCAAGACGGCCCGGTGCAGAAGATCATGGCCGGGCTCGCTAAATCATTAGGCATTTGGATTGCCGCCGGTACGATTCCTCTGAAATCCGATGATGAACACCGCGTTACCAACACCATGCTGGTGTATGACGCATTCGGCCAGGAAGCCGCAAGGTACGACAAGATTCATCTATTTTCGTATGAGGGTCAGCAGGAGCGTTACGACGAGTCCGAGCTTTACGTAGGCGGCCATAAGACGGTTTCTTTTAACTATCCGTTAGAAAACGGCCTAGACATTCGTATCGGCCTCGCCGTTTGCTATGACCTGCGTTTCCCGCAGCTTTTTCGTCGTCAAACCGGCGTCGACTGTTTTCTGCTCCCGGCCGCTTTTACAACTAATACCGGGAAAGCGCATTGGGAAGTTCTTCTTCGTGCCCGTGCGATAGAAAACCTTAGTTATGTGGTAGCCGCAGCTCAAGCGGGACGCTCTTCCTGCGGCCGAGCTTTCTGGGGACACTCCTGTGCCGTCGACCCATGGGGGACCGTTGTCGGATCTCTTAACGGGCATGAAACGGGCGTTTGCTTCACTGACGTCGATCCGGCTTTCCTTCGTCAGGTCAGAGCACTTTTGCCTGCCCTGAATAATCGCGTGAAATATGAATAACAACACTTCTGCCGCTATCGAAACCCTTCTCTACCGCAACGGTCTTTCTGAAAAAGACATTCAGGACGCCTTTGCGCTTTTCAGCGGTTACAACATTGACTACGCTGATTTCTACTTTCAGTGCTCTGTTTCAGAAGGCTATGTGCTTGAAGAAAGCATCGTTAAGACGGGCCATTACAACACGGACATGGGCGTTGGCGTTCGGGCCGTCTGCGGTGAAAAATCGGCTCTCGCCTACTCAGAAGAAATTTCCCGTGATTCTTTATTTGAGGCGGTCAGAACCGTACGAGCTATTGCGCAGGCTACTAACAATCAAATTACAGTCAATGTCACACCTAAGGACGGTCCGAAAGTTCTTTACCGTGCTGTTGATCCGATTGAAGCGGCAGACACGGACGCCAAGATCAAACTTCTTCAGTCCTTAGATAAACACGCCCGCAACCGGTCTTCTTTCGTCACTCAAGTGACGACTTCCGTCGGCGCCTCGCATGACACGATTTTGATCGCCAAAATGGACGGCACTTTAATCGGCGACGTGCGCCCGCTGGTACGTGTGAACTTAGGCGTTATCGCTGAAAAGGACGGCAAAAAAGAACAAGGTCAAGCCGGAGGCGGGGGAAGATTTTCGTTAGATCGTTATAACGAGGAAATTATTGAGCAATATGCCCGAGAGGCCGTCGATGCCGCAGTGCGCAACTTAGATGCGCTGCCGGCTCCGGCCGGCAGCCTCCCCGTCGTCTTGGGGAACGGCTGGCCCGGCGTATTGATTCATGAGGCAGTCGGACACGGCTTGGAAGCTGACTTTATTCGAAAGGGAACGAGCGTCTTTACCGACAAGATCGGTCAAAGAGTAGCCTCTCCGCTGGTCACGGTCGTTGACGACGGCACCATTGCCGGACGCCGAGGATCCCTGACCATCGATGACGAGGGCAACGAAACGCACTGCACCACGCTTATCGACGAAGGCATTCTTCGCGGCTTCATGCACGATGAAACCAGCGCTCGCCTCATGAAGCAAAAGACGACCGGCAATGGGCGCCGAGAGAGTTTTGCTTATCTGCCGATGCCTCGAATGACCAACACTTATTTGCTTCAGGGCGAATCCGATCCTCAGGAAATCATTTCTTCCGTAGACTACGGCATTTATGCGTCCAACTTCGGAGGAGGCCAGGTCGACATCACGAACGGCAACTTCGTTTTCAGCATGAGTGAGGCGTGGCTGATCGAAAAGGGCAAGCTAACCGACCCAATCAAGGGCGCCACACTAACCGGCAACGGCGCAGATGCTTTGACAAAAATCGTCATGGTCGGCAATGATCTTGAATTAGACAGAGGCTGCGGTACCTGCGGAAAGAATGGTCAGCAGGTTCCAACCGGTGTCGGCATGCCGACACTCCGCATTGACGGACTCACCGTCGGGGGCACTGCTAACTGATACAGCCGATTCAGGAGATTGTTTTCAGACAGCGAGACGTTCTGACTTCGGAACCACAATCCGAAGTCAAAAGATATTCTCGTTTTGTCCTCTTTTTCTCATATTCAGTTAGGCGCAGAATCAAAAGAAAACCTCAGCCTCAAGGATTCCGCAGTCATGAACAAATTATTAGTCGGCCTTTGTGCCTCAATGTGCCTCCTATCTCTAGCAACTGATGCGCAAGCCGTCAGACTCGGTGGAAGGACAACGATTCGTCCGCATCGCTCTTACACTCCGCCCCCGAGAACCTACCGACCTTCTCCGGTGAACCCAGCCCTTCGCGGATTCAATGCGCGCCAAAATGCCGCTCCCGCCGGCTCGAATATTCCGGTTCCGCTCTTCATCCCGCCGATTATTGCCGGACATAACACGACACAGGTAACAAACGATATGTACCTCATCAAAACCGGCATGCGGAAACAAGGCGACAAGCTACAGTTCTGGACCCTCCAAAACCACAGTTACACACCGGATTCGAAATCCGCAAAGGTTCAATTCAGCATGGACTGCCTAGCAAGGATTTATTCCCCGATTGCGCTTGTCACCTATCCGGAATTAGACGGCAAAGGCAAGCTGATTAAATCCACAACTTTTGATCCGAAATTCAGGCCGATTAAAGAGAAGAGCGCGATGGATCGTTTGCATGGACTTTTGTGTCCTAAAATAGCTCGCTAAGCCTTTTATTGGTTTCACAGCGGTTGCCCCTCATTTTTTATAACTAAGGCCGTATAGTTTCCTGCTTCTCTTTTTTCTTAATGCGACTGATCCCTCAAACGTGTAAGACTTGAATGTTTTACAAATAGATCAAGTGGATTAGTTATGGTATACGGCTACATTAGAGTAAGTTCTGATAAACAAACAGTTGAGAATCAGCGATTTGAAATAAATAAGTTCTGTAACAGAGAACGATTAACAATAGATGGATGGATTGAGGAAACGATCTCAGGTACAAAATCTTATGATAAAAGGGCTCTGGGCTGTCTTCTCAAGAGCATCAAGAAAGACGATTTAATCATTTGCGCAGAATTATCGAGGTTAGGGCGTAACCTCTTTATGATCATGGAAATTTTAAACATCTGCATGGTCAAAGGTGTAAAAGTTTGGACCATTAAGGATAATTATCGCCTTGGTGATGATATCCAATCAAAGGTGTTAGCTTTTGCCTTTGGCCTATCAGCAGAAATTGAACGCAACCTTATTTCTCAGAGAACAAGGGAGGCCCTTGCCCGTCTGAAATCTGAAGGGAAACAGATAGGAAGGGGAAAAGGAAAAAGAAACAATAAATTAAACTCCGTATGCGTGGCTAAACATGGATACATAGTAAAAAAACTTAACGAAGGCTTCTCCATTCCAGCCATAGCAATAAAAATCAAAGTCGCAAGGGGCACGTTGTATCGTTATTTGGCTTACGTCGGAATCAGGGAGCCGAAAAATTCTTCTAATGGTCGTTGGGAAAGAGGCATTTACTAAAATCGTCCGTTTTTTGAAGACAGATCCAAAAGCTAGATATCAAGGTTATAAATTCTATTTTAGGGAGGGATTTTGTTGGAATAATGTGCTGAATCCTGAAGCGCGACTTCTTAAAGTAAGAATAAAAGGGGCCTCAGTAAATGATGTCGGATCGATGTCTTTAATCCCGTATGAGCAGATGCCTTCATCTAAATTTTTTGCGGCAATTCTAAATTCAAACTTGTTGTTTGATTTTTATCGAGAGTTTATCAATTGCAGCGTCAATATCCAGATAAATGATATTAGGCAATTGCCAGTGGTAATACCTACACCTGCACAACAATCTACGCTTGAATCTCTTGTCAATAAGGCCATCAGGTATAGAAAACAACTTGAAGATAAAGGAGATCGAGTTGCTGTTAACAATCAACTGAGAGCGATAGAGGACGAAATAGACAGTCTAGTGGCTGCCTTATACTCAAAGAAAAGAAGCCTGAATTAGTTGTGATGGGGAATTTTTCTATCTTGTTTTATATGCCGTATTGATCTAAAGCTCTAAGCAGATCGGAATAGAACTCAAAAGAGAATGCAGTCAGGCTAGAAAAAAGGGGTTCGTCAGAGGATTGACTGCATGTCAAAAAAATTAATGAAGAGGGGGGGGGGGAAAGTTAGTTTCTCCCCTCCTGAGGAAGGGAGTGAAGCTGTCATTTCGTAAGTTAAACACTGAAGTTATGGCATGCCGGCATACTTATGGTGTTAGCCCATATATTTTCAAGACAAGCGTATCTACCTCTTTTTGCAATTTTTCTAATAATGAATCTTCGTGGGGACCCGCCTGCTGCTTTATCGCGACAGCCCTTCTGAGGAGGATGTGCGTTCTTTCTATAGTATCAAGGGTTGGAACAATCACTGGGAGTTGTCTCGCGTCATTTATCTGAAAAGTTTGAGTATTATTTACAAATGTGTCCACATAATAACTAAAAAAAGTTGAATTTAGCAGGGTAATAATATAATCCTCGGGAACAATAGCGGATACTCCGTATAAACTCATGCTCTTTACGTCGTTGACACTACACTGCTTCTTTCTGCATTTCAGGAAGGTCGTGTTTATATCGCTCCAACACAATCCCTCCTTAACCTTCTCTCCATAGAGCTCAAATATCTCCAGATTTATCTTCGTTGGCTTAAAGATGACTGAATTTTGAGCTTCACGATAAACAGACTGCTTTATCGGAGCAAATACATTCGGGTGTGATAAATCCTTACTTCCATCATAAAAGTAAACAAGATTATCTTTTTTAGAATTGAATTTATGCTTTATTACTTGCCAAATACAAGTATCGACCATAACGACTTTAAAAGGATTGGCGCTATCAAAAACGTACTGCAGATTATGAGAAAGCAATAAGTCCCGCATATTCCTTTTTGTTTGGGTCGTCCAAAACGTCTTGGGAGTAATGTAAGTTATCGAACCTCCTTCTGAACAAAGAGACAAGCCTTTAAAAGTAAAAAGGTTGTACAGATCATCCGAGAAGCCGAATTCTTGGACGTAGATTTTTTTCTCATTTTCTGTAACATCTTTAGTAGAAACATAAGGGGGGTTTGCAATTAGAATGTCAAAACCGGCGGTTACGCCAAACATCCACTCTGGGTCAAAGAAAGGCGCCGATTTATTTTGATCGAACATGTCCCAGCTAACAAGATCCTGAGCTTGCTCATTACCAATAAAGTCATTATTCCGAAGAGCACTTGCTATCTTTGCTCTGAGTTCAGCAACTCGAATTCTCCATTTTCGCTTAGTTCTAATCAGGCCCAACGCGCAATATTAATAAAAAAATCGAATAGAACCCTCATAAATTTCT
>OFFL01002019.1_pt1 | contig 11844 bp, 9 predicted proteins | sample 1521391 | NCBI WGS metagenome assembly OFFL01 (sample SAMEA3504082, study PRJEB24116) | mouse gut metagenome | biome: mouse gut; feature: mouse-associated habitat; material: faeces | place: Denmark | collected 2011
TTTCGGGGCGTAGCGCAGTCCGGTTAGCGCACCTGCTTTGGGAGCAGGGGGTCGAAGGTTCGAATCCTTTCACCCCGACCACAGTCAAAACTGCTTAGTTAATGGCTGATTAGAATATGACATTAAATAACACAGGCGTGACCATAAGTGTCGCGCCTGTGTTATTTTTCTGTGTTTTCTAAAGGGCCGGCAGCACAAACAAAGGTGATGAAGGTGATGCTGAAAGCTCGGGGGAGTAGGTGAATCCCTCGTAGTCGAATGTGGCGAGCCCGCCGGGATCGGACAGGCGGTTGAGGAGTATATGGCGAGTCATGGCTCCGCGACACATTTTGGCATATACCACCACTGTGCGTAGCCGTCCCTGCTTCTCCACTTTGAAAACAGGGGTGATGACATTGACTGACTTAGCCACTTTGCGCCAGTCGAACAGCAGGCGCATCTCGTCGCTCGCGAGGTTGACGAGGATTCCATCGTCGGCTTGTGTTTTGTTTATAAGATAGTCGGTGAGAAGCGGACGCCAGGATTCAAACATGGATTTGCCGCCATTGATCTGCAGCTCCACATGGCCCTCGAGGCGGTAGGGGTTTATGAGGTCAAGTGGACGCAGCAGCCCATAGAGGAATGAGCAGATGTTGAGATGTGTGTTTGCATACGCCAAGGCTTCGTCCGGAAAACTGTCAAGTCCGAGACGTTTGAACACTATGCCGTCATAAGCCATCCCGGCCGGGACTCTGGTCGAGTCCACAAAAAAGTCGTGGTAGCGGTGCCATGTCTCCGAGGCTATGGCATTATTTACTTTAAGCATGTTCTCGAGGTCGGCTACGCTGTAGCAGCCCATGGACATGGCGTTGGCCGAGGCTTGCGATTGGAATTCTGGAATGGTGGTATGCTCAGGCATCCTGCTGATTTCCGAGGTCATTGTCTTGGCACAGGCAAGGAGAATCTGCATATCTGTAAATGGGGGAAATTTATGAAAAATGAGGCGGTGGAGCACTCTCAGTCAACCGGAGACTCCACCGCTTTTATGTTTTATGGATTATCGGCCTGTCGGGGGAATTAGATTTCCTCCGGGGTGATGGTAAGGGTCTGGATGTTGTCCGTTCCCTCTTCCTGGTAGATGTACTTGATTCCCATGTTTATGTCCTTGAGGCGCTTTGCGGTAGGGCCTACTGAGCGGATGATTGCAGCCTTGGTCTCGGGATTATCGAGAACTTCCATCTCCTCTCCCTTGGGATAGGTACATGTAGTGACCATGAAACCGTCCTTGATTTCCATGCTCTTTAGTGTAAGGCCGTCGGCCAACGGCATGGGGAGTTGTTTCTTTACTCTTTCAAGCTCGGCCTTGAGGCCTTTGAGTGTGCGCTGCTGCTGGGGAGTGAGGTCGGTGGTTTCGGTAGTCTCTTCCTGGCTTTCCGAAGTGGTGGAGTTGCCACAGGATGTTAAACTGAATGATGCGGAGAGTAGCAAGGACAATACTGTGAGTTTAATAGCTTGTTTCATCTTGTCTGTTATGTTTGTTGTTACGATGTTATAGTTTGTCGGTCTGCAAAGGTAATAAATTAAGCCTCCCGAGTCAAGAAAAATTCCGCAAAGCCTCGTCACATGACCGGTTTTGCGGAATTAATGATTTAAAAAGTCGCCGAAACAGTTCATCCAAAACTTTAGCACTCTCTCTCCGTGCATCAACGCATTTCAGCAAGAGCTCTTTCCGGCGACGTTTTTTGTCTTGTCAATTAATCAAGGTGCGGTTGTGATTTATTTGATCAGAACCTTGCTTACCTTGTTGCCCTGACGGCGGATGTAAAGGCCGTTTTCGGGATTGTCGACACGGATGCCCTGGAGGTTGAAGTATTCAACAGGTGCGTTTTCGTCGATGGTGATGTCGGTGATGGCCGAAGTAGCCTTGGGGGCTTCGGTGGGATAGAACTGGATCTTGTTGCTGAACACGGTGAGCACACCTACGAGGTCATACACACCTTCAGTGGGGATGTTCTCAATGGCAAACTTGTTGTAGAGCACGAGAGTGCTTTCGCCCTGGGTGAGAGTGGTGTTGTCGATGGTCACGCCGTTGAGCTTCACATATTCGTTCTGGTCAGCGGTAGTGATGTCGGCAAGAGCCATGACTTTGGGTTCTATAGTGGTAGTTGTTGTGGCAGCGCCGAAGTTTGACGGGCTGAGGAGCTCATAGCAACCGTTGTAATTCTTGAATGTACCCTGTGCGCCGGCGGGGATAACGTCGCCTGTGGTGTAGGTCTGGTCAAGGTCGCCGTAAACGAGGAGTGCGCCGGTAGCGTCACCTACATAAAGGTTGGCACCGTTCTGATAGTAAACGTTGAGAGGATTGGCAAATTCCACGGGAGTGGTGCTTGCTTCTGCGATGAACTCGGCGATGTTCTCCACTTTCTTCATCTCGCCGCTGGGGTTGATGATGATTGAGGTGAACTGCATGTTTTGCTTTGATCCGATGGTGATGGTGAGTTCCTTGGTGTTGCCTGTCCAGGTTGTTGTTGCTCCAGACGCGGTGAGGGTACCGGTGCTCGGTGTCGCATTTGCAGCAGTGAAATAATTGTTGCCGCAGTTGAACACGATTTCTGTCATATCCTCTGAAGCAGACTTGATAGTCATAGTGGCGCCCTTGTAAACTCGGTAGCTAAAGTTTGATTTGTACCACATTGCATCAGTGCTAGAGCCTTTGGTGGCTGTGATTGTGAAATCGCCGTTGGTAAGTGTCAAATTGGTGACTTTTACACTTGCGCTGGTGATGTCAATGGCTGAATTGTACTCATTAGCCTTGGTGAAATCAAAAGTTGTTTCCGCGTTTGCCATGAAACCGAGGCACATGACGGCGAATAGTGAGAGTAAAAATTTCTTCATAAAGAATAGATTAAAGTGTTAAAGAATTAAGATAGTTGATACCGTTATTGTGTTCAAGATTACAAATGTACGACACAAAATTACCCCCCAAATTTTTAACTCGGCTTAACGTTTGGCTCCTATTTTATATATTTTTTAACAATGGGTTTGCATTCAAAATTAACATCCACTTTCACTCCATGTCATTGAGGATAGTAAAATTATAAAAACATGTGATTTTTATGTAATTTTGCATTTTGAAGCAATATAAATCCTTAAATCAAATAAGATATGAATTCTGTCAGAAATATTTTTATCGGGGTAGGATTGTGTCTTTCTGCGACATTTATCTCGGTTCAGGGTGCTCCGAGGGCTAAGGGGCCTAATCCGTTGCGCGAGACGCGTCACGAGTTTTTCGAGACATCAGAGGCAAGGCGTATAGGTGACCAGGTGCTTGCCTACCAACGTGTGACCGGAGGGTGGCCAAAGAATATAGACATGGCCCGGGCAATGACCGACGAGGAACTGGCCGATGTGCTGGCTGAAAAGTCGCGTCGCGATGATTCGACAACTGATAACAATGCCACTACCATGCAGATGAAATATCTGGCCCGGCTCTATCAGGCTACCGGCGATGAGCGTTATCGCGATGCTTTCCGCGGTGGTGTGGAGTATCTGCTGAGCGGACAATACCCCAATGGCGGATGGCCGCAGTTCTGGCCTGAGATGCGCGACTACCAGATACACATCACATATAATGATGATGCGATGGTCAATACCATGATTGTCATTCGCGACATTTTGGAAAAGCGGGAGCCGTATGGTGGTGATCTGGTGGACTCATCGCTTGCCGGAAGGCTTGCGGACTCGTTTAATAGAGGTGTGGACTGTATTATCGCCACTCAGATAGTCACTGACGGAGAGCCTACGATATGGTGTCAGCAACATGATCGCGAAACTTACGCGCCGGCTCCTGCACGTGCCTATGAGTTGCCTTCCTATTGTTCGCAGGAAAGTGCTTCGATAGTCCGTCTGCTTATGGAGATTCCGGAGCCCGACGATAGGGTGAAACGCGCTGTGCACGGTGCCATGAAGTGGTTTGACCGTCATCAGCTTCGCGGAGTGAAAGTGGTTCGCACCGGGGAATGGCGCACACCATCGGCCCAGACTTATCTTGTGGAGGATAAACATGCCACTCCGTTATGGGCCCGCTTTTATGACCTTGAAAACTGCGAGCCGTATGTGTGTGACCGCGACGGTATACCTCGTAAATCGCTCGAGGAGCTTGGGCATGAGCGCCGCAACGGCTATAGCTGGTATAATCAGTATCCGGGAGAGTTATTTCCTATATATGACAAGTGGGCTTCGCGCCACGACCCTGAGCATAAGGTGTACTTCAGTATCATGCAGAACGTCCACCCAATTCGCTGATTACCTTCTCGTCCGGTCGTTGGCTTGGATTATGTCCGCGAGACTGACGGCCGGATTGCGGAATTGATAAGTGCTTTTTTCTCCTTTATATCTTATGGCTCCCGAGGGGCAGTTGTGGTAGCACGCTCCGCATGTCAGGCATCGCTCCCATATCTCGGGGGTGGAATGGCTGTCGGTGATGTTGATATTGCCGATAGGGCAGACTTTGACGCATGTGCCGCACGTGTTGCATTTGGCTTTCTCTATCCGGAATCGCCTGTAGGCTTCGGAAGAGAGAGGGAAAAGCTTCATGTAGGCATCGGCGATGCGTCCGAAGAGGGTGGGGCGGAGCAGCGAATGGCGTTTTTCGGCTATGTCGGTGCATATTCGGTTCAGATTGTCGTCGACATGCTTGGACGGAAGGTCGGCAACTTGCTTAGCCACATCAAACATGGGGAAGTAGTTGTCTACCATTCTGATAGCGTCAATATAATCGAATCTTGTCCCTGCTTTCCCGGCGCTGCGCATGGCTTTGAGTGATGCGCATGCCGGGGTAGTGCCACAAGTGAAGATAAGGAATGTGTAGTCGGAATGCAGTGTTACTGATTCGATGAATTGCCTCACCGGGCCGGGAAGGTCGCCGAAGTAGACAGGTGTGACTATACCTATGGTGTCGTCGGCAAATTCGCGCTGCTTACCGTGCAGAATTCCGGGTATGCTCATGATAGTCCCGCCGATGGCTCTGGCTACGGTCAGGGAGTTGCCGGTGGTGGTGAAAAAGAAAAGTGTCATGCAGGTGATTTATTTCCCGGAAGCTGTGACGTAGAGTCCCATGACGGTACCTGTGAAATTTCCGGCTGTGCGCGTACTGAGGATGTCGGCGCTGATCGGTTTGCCAACAGTGCTGAATGAATTGCCGTCGGTCGATGTATCGAAATGATAAAATCCGTCGCCGTCGGCAGTGATGCGCAGAGTCAGCGGTCCGGATGCCGAAGAGAGTGGGGCGGAGGTCTCGCTGACGATTTCACCCTTGCATGACGCTGTGACCTTCACACACGGTGAGCCGGCTGTGTCGGCTGATTTGCCGAAAGTGATGTTGCAGCCGTCGTCCTGGAACAGGAACAATCCTGCCAGATCCTCCTCGCTTTCAGGAGTGAAGCTGTCGAGTGTGGTGGTGAGTACAAATGCATTCTCTGTCACCCATCGTCCTATGGCCGATGGTGTGCGTTTGTCGGCAAGTTTTACAGGTGATGACTTCAGTTGGAGGTCGCCTGCCGGAGTGATGCTCCAAGTAACGTCGCTGCCGTTGCGTATGAAAAACGCGTCGTTGGCCAACGTGTCGGAGGCCCAGAGGTTTGAGTGGGTCTCGGTGGCCGGATGAGGTGTGAGGATTTCCCCCGGTTCAGTGATTACCGGTTGGCCGTTATGCCATGTTACAGGGTGCAGGTATGTCTCCCGGCCCATCACATCGTGGCCGTCGGCGTATGGGCGCACCGCAAGGAATACGCTCCACCACTGTCCATCGGTGTCCTCCACGAGGTCGGCATGCCCGGCGCATGTCACCGGGTTGGGGCGCGCAGGGTCAAGATCCTTTTGGGTGAGTATGGGGTTGATGGCGCAAGGGCGGAATGGCCCCTTGGGAGAACCGGATTCAAAAATCACCTCGCGGTGGTCGGGGCCGGTGCCCCCTTCGGCGCACATCAGGAAATATTTGTCACCTATATGATAGAGGTGCGGGCCTTCGATCCACACAGGCTTCTCGGTGATATCGACCCCTCCGTTGACTATTACTTTCGACTTGCCGGTGACGCATCCGCGCTCCCAGTCAAACTCATGGAGATGGATAGCCCTGTGTCCCTCATAGAGTGGCGAGCCCTCGGGAGAGTCATTATTGACGATATATGCCTTTCCGTCGGTGTCGAAAAGGAGGCTCGGATCGATCCCTCCCACCTCAGGTAGCCATACCGGATCGCTCCAGTCGCCTTTGCGCGGATCGGTGCATGTGACATAGAAATTGCCACCGTTGTCAACCAGGGTGGTGATCATGTAGAAGAGCCGGTTGTGGGGATTATAGGCGATGTCGGGGGCATAAATGCCTCCTGAGATGCGCAGGCTGTCGGGCAACGAGAGCTGTTCGCGGCGGCTGAGCACATATCCGAGATGTTCCCATGAGCGGAGGTCGGTGCTATGCCAGATAGGCACTCCGGGGAAATAGGCAAATGAGGAATTGACCATGTAGTAATCATCACCTACACGCACTATCGAAGGGTCGGGGTAGCATCCATGGAGCAAAGGCGACGCTTCGGTTTGCGCCGAGTCGCTACCCTCCGGAAGGATCACTTTATAACTGAAATCGCTGAATACTGCCTCTGAGTTTGTGCCGTGGGCATTTCCACAGCTTGACAAGATGATAGCCATACCTGCCGAGGCTATAAGATGCACTGCAAGAGATTTGTAGGTCATGGTGGTGGAATTTCGGTAGTTTTGACAAAATTACAAAAATTTATGTGCGTTTACACTTTTTATGGAGCTTTTTATGTACTTTTGCAGCCGTTTTCAGGAATAGGTACAAAATAGTAACATGTCTCGACTTAAGGATTTACGCAAATGGTTGCCATTGGTGTTTCTTACCGTGGCCGGATTCACTTTCAATACTTCCGAACTTATCCCTATCGGGTTGCTCAGCGACATAGCCTCTGATTTCGGTGTCACCGAGGCGTATGCCGGATGGCTCATCACCATCTATGCGTGGGTGGTGGCTCTGCTGTCTCTGCCTCTGATGCTCTATTTCGCCCGCATGGATATGCGTAAACTCCTGCTCGGTATAGTCACGCTCTTTTTTGTCAGCCACATCGGGTCGGTGCTGGCCGAGGGTTTCTGGACACTCATGGCATCGCGTGTCGGAGTGGCATGTGCACATTCCATATTCTGGTCCATAGCTCCCCCTATGGCCGTTGAGGTTACTCCCAATAAATCACGTTCCACAGCCCTCAGTGCTCTTGTGGCGGGGGGTGGCATAGCTCTCGTGGCCGGCTTGCCCCTCGGGCGCGTGCTTGGGCTCATAGCAGGATGGCGAATGACGTTCGCGGCCCTCGGCATCCTGGCGGGATTGATACTCCTTGGGCTTTTCCGCGTGTTTCCGTCGCTTCCCGGAAGCGAGAAGGATGAGTCGCGCACAGCCATGCTTAAAGATATCCTCCATTCCAAGCCGCTGATGATGATTTATCTTATCACAGCCGTGATAGTCACCGGGCATTACACCGGCTACAGTTATATCGAACCATTTATGGACAGGATAGTGGGTATGGAACCCGAAGCCATCACTTTCACTCTGTGTCTCTTCGGTGTGGCCGGACTGCTGGGTAGTTTTGTCATGTCGCGCTATTTTAGCCGTTATCCCGGTCGCATCATAGTGAGCGCGTGTTTCGGATTGCCGGTCATAATGCTTATCCTGTTGCCGGTGTCATGGATAAGTTCATGGCTTATAGCTCCGCTGTGTGTGCTTTGGGGGCTTGGCATAACCGTCTATAACATAGCATTTCAGAATGAGATCATAGTCTTCTCACCCCATAATTCGGCAGTGGCCATGAGCATCTATTCCGGTATATTCAATCTCGGTATAGGAGGGGGAGCCTTTGTGGGCGGGATGGTGTGCAGAGGGGGTGCGATGGAATATATAGGCTATGTGGGCGGTGTCATCTCTCTTTGTGCGGCCGTCTACTGCCTGTTCCGCTTCATTCCCCGGGCCAAGCTGTGAGGCTTGGACTTGATGCTGGATATAAAGAAAACACCCAAATTCATGTGAATTTGGGTGTCGGTGTTTAATCTTGGTGGAGTATAGCGGACTCGAACCGCTCACCTCGACACTGCCAGTGTCGCGCTCTAGCCAGATGAGCTAATACCCCATTTGCGGTGCAAAGATAGTGAGGTTTTTTGATTTGTGCAAGTAGCGGTGCGATTTTTTTCGGTGATTGCGTCAAAATGTTGCACAAAATGTTGCGATGATGTTTCGATTGGAGGGTGAAGGATGGTGGATAAGCGGGGATAATTTATTAACTTTGCCGATGTGTTTGCCGGCCGTTTTCGTCGCGGTGGGCATGCGGATGGAGGGGATATGCCGCCTCTCTTTCGAAAATCATCAAAAAAATAACAGATGGATAGCAAGATAAAGAAACCGTTGCTCGGGATGACTCTCGATGAGCTTAAGGGTGTGGCCGAAGAGGCCGGGCTGAGACCGTTTGCTGCAAAGCAGATGGCGCGATGGATTTACACCAAGCGAGTCACCGATATCGGCGAGATGACCGACCTGCCCAAGGCTGCCCGCGAGTGGCTCATGGAAAATTATACAGTGGGTGTAGTGGCTCCCAAGGGGGCTGCGCGTTCCACTGACGGCACGGTGAAGTATCTTTTTGCCACCTCAGGTGCCGGTTTCGACTTCCTGTCAGGGGGCGCCGGCGGCCGTGATGTCGAGGCGGTGTATATCCCGGATAAGGACCGTGCTACGCTGTGTGTGTCGTCGCAGGCGGGATGCAAGATGGGGTGCCGATTCTGTATGACCGGGAGACAGGGATTTCATGGAAGTCTCACGGCTGCCGGAATCCTGAATCAGATTTTTGCCATACCTGAGAGCGAGTCGTTGACCAATCTGGTGTTCATGGGGATGGGTGAGCCTATGGATAACGTGGATGAGGTGCTTAAGGCTGTGGAGATTCTCACTGCTCCTTGGGGGCTTGCCTGGAGCCCGAAGCGCATCACGGTGTCGTCTATAGGGAAAATCAATGGCCTGCGCGAGCTGCTTGACCGTACCAAGGTGCATGTGGCCATAAGTGTCCACACTCCGTTTGCCGACGAACGCGAGGATCTGATGCCTGTCGAGAAGGCCTATCCTCTGAAGAAGGTGATGGAGCTGATGCGCGGATATGATTTTGCCCACCAACGCAGGCTCTCGGCCGAATATATAATGTGGCGAGGGGTCAATGATGACTTCAAGCATGCCGATGCCTTGGCCCGCTTGCTGAAGGGTGTGGATTGCAGGGTCAATCTCATACGTTTCCATGCCATCCCTGATTTTCCTTACCGTTCATCGTCGACAGAGGTCATGGAAGCTTTCCGCGACCGCCTGAACGAACATGGGGTTACGGCTACCATCCGGGCCTCGCGCGGCGAGGACATTGAGGCCGCGTGCGGTATGCTCAGCGGCAAAGGCAAGGGGTGCTGAGGAGAGCGTGCGCTTGGCCAGGTTGTTATTGCTGCGACAAGCGCGAAGTGTAGTTGGCAAAGAAGTTGTGGTTCATTGCCTGTGATATTCTGAGCAGAAGCTCGGCGTCGATGCTGTGGCGATTGAAAATCTTGTAGACATTGGTGCGGTTGCATCCAAGTTCCTGAGCGAGCCACACCACTGACTTTCGCTGTGCTTTAAGCTCCTGTTTGATAATTTTTCCAATAAAGATTGTCGTCATGTCGCAACACTTTGGTTTTTTATTTCTTAAGTAGAGCCCAGAGCATCCATAACTCTGGCAGTGAATCAAGGGTTTGTTAAAGAGGGGCTTTTGAGCAGAGGTAGTAGAGCCGGAAATTTTAAAGTGGAGCGCCAATGGAGAAGTGTGGTCACTGAAAAGCTGACGGCGTTATACACACACGCAAAGAGGGCTGAACCCTTTAACTTTATCCCCGTCTGAGGCACCGCCAAGCGCCTTTTCCACGGAACAAGTATAAAACGAGCTCAGCCCACATTTCGAGCATACAACTAATTTCATCTTCTTGCTCCCCGCGGACTGAAGTTATTGGCGGTTTCCAGGCAGAGGGAACGTCTGTGGTTACCTGTAATACACATGCCCTTTTAGGCCTGAGTCACCGCGGTAACCTCTGGTACGGTAACTTTTGCAAAGTTAGAGAGGATTTTTCAATATACAAAATACCTTGGCGTCAAAAAGTTGGGCCACAGATATTAAAAAAGTTTAAAAAGGGGTAGGGGTGTTTACAGTGGGTGAACATTGCGTCCGGTGAGTTGGTTATGGGTTTTAGCCGCCATAAGGCGGCTTGACTGACCGCAAAGGCCAAAATTATTTAAAAATAATTAATACGGAAAAATTTCTTTAATCTTGTGATTTTATACCGAAAAAAGTCCTTAACTTTGCAGTCGGATAAGAGGCTTTATGCCGGTTGCCCATGTGGCGTCTGCCAGACGGCCTCGGAAAGTCAGTGACAATAATTATCAATTTTATATCAAAACTCTTCAAATTTCACAATGAGTACAATTGATTTATCTAAGTATGGCATCACCGGCGCTAAGGTGATCCACAACCCTAGCTACGACCAGCTCTTTATCGACGAGACCAACCCCTCGCTCGAAGGTTATGAAAAAGGTCAGGAAACCGAACTCGGTGCTGTCAATGTGATGACAGGTATCTACACCGGCCGTTCACCCAAGGACAAATTCTTCGTAATGGACGACACCAGCAAGGATTCAATCTGGTGGACTTCTGACGAATACAAGAACGACAACAAGCCTATCACTCCCGCTACCTGGGATGCTCTCAAGGCTATTGCCGACAAAGAACTCTCTGACAAGACTCTTTACGTGGTTGACGCTTTCTGCGGTACCAACCCCGACACCCGTCTTGCTGTTCGCTTCGTGATGGAAGTGGCATGGCAGGCTCACTTCGTGACCAACATGTTCATCCGTCCCACCGAAGAGGAACTCAAGAACTTCCAGCCCGACTTCGTAGTGCTCAACGCCTCTAAGGCTAAGGTTGAGAACTGGAAAGAACTCGGCATCAACTCTGAGACTTGCGTTGCATTCAACCTCACCGAACGCATGCAGCTCATCATCAACACCTGGTATGGTGGCGAAATGAAGAAGGGTATGTTCTCTATCATGAACTACTACAACCCTCTCCGCGGCATCGCTTCAATGCACTGCTCAGCCAACACCGACAAGCAGGGTGAAAACACCGCTATCTTCTTCGGTCTCTCCGGTACAGGTAAGACCACTCTCTCAACCGATCCCAAGCGTCTCCTTATCGGTGACGACGAACACGGCTGGGACGACAACGGTGTATTCAACTACGAAGGTGGTTGCTATGCAAAGGTTATCAACCTCGACAAGGAAAGCGAACCCGATATCTACAACGCCATCACCCGCGACGCTCTCCTCGAGAACGTTACTGTTGACAAGGACGGCAAGATCGACTTCACTGACAAGAGCGTGACCGAAAACACTCGTGTAAGCTACCCCATCAACCACATCAAGAACATCATCGTTCCCAGCCGCGGTCCCGCCGCTAAGAACGTGATCTTCCTCTCGGCTGACGCATTCGGTGTGCTTCCTCCCGTGTCAATCCTCACTCCCGAGCAGACCAAGTACTACTTCCTTTCAGGCTTCACCAGCAAGCTCGCCGGTACCGAACGTGGTATCACTGAGCCTACTCCTACCTTCTCTGCTTGCTTCGGCGCAGCGTTCCTTTCGCTCCACCCCACCAAGTATGCTGAAGAGCTCGTTAAGCGCATGGAACAGAGCGGTGCAAAGGCTTATCTCGTGAACACCGGCTGGAACGGTTCAGGCAAGCGTATCTCTATCCG
>OFFL01002021.1_pt1 | contig 11831 bp, 5 predicted proteins | sample 1521391 | NCBI WGS metagenome assembly OFFL01 (sample SAMEA3504082, study PRJEB24116) | mouse gut metagenome | biome: mouse gut; feature: mouse-associated habitat; material: faeces | place: Denmark | collected 2011
AACGCCATGCCGCTGCGTGACCTTGCCGCGGGGATGAACCCGAACACTGAGATCAGACGTGGCGAGCAGGCGCGTGTGGTGACAGAGGCTAATCCGATGCTCGATGATTACCATAGAGGCGTAAGAGGGCGTAAGGATGTGATGACCTTTGACGAGGTGCTTGCCGAGGCTGAGAAGGCATGGGATGAATATGGCGACCTTACTTATCCTGATATGGATATTGATATGCTGCGTCAGGCTAAGGAGGATGGCACAATAACCATCTATAGCTCGAAGCCGATTGAGGCGGGCGTATTTGTAACTCCAAGCCGAATGAACGCGGAGGATTATGCCGGCGGCGGAAGGGTGTTTGAGAAACAGGTGAGCGTGGATGAAATCGCGTGGACCGGCGAGGATGAAGGCCAATATGCTCCGGGGACGGCTGCAAGGCATGAGGCGGAGCAGGTGCAGTACTCGCGCGGCAAGCGCAGGGTGATGCAGAGTCATCCGAGTCTGTTTGGCATGGCGGGAGCGCAAGGTTCGCTGATGGCGGAGCTTAATACTTCGGTGGACTTCAAACGTGATCATGCGCCGGCCAATGGTCCGGACATTGATGCCGCCGAGGAGGCCAATGCTGCTATTGACAGCTATGCACAGCAGCTTGCCGATGGACTGCAGCAGATGCAACAGATGCAGGAACAGCAGCAGGACGCCGAGCAGGAGCAGCAGATGGAGCAGGTGCTCACTGAGGCCGGTGTGCGGTTGGAGAAGCAGCTGCAGGAGTATTACCGCAGCCAGGGCAGCAGTCAGGCGGACGCCAAGGCGGCGGCACGCGACATGGCAGCGCAGGTGCGGGCGGAGGGGACTCTGGCTATGACGCAACGGAGCATGGGCGAGCAGCGCCGTGCCAATGCTGCCGCCACAGCCGAAGAGGTGCAGAAGGAGGCGCAGGCATGGCTGGATTCGGAGGCAGAGCCGCAGAGGGGCGCTATGAAAACCGCGGCCGGCCAGACGGTGGAATATGAGAGCATGGGTGGGCTGAGAACCCTGCAGGATGGCGAGTTCACGCATGTGGAACGCAAGTTCTCACAGACAGGCGAGTTCGGATTCACAGGCGCCGAACGGATTGAGAGCATCGATGATGTGGCCTACATATTCCGCTCTCTTGAGGATTACTCGAAAGAGAATGCGTTTGCGGTGCTGGTAAAGGATGGGCGCCCTACTGTGATGCACATAGGGATGGGTACTATAAACGGCACGATGGCAGATATGCAGGCGGTGTATGCCGCCGTAAAGGCATACGGGGCCGACAAGGTGTATTTCGTACATAACCATCCGAGCGGCAACCTCAATCCGAGCACGCAGGACCAGCAGTCGCACCGCAAGCTTGACAGCATGCTCGGTGGAGGCGTGCTGCAGGAGTCTATTATCATTGACCTGCGCTCAGGGCGCTATGGCGTGTTTGATGCATCGGAGAAAGGGGTGAGGGAGAAGAAGCAGTCTGACGGGAACATGGTGCCGGTGAAAGTGCGCCGGTTTGACAGGCATGTGTTCTCTCCGGACTATGACCTGAACGACGTGATGACGGTGCGCAGCGCCGAGGATATCGCCGCGTTCCTGTCATCGCACCGTCTGGGTGAGCGAGGAAAGATAAGCTTCCTGATTCTTGACAATGCCAACCATGTAGTAGGCAACATACACACCCCCTACCAATCGTACACGGACAGTCTGTATGACCTTGCCGACCAGCTTGTGGATGATGCGGTGCGGTTCGGAGGGCGCTCAGTAGTGCCGTACGGCAACGTGAAGCTTGACGGCATACGCCACCTGACTGACCTTATAAAGAGGCGCGGGCATGAAGTGCAGGTGCTGGATGCGCTGCAGGTAAGCAACAGCCTTGGCTACAAATCGGCTTACAACGCCGGACTGATGGGCGAGGAAAATGCGGAGTATGAAGCGTCCCCGGCAGGCAAGGAGCTGACTGATGGGGAGCGTCTGCTGGCCATACAGGCGTTGGAGCCGATTGAGATTGGGCACAACAACATGAGCAAGTCAGAACTTCAGGAGGTGTACCGCAAGCTGCCTACGGTTAAGAAAGACGGGCGTGAGGTGGAGTTTTACCACAGCGCGTTTAAGAAGATATATAAGAACGGCGGCCTATTCGGGCAGATAGTGCCGGTGCTTGATGAGGTGCTGGAGCAGTCGGTGCTTGCCTATTCTGAAAAGGATAACCTCGGAGGAACTGTTCGTCCGGATGGGACGGTGCATAAGGCGCATCCGAATGTAGACGCTTTTGACAACTACGTCGGCAAGGTGGCTCTCAATGGCAAGGAATATTATGTCCGGACAACGGTACAGAGTAGTGAGAAATCTACTGCCGGAACACATTCATTCATGGTAACGCAGGTGGATGTGTACGAAAATACCGCCAATGGTTTGTCGCTACCGATAACTACTCGGGCGAGAGGGACCAATGACGGTATTGTTGATACAAAGTTACAACAATTTTTTGAACGTGCAAGTTCTGAACTAAATCAACGTGAGGATGAGGAGCTGATGCGCGATGGCTCTTCTGAGGCTAAGGCCATAGAGGAGGCATGGAATTCGGAGCTGACAACGGCACGTGAGGCTGCCGCCGAGCAGGAACGGATGCGGCAGGAGGTAACGGAGCTTGCCGCTGAGATGGGACTCGACAATGTGGATATTCTGGAAGATGCTTCGACCCTGACCGGCAGACGCCGCAACGCAAAGGGATTCTACAACCGCCGCACAGGCAAGATAAAAATAGTGCTCTCAAACAACCTGAGCGTGGAGGACGCCCGGAGCACGCTGCTTCATGAGGCTGTAGGGCACCACGGGCTGCGGAAGCTGCTCGGAGAGCGATTTACACAGATGCTCGACAGCCTGTATGCCAAGGCTCCGGAGAGCGTGCGCCGGCGCATAGCTCAGAAAGCGGCACGCATGGGATGGGACTTCCGCACGGCTACCGAGGAGTATCTGGCGGAGATGGCCGAGGATGGCTCGTTTATGGAGGCTGACCGCGGATGGTGGAGCAAGATGAAGCGGATGCTACGCTCCGCACTCCGTGCTGCCGGGATAGATGTTGCTGTAAGCGACAACGAAATGCGATACTTGCTGTGGCGCAGCTACCGCAACCTGACCGAATCGTCGCAGAGCATGATGGGCGCTGCTGAAGATATCGCGATGCAGCAGAACCTGAAGGTGGGAGAGTTTGCCGAGGCAGCACAGGCGACACCACGCTCGCAGGCTGAGGCAGCCCGGCTGCGCGAAACAAACCGCCGCTTCAATCAGCAGCTCGAAGAGTGGGACAATGGCAAATTGCCTGCATCGGAACAGATAGATGCCGGAATGCCTGCCGGGATAATGCGTAGGTTCTTGCCTGAACTTCCTGTCATATTACGCCAGAAGGTATTGTCAAAATCACGTAAGAAACATAATCTGACTACCGGTGAGTTGAAGAACTTGCCTGAGGCAATGTCAAGACCGATATTCGTATTCAAGAGCAATGACAGCACTGTGAGTATGCTTACCGAACTCCAAAGCGAAAAAGGGGAGAATATTTTTGTAGCTGTAGCTGTAGGCGCAAACAAACAGCTCGGGCATGTAGTGATGGAAGTCAACGACATTCTTACTGTACACGGGCGCGAGGCTGAAAATGTAATATTGCCGATAGTGGAGAATGGGACACTTGCGTGGGCTGACAAAACCAAAGGGCTTCAGTGGCTGTCCTCAGCGAAATCAAATTCGCAGGCAATCGCCAGTGAAACCCTTGATAATGCTGCAAAGATAGTGGAAAACTTTGAGAATCCCGCTATTGAGGAGCAGAATTATAACGATGAAGAGGACGCGGATGTTCTGCTGCGGCAGGGCGATGAGATGTTCGGAGATTCCGAACAACTGCAGGACAGGGTGCTCAACGCCAAGATAGCGCTTGCGGCGCGATTCCGGAGCGACATGGGGGCGCTTGATGCCGCCGTGCGCGGCACGAACGCCCGCCTGAGCGACCTGCGCCGCTCCCTGACGGGGCAGAAGGAGTATGACCGCGCACGCGTGAAGCGCCTGACGGATCTGGTGCAGACGATGATGCGGCACCGCATGCTTCAGGATATGAACGCCGAGGAGGAGCAGAGGGTACAGTCGGCGATAAGCAACGCCCTGGCGATGCGCGATGTGAACAAGGCTGTGGAGAAGCTGATGGATGTGATGACGTCCAATCAGCTCCGCACCGGCGAGCTGATGCTCCAGAAGCTGATAAAGGTGGCCGCTACGAAGGTGGACACAAAATTATATCAATTCAATCAGCAGCTTTACGATAGGATATATTATCGATTACATCACACCCGAAAGCCCCTTTACGATATTGAATTCCGACTTTTTCTCCCGCCGGAGTATTATATAAATCATGATCGTCAATCAGCATGCTACGCCTCTCTTCGGGCAACATCACAATGGTGTAATAATAGCTCAGATCATATCGGCCATGTGCTTCATGACGCAATTTTCTGGCGGTCACAATCCCTTCTGTTGCAATAACCGTCCTCTCAGCAAACAATCTGTTCAGTCCATCAAAGATACATATTAAAACCAATGTGGTTAAAAATCCTACAGTCCATCCGACAATTATCGGAAGAAAGGCCACTTTCAGTATATCCTTCAGCCTTGATTGGCTCCTGATAAACACCCACAGGAACAGCAGCATAAAGGCTACAGGAAGCATCAGCAACACCCAATCAGGGACAACATAAATGGTACGCTTATGTAGGTCAATAAAATACACCCCCAAAGGGAGCCATATCGGAGCAGACAGGACCCAATAGGCCCATTCGGGAAGTCGATGATACCAAGGCCTACGATTCACCTTTCTTGCATCACGTCGCCGCTTTGGCGCTATTCTATTATCGCCAAGCATCAAACGTCGCCCAACTGAGTTTAGCAGACTATGGACTTTCAAGCGTACACACCCCAATAAGTTGCGCTTGCGACACCATCGGAGAATATAGGTATAGCTATCCTCAAAAAGACCGCTCGTATACATGCACTTGTGCTTTGACTTACGGGCCGACTTAATTATCGATTCCGCATCCTTGACCCTCCCATTATGAATAAGGGCCATTATATACAGAAGCCGGTCAGGGTCGTGATACATCTTATCCTCTTCCGGATAGAAGCTGTCAGCGTCAGGATTGGATTGCAGGAATGCTCCAATCTGATCGGATGCATCCTTAAAAATTCGTAAGATTATACCACGGATTTCCTCCGGGGTATATTCCCGACCATCGCCGAATGCTGAGAAATGCTCTATAGTCTGCCCTGACAAAGCATACGCACCGGTTCCGCGCAGGCTCAATGGCGCTTTATTGTTTTCTGCGGCATCCCAAATATTCCACCATAATTCATCGGCATACATAGGTTTAACCGTGAGATAGACCTCGCTCCACGAAAAAGTAAGACAGAAAAAGTAGCCATCCGATACCTTAAAATTGATGTAGGCGCTTTGACGGAATCCATATTCCCGACCTACAGCTCTGCGTGTATCGGCAACTAATTTCTTCAATTCCTTTACTGTCATACCTATCACCCCCGTATCCGTATGACGCGTCAGTTACTTCCGCTCAAATTTTGGCATAAGATCAAGTTTTGTCATTCCCTCATACAATTTCGCCCGCTTCTCAGGGATAGACTTTATAAACGGCGTGATATCATCGCCATACGCCCGTTCGGAATAAAAATATAGCACCGAAACCTTCCGACCGAATATCTGCTTCTGACTATAATAGTGAATGTCGAGCTCCACACAGTTCATCTCATCACCATTGCTGTCGCTCACCAAAAATTCCAGGATATAATCACCGTCATTCTCAGCGACGAGATAGTTAGTCACCGGATCATTTTTCTTGCGTTCATCAAGCTCCGCCATCTTAGCCTTTATAGCATCCACCGGATTCAGATTGACCATAAGAACACTTACAGTAAACATCCGCTTGTAATTGTCGAACGTTTCCCCTTCAGGCAGATATTCCTGAACAAAATAATGGTCTACAGGATTACTGCTCCATGCAAAATAGTATTTATCACCACAGTATTTAATGGGATTACCAACCGAGAAATACTCCACAGGCTTTTCTGCACAGACAGCAGTCAGGACACACGCAATAAGCAAACTAAACAAAAAGAACAGACGCTTCATAAGGCAAGAATTTAAACAAAGATTGATTCGCGTGCTAATATATGAAAAATATATCACTTCGGATGTGACATTTGTCCCATCCACGAAAAAATATCACCTCTCCCCTCGGATACGGTGCAATTGCCTGCGTGAAATAGTGAGATACGAGGCTATCTCCTGTAATGGAATAATACTCACGCTTTCATGACACCGTTCACACAACTCAGCATAACGCCGGGCAGGAGTCTTTATATAAAGGTCAATGTACCTCCGATACGCTTCCTGCAGCAATACAGCGGAAGTCTTCACTATAAAATCAGGTTCATCTTCAAGCAGATAATTACGTAAATCGGCAAGAGGCACCTGAACGATCTCTGCATCAGATCCGGCTACTATAGATGTCAATGACGGTGAATTCTGAAGAAAGGATTGTACATAATCCAATACAGCCTCACCTTCGAAAGAGAAACCTGTAACACACTCTTCCCCCTTGAATCCTAATGATACAAATTTGAAATACCCCGACCTCACAATACCAATGTAGCGGCATATTTCGCCCTCACGGCATAGCACTTCCCCTCGTGAATACTTTACAATACGTCCATTTTTCACCGCATAGTCAGTAAGTATCGATAAGTCTATCCTGGTAAAGAAATCATTAAGTCGGGCCATAGTTGTTTTTAATCAGATCACCACAAAGTTAGGGATTACCCCTATAAAAAACAAGTCCATCGGAAATGTTCCGATGGACCTGTATCTTAATTGTTTTGACTGATTACATGTTCTGCCACTTCTCAGCATCGGCCTCGTAACCCTGGCCGAGATGATAGTACAGGCGATAAAGGACATTGGGAATCTGAGTCATTTCATCAGGCGCAAGTTCGTAAGCACGCTCAAAGAGCTTGGCTGCTTCAAGGAACTGATTCTTCACATCTTCAGAAAGGACAGTTGATGAGCTGGCTTCGTCAGCCTTAGCAGCTGCCTGATAGATGCTGTTGCCCTTCAGAAGATATGCGCGTGCATAGTTGGGATCAAGGCTCAGAGCTTCATTGAATGCTTCGAGAGCCTTTGCTTCATTGCCTTCCTGATCATACACAGCACCTCTTACAGTGATAAGCTGAGCACGGAACTTGGTGCTGTCAGCAGGAGTCTGTTCAAGAGCCTCGTTGACATACTGATGGCACTTAGCATATTCGTTCTTGGCAAGCTGCAGATTGATAAGAGTCCCGATGAACGCAATCTCCTGTGAACCGAAGTCGCGGTTACCGGCTTCAGCAAATTCAATGAGAGCTGTGGTGTCACGTGCTTCAGAAGCTGACTGCAGACCTACGCGATAAAGGTCAACGTTAGAGAAACCGCGCTTCATGGCCTCACGAACCTTTGCTACAGCGGGTTCATACTTCTGATTATAGAAAGCTGCGAGAGCCTGATAGAAGTTAGTCTGACCAACGATGGTGTCATGGTCGGCAGTAGGAGCATCCTTGCCGAGCTGAGCATCCTGGGGAAGCTGACAGTACATTTCCCAAGCATCATAAGCACCTGGATAATCCTGAGCCTGAATCAACCAGAAGCCTGAACGATAGAGGTCCTTGTAAGCTTCTGAAAGGCGCTTTGTCATCTCCTTAGCTTTTTTATTCGGTGTCTTGCCCTTTTCATCTGGAAGGGTAATACCTTTCTTGAAATAGCCTACGGCATCCATTACGGCATGACCGGCAGCTTTCTTTTCATCGTTTGAAATCTGGCCCTGAACCATTTCTTTCTTGTACAGGTCATCGTACATGCCGAATCCGGCTTTGCCGGCAAGATACCAGGGTGTGTAGATTCCTGAAGTTTCAGGATTTGTAAGAGCCGGTTGAATGTTTTTCATTGCAGCGGCATAGTCAGGAGTGCCTCCTTTGAGTTGATGTTCAACGTCCTTGACCACTGAGGTCTGCGCTGAAGCGAGCAGTCCGCCTAAAAGACATGCTCCTAAAAGAATTGACTTTCTCATGATAAATTATGTTAGGGTTATTTTATTCGTTATTCTCTACTGAGTCATTGTCACCGTCAACCGAAGTTTCTGTCGATTCAATTGCCTCATCTGCGATATTCTCAGCATCGTCGGCAACGGTTTCAGCCTCAACAGCCTCTTCCGGATCTGAATCCACACAGCATACCGATGCTATAACATCGCCGCGCTTGTCAAGGTTTATCACCTTCACGCCCTGAGTGGCACGACCCTGCACTCTGATATCAGCCAGCGATATGCGCAGAGTGATTCCGCTCTTATTAATGATGACAAGGTCATTTGAATCATTGACGCTCTTAATGGCCACAAGTAAACCGGTCTTATCGGTGATATTCATGGTCTTAACGCCCTTTGCACCACGATTGGTTATACGGTAGTCCTCAAGCAGCGAACGCTTGCCGTAGCCGTTCTCACTCATGACAAACACGTTGTTTTCGTCGGACGGCTTCATGCATATCATACCTACTACCTCGTCATTGTCATCATCAAGAGTCATGCCGCGAACACCGGTTGACACGCGTCCCATCTCACGGACCTTGCTTTCATGGAATCGGATGGCACGGCCATTGCGGTTAGCCATGATGATTTCCGAATCGCCGTCAGTAAGTTCTACCGAGATAAGCTGGTCATCCTCGCGGATTATGATTGCGTTAACGCCGTTGGCGCGAGGACGTGAGTATGCCTCAAGCGATGTCTTCTTGATGACACCGCGCTTTGTGCAGAATACCAGATTGTGAGAGGTGACAAATTCGTTGTCATCAAGTCCCTTGACACGGATAAATGCATTGACTGCGTCATCCGGCTCGATATTGAGCAGGTTCTGGATTGCACGGCCTTTGGAATTCTTGGCTCCTTCAGGAATTTCATATACCTTAAGCCAGTAACAGCGTCCTTTGCGGGTGAAGAAGAGCATATAGTTATGCATTGATGCCGGATAGATATGCTCAATGAAATCCTCATCGCGGGTGTCACTGCCCTTGGAACCAACGCCGCCACGATTCTGTGTGCGGAATTCAGCCAACGGAGTACGCTTGATATATCCAAGATGTGATATAGTGATTATCATATCGTCATCGGCATAGAAATCCTCGGCGTTGAAGTCGCCGGCGGTATAGTCAATGGTAGTCTTGCGTTCATCGCCATACTTATCGCGTACTTCCTCAAGCTCTTCACGTATAACACGGCGGCACTCACCTTCATCATTAAGGATAAGCTCCAGACGGGCTATCTCAGCCATAATAGCTTCATAAGCATCATGGAGCTTGTCCTGCTCCAGACGTGTGATCTGCTTGAGCTTCATCTCCACGATGGCAGTAGTCTGCGCATCAGTGAGTCCGAATCGCTCGGCAAGACGCTCCTTAGCATTCTCAGTTGAATCAGATTCTCTGATAATATGTATTACCTCATCTATATTCTGTGAGGCAACAATCAAGCCTTCGAGGATATGGGCACGCTCCTGGGCCTTACGCAGTTCGAATTTTGTGCGGCGGATCACCACTTCATGACGGTGATCAAGGAATGCCTGCAGTATCTCTTTAAGATTCAGCGTCTTTGGACGGCCATTGACGAGCGCCACATTATTGACGCTGAATGACGCCTGCATCTGAGTCATCTTATACAGCTTGTTGAGCACAACGTTGGCGTTGGCATCGCTACGAAGCTTGATGACAATGCGCATACCCTTGTAGTTACTTTCGTCATTGATGTCAGCTATGCCATCCAGCTTCTTTTCATTTACCAGATCAGCAATATACGATATCAGAAGCGCCTTATTTACATTGTAGGGTATTTCGGTCACTATGATATTCTCGTGGTTGGCCTCAGTCTCAATTTCAGCCTTAGCTCGAATAATAATGCGTCCGCGCCCAGTCATGAAAGCATCGCGCACACCATTATATCCATATATTATACCTCCTGTAGGGAAGTCAGGAGCTTTGATATGCTGCATAAGGTCATCAATGCTCAATTCGGGATTCTCCAGCAGAGCTATTGATGCGTTGATGGATTCAGTAAGGTTATGCGGTGCTATATTAGTAGCCATACCCACAGCAATACCTGACGCACCGTTCACAAGCAGATTAGGGAAGCGTGTGGGAAGCACCACCGGTTCCTTACGGGAGTTGTCATAGTTAGGCTGAAAATCCACAGTGTCACTGTTGATATCACTGAGCATTTCTTCTCCTATTTTCTGCAGACGCACCTCGGTATAACGCATTGCTGCGGCTCCGTCGCCATCGACTGAGCCAAAGTTGCCGTGACCGTCAACAAGCGTATAACGCAGAGCCCAATCCTGGGCCAGACGAACCACAGTACCGTAAATAGACGAGTCGCCGTGCGGGTGATATTTACCCATAACCTCACCCACACAGTTGGCTGACTTTTTATGAGGATGGTCAGATGTGTTGCCCATCTCGTTCATCCCATAAAGCACACGCCTGTGCACCGGCTTCAGTCCGTCACGGACATCAGGCAGAGCGCGCGACACAATTACCGACATTGAATAGTCGATATATGCCGACTTCATTTCGTTTTCGATATTGATTTTCAATATTCGATCTTCTTCCATCATATTGGCGAAAGATATTGTTTTGGTTAATTACTCTGATTTATCAGACCATACCGCAGGACGCAGCCCCGATACAGCCACAATTATCAACATACAAAGATAATGAAAAAATCTTACATTGGCGGCTTAGACTTGCAAGTAAATTTTATTTTTCGTATTTTTGACTTTGGCTTGGATAATCAGGTACAGAACAATTATCACTATCAAGATTGTTATAGTTTTTAAAAATCTGTTAGTGCACTTTGGCACAGTTATTGCACTGCCATATATTCTAATCATTCATTATTAGGTACAAAGATGAAGGAAATCAATTTCTCCCCGGAACTAAAATCACTGCTTACACGCTGCCCGGCGGAAGCAGCCAGATATAACAGCCCCACGATAGCTCCGCAAATAGTACTTGCGCTGCTTCTTGAGGACACCCGTTCTAAAGTATCGGCAGCAATAGCACGTATCTCACGTGTACCGGTGGCCGAACTTCAGAGACGGCTCACTGACTACATAGAGAGCTATGCTCCCAGCACTCCGGTCACTACCGTGAGCAGTGATCCACGCACTGACAGAGCCATCAGGCTCAGTGCCCTTGAGGCAAGCGCTATGAAAAGCGATATGGTATGCCCCGAGCATCTGCTTCTCGGCATTTTCCACATATCACAGCAGCAGAACGAGGCGTTCATAAACCTCTTCACGGAAGAAAACGTGGATTATTCCGGACTGCAGTCAACACTGCGCGCCATGCTCAAGTCGGAACCCACTCCGGATACTGACATGAATCCCGAATCGGCCGGTCAGCCCCCGATGAGCGCATTCGGCAGCGATGATGACGATGATGACGACGACGGCGCTGAAGCTTTCGGCAATGACAACCGCCAGCAAGCTCCACGTTCATCCGGCACGCGCTCTTCCTCGCGGAAAACCACCGACACCCCTGCCCTTGATAAATTCGGGGTGGACATGACCAAAGCGGCCGAAGAGGACCGTCTGGACCCGGTGATAGGACGTGAGATGGAGATAGAACGCCTGGCACAGATTCTGAGCCGCCGCAAAAAGAACAATCCGGTTCTGATTGGCGAACCCGGCGTAGGCAAATC
>OFFL01002031.1_pt1 | contig 11745 bp, 10 predicted proteins | sample 1521391 | NCBI WGS metagenome assembly OFFL01 (sample SAMEA3504082, study PRJEB24116) | mouse gut metagenome | biome: mouse gut; feature: mouse-associated habitat; material: faeces | place: Denmark | collected 2011
AACCGAATTTATTTAATTTTTAACCCCGTCCATTTTTTTAGTGGACAGTAGTGAAGTCTTATCTTAAATCGTTTGACAGAAATGGTTATCAAAGCAAATGCCATCAGCGACAACACAATAAGCTCCGGATATATATGGTTGAAGCCGAGGCCCTCCACCATTATCTTGCGCATGGCCGGGACATACCAACGTGCCGGCACGATATTTGAAATGACCTGTAGTGGCATGGGCATATTTTCTATCGGGAACATCATGCCGGATAACATTATCACAGGGATTATGAATACCATGCCAGACACAAGCAATGCTGCCATCTGTGTTTCGACAATGGTTGACACGAACAACCCAAGTGCGAGTGCAAGCAAGATATATACCAATGAAGTCACTACCAATGCTGTTAATGATCCGGAAAGAGGCAATCCAAGCGCATATTTTGAGATTAACAGTATGGCAGTCAAATCAATGCATGAAAGCAGAAAATATGGTATCATTTTGGCAATCACTATCATTCCTGGACGTATAGGAGAAACGAGCAAAATCTCCATTGTACCGGTCTCTTTCTCTCTTACGATTGACACTGACGTGAGCATCGCGCATATCAGCATAAAGATAAGTCCCATGATGCCGGGTACAAAATTATATCCACTTTTGAGTTGAGGATTATAAAGTATTGTAATACTTGGAGCTATGTTTTCTGTAGCCTCGCCTAAAATCTGCGTGAGATAGCCGGCTGATGTCTGCGCTGTGACAGGATTGGAGGCGTCGACTACTACTTGTGCTTCCCCTGATTTGTCGTAATCCCTGCTGAATACCACCACGGCAAGGGTGTTGTTGGCAGCGATTGACCTGTCGATTTTATCAGCGGAGATATAACCTTTGAATGTTATATAGGGATTATGTGTAATTTGCGACACTTTCGCTTCAATTGCTGGTGTAATTTGTGGCGCAGATATCATGACCTCCACATCATTGACTTCCATTGAGATTGCAAAGCCGAAAAGCACCATCTGAACTATGGGTATCAGAAGTGCGATGAGCATAGTGCGTGGGTCGCGAATGATATGTAATATCTCCTTGCCGATAAATGCTGTAAAACTTTTTCTCATTGTCGTTGCGCTTTTCGTGCTAGACTACGGAACACTCTGTCCATGTCCTGTGCTTTGAAGTCTTGTTTCAATTCTGAAGGTGTGCCAAGAGCTTTGATGCAGCCATCGACCATAATGGATACGCGACCGCAATATTCTGCTTCATCCATATAGTGCGTCGTCACAAAAACCGTAATGCCTTCTTCTGCTTTTTTATATATCAGTTCCCAGAATTGACGTCGAGTGATTGGGTCAACTCCACCGGTTGGTTCGTCAAGAAACACGATGTCAGGATCGTGGATGGTGGCCACAGAAAAAGAAAGTTTTTGTTGTTGGCCGAGCGGAAGGATTGAAACCGGCATATCCATCTCTTTAGTAAAATCAAGCAATTCGGCAAGTGAAGCACACCGTTCTCTGATTTTACGTTTACTCAATCCGTATATTCCTGCAAACAAGGCTATGTTTTGCCTGACGGTCAGCTCGGCATAAAGAGAGAATTTTTGGCTCATATAGCCAATATGACGCTTGACTTGTTCGCTGTGCGTGGCGATGTCATATCCGGCCACCTTGGCACTTCCCGAGGTTGGGATGCTTAAGCCGCATAGCATCCGCATGGCTGTTGACTTCCCGGCACCATTGGCACCAAGAAATCCGAATATTTCACCGCGTGCCACATTGAAACTTATGTTGTCAACCGCAGTGAAATTACCGAAGCGTTTTGTCAATCTATTTGCGATTATAACGTCATTTGCAGCCATTTCCCATGATTTTTATAAATACGTCCTCAATGTTTGGGGTTATTTCTTTGATTTCGGTAATTTCATTAATGGAGGAGAGAATATCCGGGTTAAATCGCTCTTCGGTGAATACGTGTATGTGTTCCCCCGAAAGAAATGCCATTTTCACGCCATCAACTTTTCGCAAGGCAAGCAATGTCTGATAATTGTTCTTTCCTCTCACTGCCAATAGTGGCATTTTATTCCGTTTCAGGATTTCATCCAATGTTCCAGTATCAAGGATTTTTCCTGAATTTATCAGAGATATACGGTCACATCGCGAAGCCTCATCCATATATGGTGTTGACACAAATATCGGCATTCCGGTATGTTTTATGTTACTGAGGATATCCCAAAATTCGCTCCTTGACACCGCATCTACGCCTGTGGTCGGTTCGTCAAGAAAGAGTATCTCCGGACGATGGATGAGGGCGCAACATAAGGCGAGTTTCTGCTTCATACCGCCCGACAGATTGGCTGCCCGACGATTTTTGAACGGCGCCAGCTGATTGAATATTGGTTCAATAATATCAAAATTATCTGCAATATCCCCGCCAAACAATGAAGCGAAAAACTTCAAGTTTTCTTCCACTGATAGGTCGGGATACAAAGAAAACCGTCCGGGCATATAACCGGAAATCCTGCGTATTTGGGTATAATTCTTTATCGTGTCGAAACCGCATACAGAAGCTGTGCCTGAATCAGGTAGCATAAGTGTGGTCAGTATTCTGAACAGGGTTGTCTTGCCTGCGCCGTCAGGCCCGAGCAATCCATATATCTCTCCATAATTGATGTCAAGAGATATATTGTCAAGAGCTTTGACCCCGCCAAAAGTTTTAGATACGGACTCGATATGAATTGCGTTGTCAATCATAATTTCACATTGCCAAATCCTCCGATTTTCAATCTGCCGTCATTTTTTACGGCAATCTTAACCGCATATACAAGATTAGAGCGGGAGTCCTGTGTCTGGATATTTTTGGGCGTAAATTCGCTCTCGGATGAAATCCATGTTATTGTGCCGGGATAATCATATAGTTTGTCGCCACCGAAATTAGCAACTACCGTAACCTGTTGGCCTAATCTAATATCCGCCAACTGAGTGGAAGTGAAGTATGCCCGAAGGTAAATTTTACTAAGATCCGCGACTTTTACAACCGGTTTCCCGGGAATGACGTATTCGCCGGGTTCGCAATACTTTGTGAGAATCGTACCACTTGTCGGTGATATTATTTTGCAATCCTCAATCTTGTCGGAAATCTGCCGAATCTGGCTTTCTATTGCCGAGGATGATTCATTGATTGAGGCCGTGTTGTTGTTAAGCGTTGATTGTTGCGCTGATATACGGTCTTCAAGCACACGGATTGTGGAATTTATATCATCAAGTTGCTTTGATGTGGCAGCTCCGTCCGCCAAGAGCCGTTGGACTCTGTCACGCTCGTATATCTGCTTGTCAAGCTCCCGACGCAGCGATGCTAATTGCAGGGAAATATCGGGGCGCGAAACTTTAGATGCAGAACGTTGGAAAAGTAATTGTTCCTTTTGGAAATGGAGTTGTGCGGTGTCAATGAGGGCAATGAATTGTCCGGCTGTTACGGTGTCACCTTCATTGACATCGAACATAAGGATCTTTCCTGATGATTCGGCAGATAGAGTCACATCAGTCGCTTCGAAATTACCTGACGCATCGTATTGAACGTCACGATTGCACGAAGCCAATGTGATGGCAGCAAGAACTGCGAGAGTTATAGGTTGTGATTTCATTTGTTTCTCAGATGATTAAGATTATAAATTGCTTTTACTAATTCTATATGATGCTGTGCCATATCGTTTTCAGCAAGTTCGCTGTCAGTGATTTTAGAGAGTAAGGCCGTAGCATCTATGATACCGTTGTCAAGTTGTGATCGCGCAGCAGTTATGACAGAATTGCGCAGTTCAACAATTCGTTCATCATCGCGCATGACATCTCTTAATGAAGCAATCAGCCCAACACTCTCAGATATGGCAATGTTGTTGTTGAAATTGAAGGTCGCTCGCTCACTTTCAATCTGATTGCGTTGTAACTGCAATTTGTTCAATGAGTTGCTGCGGGTGTAGAGTGAGCCGAAATTCCAGGCTATCTTTACGCCTATCATAAAGTTGAATGATAAATCACGTGACTGCATGTTTTTGAACATATTGTAGCCTGGATATCCGTAATATCCAGATGCAAAAGCATTGATTGTCGGCATTACTGACGCTTTTATTCCGGATTCTTGTGCTGCCAGGTTAGATATTCGGTCATCAAACAATCTAAGCTGTGGATGAAGCCCATCACCATTATCAGTGAGATCTTCCGATGGCAAAACCAATGTCCGCTCCCCGATTGATTCACCGATAAATATTTCCATTATACGACGTATGCTACCAAGCGTTGCTGTCAATTTGGATTTTTGCTGGTGAAGAGCGAGGTATTTAGCCTCGATCTGATCGCAATCACTTTTCATCGCTACTCCATTAGCGTACATTGATCGGACTTGACTAAGTGTCGATTCAACCAATGTTATTGTTTTATCACACTGCGAAATGCGCTCGTTCAGCAGAAGCATTGTGAAGTATATTTCTTCAACACGACCCTCCACATCGTATAATTGAAGGTCAATTGCTGTTTGCTCCACAGCGTTGCCTGTCACGATTGCTTCTTTATTTGCTTTTGTTTTCCCTCCGTCCCAGATTTGCTGGGCCACATCAAGGCCTATGCGATATTGGGTCTTGTCCAAGCCCGGATAATCTACTCCCTGTTGTGACAACATGTTTGTCAGTAGTTCCGGAAGTGCCGCCACATCATTCTGCCAAGTGACCTGAGCGGACATACTGCCTTGTGGCAACCACATTTTCGATACATTGGAAAGATTCAGTTGCTTGACTTTATCCAATAATCCATATTGAGCTACTGCCGGATAATTCTCGCGAGCAAGGTTGACGCATTCGTCGATGGTCAGCTCGGTGGCATTGCTATTAAGAATTATCAGTACTGATAGGAGCAAAGATGATAAAAGTCGTTTCATGAGATTCGCTTCATAATTATTTCCACAATTTCCTTTTTCCTCATTTCCATATAGGAGTCATAGTCGTTATGGCCGGTAGCAGCCATGAGCATGGGATAGGCGAGAAACGGAAATACGTTAAGGGATGCTATGTCACCGATTAGTTGATCGGCCCGGATCTTGCTTATTTCTCCGTTCACATAAGCCTTGTCGAGTTCTTTTTGCAGTGCACATATTCTATCGTGTGCGGTGGTTGAGAATTCACCGATTACTTCCTGATATGCTTCCGGTCGGGAATTTATTGTTGTTATAAAGAATATCGGGAGTTCTTTATTGGCGAGTAGGAAGTCGAAATGTTTTTCAATTCCGATGCGAATGCGATGTGTGATGCTTCCGCTTCCATCTACCATTGGCGCCAGTACCATATTGAAGATATAGCGGATTTTGTCTTTGAATATTCTCTCAAATAGTTTTTCTTTAGTGCGAAAATAGTAGTGTAGCATAGCGTGGGTCACGCCAGCATTCGCTGCTATCGTTGATGTGCGCGCGCCATCAAATCCCTTCGTGCTGAATTCTGTGATGGCAGCTTCAAGAATGAGCTGTTCTGTATCTTTTGCTTGTTTACTTTCTTGTTTATCCATAATGTTTAACAATATTGTTAATACAAAATTAGGGCAAATCTTTTATTTCTCAAAATCTTCTGCTTAAAATTTTACAACTACATTGCTGAATTACGACTCATATAGCCTATTACAGCTATGATGCTGCTCTTGATTTATGATAGAATGTAGGAGAAGACAAGTTGTTATCATGTTAATGTGTAACAACTTGTCTTCTCCAAATAACTGTGTAGAATCGCAGTTTTACTTTATAGAATACCTTAATGGTATTATTGATTATATCTTGTGATTACCATTACATTGGCTTGAGTAGGGGAGAACTTGATTTTACCGTTATTCACTGTTGACTTTTGTCCGGAATATAAATCTGTCAGAATTTCTCCCTCAATGAAATATGGTGCAACTCCGATTGTTTCCCCATCGTTTGGCATGAGTTTTATAAGCACAGTGTCAGAATCATTGTATCTGATACAAGTGTGAGTGTCGAGTGTCGCTTGTGAACCGTAGCCTATTACGGGATGTGATCCCTTTATGTGGCATAACTTTTGAAAGTGCTTAAATAAATTCACGTCAATTCCATTCCAATTCATGTCAGAACGGAAAGCCTGGGCACTATCGACGTTCAAACGGGCATCGCTAATTGTACGTCCTGTCTCATCTCCATAAAAAATCTGTGAGATTCCGGGTGCAAGAAGAAGTGTGGTCGCACAATCCATCATCTTGTTCATGTCAGCATCACGATGGTAGGAATTGTTAAGATAATTGAATGGATACCACCCAGGATGTGCTGCTATGCTGTCGGAATATGCCTGCCATACATACACAATTCCATCAAGGTCTCCGTTTTTAGGAAAATTACAATTGACCATGTTTGAAAATCCGGCGCCGGCATATTTCGGTTTATATTCTATCCCTGATGGCTCAAAATCACCGGTCATGAAAAAACTGTCCTTCCATTTTGAAGCCGGGGACTCCGGATGATTCTTTCTCCATTTATCAAGGGCGATATTGCAAGCTTCGTTAAGTTCTTTCCACCGGTTGAGATGGACATTCTCTACAATGTCACATCTGAATCCGTCAATCCCGAACTCCTCAACCCACGATGCTATCCACGCTATCAAATACTGCGATGGGCTCCACTCCCGGTCTGTCCTTAGTACGCGAGCCGAGGGATTGACCCATTCATCATTCTTAGTGCCCTCATTTAACCATTTCTTTTTCAAAAACTGAGGTATTGATACGGCTTCATTACTTTCGTCTTTGAAATCAGGCATTCCATAGAGTGTGGCCTCAAGTGGGTTGGTTTCATCCCAATTCTCATCGGGCATACGAATCCAACCTCGATCATACCATCCATTCCAATTCAATCTATCTTCGAAAAATTTATCGAAACTCCAATCGCGGATATGCTGTGCGGCTTCCTTCTCGGTAAGTCCGGTTTCAGCGAAACCGTATTGGACCGCATCCAGCAATGTGGGGTAACCGGGGTCGTTAAGATTAGCGCCGAGCATGACTCTTATCCCTTGATTGTGGAGTGTGTCTACGAGCTCTTTGAACTCTGCAACAGTGCCATAATTCTTGTCGATCTGTGTATAGTCGAGCGGGTAATATCCATGATATCCGTAATGAGGAAAATCGTTTATCGAACCGCTCCCTGCCATCCAACCGTGGATTTGCTCATATACATCTGTCATCCACACAACATCTACTCCGAGTTTTGTGAAATATCCTTCGTTTGCTTTTTCTGTCATACCCTTGAAATCACCTCCGTGAAAAGTCGCGGCATTCATCTGTTCGCTCCCATAGTCAACGATGCGTCCGTAGTTGACATCATTGAGTGAATCACCATTGCAGAAACGGTCAGTGATGACGAAGTAAACAGTGGCATTACGCCAGTCAAAGCCGTCGGCTTTTTGTGCGTTGCCACAGTGACAAACACACATAATCGACACGATAAAGTATATTATTCTTTTCATACCAAGATATTTTAATGCAAAATTACATCATCTACCTTTGGTGTGAAATACTGAAAAATAACCACGAATCACATTAGTTTCATCGCTGTCGCTGCCATGATGGCCTCCAGAGAGTTGCCAACACTTAATTTTTCAAGGATATTCTGACGATGGCGGTTGACTGTATGTATGCTTATACCCAATATTTCTGAAATCAGTTTGCTTGGGTTGCCTGCTTTTATGAGCGTTAGCACTTCTTTTTCTCTTGTCGTAAGGATGTGGGACCGTTTTTCAGCGAAATCCGGTTTGAAACATTCTCCTGTGGAGTTGTTGATTATGCGTGGGTCGATTCCCCTGTTTGAGTTTCCGTCGTCAACGAAATCATAGCAGCATAGGATGAGCCATATTTTCCCGGCAGGAGATAGTCTCAGGATTTGTGTGCAGTTTGAGGCTGTGACATATTTCCCATGCTTGTTTTTTATTCGGATTCGGCAGGTAGCTTTATATTTTGTCTTGCTTTCTGTTGGAAGCGCATCCACGAACTTGAAAAATTCGTATTCCAGCATGCGTTTGTCTACCAAATCCTCAGGGTGTATATTATTATAAATCTCATCCTCGTCGCTTGAGTTCACCTTCGTCATAGCGGATGATATTCCGAGCAAATCGCCAAATCGTCCTCCAAGGATCCAACATGTGTCACATGATGCATCCGTGATTACGCGACAGTTGCCATCAATGTCGCAACACACAGCAATCTTTTCACTGCAAATTTCAACGTCTTCAGTGGCAAGAGTCTCATATGTGAGATTTTGAGATTTATAGATGGCGTTCAGTTCTTTTCTTAAAATATCCATATTAAATTTTCTATGGTTATGTCTTCGGCAAAGGTAATGATAAATATCTGTAAGACAGTGCTGAGAAAACATTAAATGTTTAATAGCGTACACGTTTAATGGTTATTTTTCAGTATTTCATGCCAAAGGGATATGATGTAATTTTGTCACAGATTATTTCTCGATATAAATCAAATAGATGAATAAAAGGATAGTATTTCTTGACTATATGCGAGTTATAGCCTGTCTCATGGTTATTATGGTGCATTCATGTGAGTTCTTTTTTATTGACGGTTCCGGTATCGGTATCAGATCAATTGAAGATGGGTGGTGGGTAAGTGTGATAGACAGTGCTTTCAGGTGTTCTGTGCCTCTGTTTGTCATGATTTCGGCATATTTGCTCGTACCGGTTTCCGGTAGTGTGGAGCAATTCTTTAAGAAAAGGCTTGTCAGGGTTGTCATACCTTTTGTCGTATGGTCAGTGTTATATGCCACGCTGCCTTATTTATGGGGTGATATGAGTGGCGACGAAGTCCTGGAGTCGGTGTTGCATCTTACATATAACTTCAATGATTCATCGGGCCACATGTGGTTCGTGTATATGTTGGTGGGGCTTTATCTATTTATGCCGATAATCTCTCCATGGCTTGAAAAAACCGGTAGAAGAGGGATATGGTATTTCCTTATGGTATGGTTTCTGTCAACATTTTTCCCATATATCAGAGATTTTGTTGGCAGCGTCTACGGCGAGTGTTATTGGAATGAATATAATATGTTATGGTATTTCTCTGGATTTTTGGGGTATATCATTCTTGCCTATTACATCCGTAATTTCATTGTCTGGTCAAACAGGAGAAAACTGATTGTAGGATTCATGTTTTATCTGATAGGATATTCCATAACCGCTATAATCTGGTACAATCGTATAGTATCGGCAGAGACACTTCAGCAGCTTGAGTTAAGTTGGCGCTTTTGTACCCCAAATGTGGTGCTGGAAAGTTTGGGCGCATTTTTTGTGATAGACGGTCTATTTAATCAAAGTTCCCCTAACCGCATTATAAGCTCTATTTCCAATTTGAGTTATGGGATTTACCTGATGCACATATTTATATTATCAGTAGTTTACAAGATTTTGGAAAATAGTTTGTCAACGCCATGCACCATAGCCTTAGTCGGGATTGTCACATTCGTAATATGCTATGTTGCAACAGCTTTGCTGTCAATATTACCTAAGGGTAAATACTTGATTGGATAAGGGTGGGGCAGTCCTGTAAACATGCAGAATAGGAATGGTGACAGGTCGCTTCCATCTACAATTCCTATTCTGACCGTTTATTTATCTCTCAATAGGGAGATAATGTCATCTGTTTGGTTTTGCGGTTTTCAGCTGCATGTAGCCGGACTATAAGCGATGTCATATTGTCAGTGCCCGATATGAGATTGGTTGTTGGTATTATAGCGGTTGCCCTGAATGATGATTGTGTCAAGAACAGCGTTGATTTCCGCCATTTCTTCAGGTGTATAAGTCACATTTGCTGCTGCGATGTTGTCTTTAAGGTGCTTGAGGCTACGACTTCCAGGTATGGGGACAATCCACGGTTTCTGATAGAGAATCCATGATATGGCAACTTGTGCGGGTGATATACCTTTCTTTTCGGCGATTGATTTGACAAATTCCACAAGTGCCATATTCGCCTCGATGTTTTCTTTCTGGAAACGTGGAACCGATGAACGGAAATCGTGCTTCCCGAACTTTGTTTCTTTGGTTATGCCTCCGGTGAGGAATCCCTTTCCGAGGGGACTGAACGGAACAAGACCGATGCCGAGTTCTTCAAGAACTGGCAGGAGGTTCTTTTCCGGCTCACGCCAGAAAAGGGAGAATTCACTCTGTACGGCTGTAAGTGGCAAAATTGAATTTGCCTCGCGGATTGTATTCGCTCCGGCTTCCGACAATCCCCAGTGGAGTATCTTTCCCTCATCCATAAGGTCTTTGATTGTCCCGGCAACATCGGCAATGGGGACATCGGGATCAACACGGTGCTGGTAGTAGAGGTCGATATGGTCTGTGCGAAGACGCTTCAATGAGCCATCCACAGATTTACGGATTGTTTCCGGGTGGCTGTCAAGCACTTGCTTGAAATCGTCCATATTCATGCTTATACCGAATTTTGTGGCAATCTTCACCTCGTTTCTGATCGGTTCAAGAGCCTCACCGACAAGTTCCTCATTGGTATAGGGACCATACACTTCGGCAGTGTCGAAGAATGTGACGCCTAAATCATGCGCAGTTCTGATAAGTTTTATCATTTCTTTCTTGTCGGCCGGCTCTCCATAGCCGTGGCTCATAGCCATACAGCCAAGTCCAACGCTGGAAACTTCGAGCGAGGATGTTGTTCCTAATATTCTATGTCTCATTTTTTTGTAATTTTGAATTCAGTAAAAGAACAACTGACCTTTGCCGAATGCGTTTTCAAAATATCGGTAACAATTACACATTTTTCGGTTTATCAATCGGCATATACAGGGGGAATGCCGGAGTTTTCATCTCTTTTCATATTATTTCGCCAGAATCTCAGTGCATCGTTTATCCAGCCATCGGCAACAGTGCCATGGCCCAGTCCGAAGCCATGTCCTAACCCTTCGTACATATGAAATTCGGTTGGGATGCCCAGAGCGGAGAGGCGTTGCAATCTGTTTTGCATTGTCCGCCATGGGGCTATTCCGTCATTTGAGCCTACACATACATACGTTGGAGCATCATATTGGGATACTTGTGTGTAACCGGTATATTGCATTATCACAGCTGAAGCCTGCGGGATATCTGGGCGCCCTGTAAGCTGTTGCAGATAAGCTTGATTACCAAGGACAGCTGCCATTCTTGCACCGGCAGAGCCGCCCCAAAGTGAATAATTATCAGTCTCGATGCCCAATTCTGCGGCATTGTCGTGGATGAATTCTATAGCTTTTGCCAGATCGGAGTATGGGTCATCCGGTCGATATATCAGTGCAAATGCATTGTAGCCGGCTTTGCTGATTTCAATCGAATGTGGAAAGCTGTCATGCATTGCCCCGACATACATAAATCCGCCTCCGGCATTGGTAATGGCGAATGGCTTTCCTACTTCTCCTCTGAAAAGGAATAATCCGGTATCTGCTTTAGATGGATCTGCTGCTATTTCAGCATCGGAATAAATCCGATAGAAAATCTGATTGCCTGCTACGGCATCACTATACAGACGATTGATAATCTCCACGGTTTTCTCCGGCTGTATATGGCTATACCAAACATATATACTTGATGAACTGATGTCGGCAAGTGTCATAGAGCGTGACACATTACGGTCAATGGGAAACAGTAGATAGCCGAAATCCCCAAATGCCGGATTGGATATAACATCATCAACTGTTGAATTGGTGGTAAATATATATTCCGCAGGTGAGTTATCAGTC
>OFFL01002035.1_pt1 | contig 11719 bp, 8 predicted proteins | sample 1521391 | NCBI WGS metagenome assembly OFFL01 (sample SAMEA3504082, study PRJEB24116) | mouse gut metagenome | biome: mouse gut; feature: mouse-associated habitat; material: faeces | place: Denmark | collected 2011
ATAAAGTATTGGGGCAGCATCGTATTTAAAGGTATGTAATCCTATTACGCCAATACAAGCACATAATTTTAATAAATCGATATTTGTATTATGCGTGTGCTTAAGAATATTTTCCTTTGCGGATTTCATTAGGTCTCCTTTTAAATAAATTTGCAATATTTAACATGAGTTCGATGAAAATACTTATGTAAAAGCCACGTTTTCGGCATAAATAGATGGCTTTTGGGGTAAAAAAGAGTATGCAGCAAGACCAGACACCAAGTTGACTGCAAAATTACAGCAACTCCTATGTCTGGAGTGTTCAATTTGACAAGTATTTTTTAAGAAATCATTAACAGACTCTAGCACAGCTCATTATAAAATTATGAAATATAGAACGTTGTTTCAATATTTATCATCCTCTTATCAACTATAATATATCACTTTGCATTGATACAATAAGTTATATATTTAAAATCGTTTCTGCTTTTTCAATTGCAGTGTGTGCAAAATAACCTTTTCGAAGTTTCTGTGCAAGGCTTTGTGCATTATTTTTCATTTCTTTATATTGTTCATCCGTAATTTGCTTAAGTATATTTTCAATATTCCTCAAAGAGGATATAGCTATTCCAGCTTTATTTTCTTTAATAAAGGGTGCTAGCCCTGATTTTTCCCAAAGAATTACAGGTAATCCGGCAGACAAATATAATGAAATTTTGTGTTGGTTAATATATACTAGATATTCCCCTGTATCACCAGTACAACTATCTAAGCTTTCTCCATCCCATGCTAATCCCCACCCTGTTTCAAGGATATTGGGCATTTCTTCAGGAGAAAAGCAACCTTGATAAGAAATTTTTTCATTTTTCTCATCTTCACTACCATACCCAAAACCATATAAAACAATTTGTGTATTTTTTAAACATAATTGTTTAAGCAAGTATACGTAAGGACATCTTTCATGGGTTAGATTTCCTGCTATAATTAAAATGTTTTTATTAATATTACAATTGATTTGTTCATTAGAATCTAATATGTAATCAAATATCTCGATTGGAATTATTTTATTAGCAGAAATATTTCTTCCTATTAAATGATTTTTCATATTATTATTATGACATATAAGAACATCACAATTCTGATAGAATTTACGTTCAACAGTTATTTGATATTTTCGTTTTATATATATTTTTCTAAGTTCTTCTATATCATGTATGATAATAATAAGCTTAAAACGTATTAACTTATGAATAATTAACAGGAATAACGATAATTTTCTTCCCATAGGTACTTGCATTACAACAGTAGAATTACTGTCAATATTCAATATTAATTTTTTTATTGCCTTAAGAATAGAAGAACAGTTGTTCAAAAAAGGAATTGCAAGTTCGGTATATCCACGATCTCTTAAAACTCTATTAATATCTGATCTTGCTTTACTACCGCCATCATTCCCTTTTTTACTCAGTATATTAATATAAACCTTATTCATAGTAATTCCTCACTTTTTTAGTAGTAATTAACTTATTGCTATTTTTGATAAACAATAAATTCATCAGATTTTAATAATTCTTTTGGCATATCTACAATATCATTCAAACAATCTGATTTTGTTCTTATTACAATAATAGAATCGACTGGTATGTCGTCATAAAATTCTATATTTTTAAAATATATTATTTCATCTTTTAACATAAACTGTATCCTATCAATACCCATAAAATAATATGTATTTTCTTTATCAGATTCATTAAAACAATAAAAACAATCAGTTGTCTCTGATAGGTTATTGCGTATAACTTCATATACATCATTATATGCCTCATCATGCTTATGGGTATCACTAATGGCATAAGAATTGTGTCCTAAATGAATCCAACAACAACTTACAGTGATAATTAAAATTAAAACTTTTAATGATTCAAATTTTAATTTTGTAACAATAAAACACAAAAATATTGCAATTAATATAATAATTAAAGACGCTGAAAAATATGAATATATATGAAAATTATTTTTTTTAAGCCAGTAATATAATGCAGGAATAGAGGCATCTAAAGGAGTGGTCATGTTATATTCCTTGATAACCACAGATATTAACAATGTCAAGATTAATTGTATTCCACAGAACATAAATAATAACTTTTTTCTATTCTGATTAGTAATTAATTCTATGATTCCTATAATTAAAATTGGTGCGATCAAATATTCATTATAGCGTCCGTAATACAATATATCCTGCCTGTTATCTTGCAGATAGATCATATAAAGCGACGAAATCCCTAATGCAAATATTATTGATAATAGTATAAATATGCAAAAATAGTGCCATTTACTGTAAATGCCTTTATACCAATCAAATACTTTCTTAATACAATGATAAAACCCAAAATATGTAATTAAAAATGTAGAATATCCAAGATAAAATATTCTTCCTAAAAAATTGACAATAAATGAAATTCCCCCATTAATACTAATTAGAGATTTTAACTTACTAGCCTGTCCATTAAAGTCGTTCATTGCTAATACAGTTTCATTTGTATTTGCATATTGAGCTTCAATTAACAAACCTTTTATATATTCTTCTATCCCTAACAGCAAAAATAGTATTAAAATAAATCCTATAATAGCTCTATAGCCCTTTTTGGGGGAATATCTTTTATAATAATTTATACCAAGAACAATACATATTGCAAAAAAAACAACAATGGTCCGCATATGAACCATAAATATGAAACCACTTAGAATAATGATGCCAATAAGGCATCTAAAACTGTTGGAATATAAATACCGTTTCAAAAGCCAAGCAATTGCGATAAACAAAAACCATAAAAAGCATTCCGACAGTGTTAATTTTGTATTAAATACATTACTCGCATAACATGATACAGAAAAACAAATTAATAATATTTTTTTAGAACTTATTTTTTCAGATATATTTTCAAAAATACTACATAAAAGCAAAAACGATAGCTGAATAAAAAATACATTTAATATAAGTGCTAATTTGTATACATCAATAGGATTTTTTATAAGCAACAGTAAAGGTGCTAAAACTAAACCATATCCAAAAGAATAATATGTATTTAATGAAGCACACTCACTCCAATCAAATCCAACAAAATCAGCAGCGGCAGTCCAATAGCCAAATTCATCTGTTGCAATATGAATTGTCATAATATCCTTCATGTCGATTAAACCAATTAGTGCTATAAGAACCACCAAAATTAATTTAAGTAAAAAAGTATCTGTGAAAGACCTACTGGTAATATTTATAATTTTATCTTTCATTCGTTTTTCCAATCTGTTCAAATAATTTCCAATATAATGCGCTGATACGTTTGTAATCATACCTATTAGCTAATTTTTTCTGATTTTCCTTTAATTCATTAATATTTATTGGAGCTTTTAATATATTTAAAATTTGTGATGCCAATAAATCAGCATTCTTATAATTATCAAAATAATAACACAGATCTTGTGTAACTTCTCGATTTACAGGCAAATTGGATAACAGTGTTGGAACACCTAGTAGAACAGCTTCCACGGACGTCATTCCAAATCCTTCATATAAAGAAGGGTTTACATATAATCTAGCCCTTTTCCATAAAGATAATAATTCTTCTCTATGAATATATCCAGGAAAATGAACCCTTTCCTCTAAATGATGTTCTATCACATATTCCTTTAACTTTTGGGTACACTCTGATTCCTGTCCGATTAAAAATAATTCAATATCTGGCAATTCACGATGAACTATCTCAAATGCTTTTATTAATATGATAATATTTTTATGACTATATTGTATATTTACAGCAATAATATAATTACCTTTCTCATTCTCAATATTATATTCTTGAGAAATATCTATAGGATTGTAAATACATTTTACTTTATTACTTAATTTAGGATAATATCTAATAATTTCATTTTTATCAGTATTACTTATTGCTATTATTTTATTTGCAAGAGTAAAGTCTATCGCATAAAATAGTTTGTGACAGTTTTTATAAATAAGTTTTTTTAGTCTTCCTTTATTAATTTGTATTTCTGGATGAGATACATGTTGAATATCATGTGGTAGTACAATTACAGGAATTTTGTAATTAAATAATCCAATCCCAGCACTTGCAAAAAATATTACATGTAAATTATATTGTAAATATATTTTATGAAATTTTAATGTTTGAATATATATGTTTGATAAAATTGAATGTTTAGGATTTTTACGTTCGTCTAATACAACATATTTTGCATTAGGACATATTGACACTAATTTGTCTCTCATACTTTTATAACAAAAAAATATCAACTCACTTTCATGTCCATTATAGACAAAACCCTTACATAAATTTTTTATAACTTCCTCAGCTCCACAGCGTTGTGAGCTATTAAAGCTCAAACAATTGATTCCTATTCTCATTTTAGTGCCCATTAAAAATCTCCTTATTCTAAAACAATACCTTGATTGGCCAAACTACTCTTTATTTATTTAAAAATAAATATATATAGTATAAGAAATATGCGTATAAAAAAGGAAACAATTCAAATCCCTTGAAAATTATAAAATCAACAAGATTAATTTTGTAATTGCTCTTCAAAGATTTAAAAGATTCATCAAACCTTTTTTTCAATAATTTGCATTCAGTTTCATATCCCGATAAATACAAGGTTCCTCTACAATAATTTGTTATCCGATTTCTTTCAACTGCAATTATATTTTTTTTAATAAGTTCATCAATTCCTATATCTTCAAAAAATATTAAACGTTCATCCTGTGCAACATTTTCTGAATAAAAATTAAGATAGGAATATTTTCCATGTACTACGCTTTCTGGGGTATTAAAATAGCAATATAATTTTAATGGTGTAGTAACTATGCATCGGGCACGATACAGAATTTTATGTGTAGTTGCAAGATCTTCATAGGTCCTTCCTTCTGGATACCAAATTTTATCGAATAGTTCACGTTTATATAATTTGCAGCAAGGGCTTGTAATCGCAGTTTTGTTTATATCACAACATTCATACATAACTTCGATATTTGTTCGTGTATATGGAATATTTTTGCTTAAGTCTGTTATACGGAAAGTGGCGTTAGACGATTTATAAAATCCACAAGTACTTACATCTGCTTTAAAGTTCACCATATTTTCATATAAAATTCTTAAATAATCATTATGTACATAATCATCAGCATCTATAAAAGCTATATATTCTCCTGAGGCATACTTTAAGCCCGAATTTCTAGCCGCCGCTGCCTTTAAATTTTTCTGCGTTATCACTTTTAATTTACTGTTTTGGCTTTCATATTTTTTCAATATTTCTAACGATCCGTCTGTTGAACCATCATTAACCATGATTATTTCATAGTCATTAAATGTTTGATTTAATACGGAATTTAAACATCTTTTAATGTATTGCTCTGCATTATACACTGGAATAATTACACTTATCATTATCACTATTTTCCTTAATTACTCTTTTAAAACAATTTATATATTCTTTACTAATAAAATGGTAATTATATGATGCTTTCATTTCTTCAGACGCTGCAGACAGCTTATCGGGAGATAATGATTCTCTTAAACATATAAGTATTTTAGTGGATAATGCGTTTATATCATCAGCGGGACCATAATAATGACATAATCCTTTTGTAATTTCTTTGTTTACAGCAATATCAGATACTAAACAAGGAGTTTGTTTCCAGATGGCTTCAACAGCTGTCATGCCAAATCCTTCAAATAAAGTAGGATTAACATATAAATCTGCATTTCTTATCCAATAATCCATTTCTTGATCAGATACCAATCCTGTAAAAATCACGTTTTCTTCCAAATGATGTTCTTTTACGTACTCAACTAAAAAATTTACGCGTTCTGGAATGTTGCCAACTAATACTAATTTCTGGGTAATTTCATTTTGAATATTTTCATATGCTTTAATTAATGTAATCGTATTTTTGTGTAAAAATTGAATATTAACTGCTAAAATATAAGGAAATGAAACCGGTAATATAGTTGTATTATATTCTGATAACATTATTGGATTATAAATTCTAGTTACTTTCGACACAAACTGTGGATAATACTGACAAATATCATTTTTGTCACATTCACTGATTGCAATAATCTGATCTGCATGTACAAAATCTAAGTAATAAATTATTTTATATAATAAATATTTGTATGTTGAGATTTTTTGCCTGCCAATTTTTCTATGTGCAATCTGTTTAATATCATGCGGAAGTGTAACAGTTTTGCAGGGTAATTTTCTTAGTCCATTATTGATTGATAAATGAAAAAGGCAAGATACTTCTTTTTTCTTTACAATTCTAGGCAAATATATAGTATTAAAATACATTTGGAAAAAAAGTCTGCTAAATTCGCTTTTCATTTTCTTTGATTTAATTTGACATATTTCGATATCAGGAGCAAGTGCACGAATAACTTCCACAGAATAGTCATAACATATAATGAGCATATTCTTACTGAAACCGTTTTCATAAAATCCTTTTAATAAATTTAATCCTACTTGATCTTTTCCTCCTGCGTGTTTCCTACTCAAATAAATATAATTTAACAGTATTCTTTTCATGAAAGACCTCATTCTATTTATAGTCTGGTTTTGCCATATGGTATTGCGAATATAATATGAATTGCTGCTTGGTACTGTTTTCCCATTTAATCTTACCAATTCTATTATTCAATCCTATCAAGTTCTAGTGTCATTATAAATAAGCCTAATAATATGGTTTAATCAATGGTTTTGCTAACAACATAAAAATCTGATGCAACTATGACAATCTCATACTTTGCATCAGATTTAATATACTTATTAATTCAATTTTTAGAGTTCAACTTTCTAGTACAGCGTTGCATTAATCTTGAAGTAAACAGTGCTTGATGTTTGCGTCAGTGCAAGGCGGAGGAAGTAGGCAATGCGGTTGGCATTGTTGACTGATGATAACACGGCGATGGAGTGAACAGCGAGTGCTGTTTACTCGAGAATTAATGCAATGTTGTACCAGGAACATACCATGTTGCCCGATGAGTTTTAGGGCTGTTTTTCTCATTAAGAGATTGTCAATCTAATGTAAAGTATAAAATTGTCAAGGTACATGTCTCGTTGAAAATTAGTAATTTTTTATAATTTCATGGTACTTTCGAGCAATCGTTGTATAGTCGTATTTCATTACTGTGTCTCTTCCATTTTTTGCAATTTGCTGGTATAAGTTTGAATCATTTAGCAGACTGCAGATATTATCTACTAACTGCCATACGCATTTTTCCTTGCATAATAGCCCATTAACACCATTTTCTATTAGCTGCGAGATTCCTCCAGAATCATTTGCGACTACTGGCAGTCCAGATGCCATGGCCTCTAACATAACCAACCCAAAGCCTTCCTGATCCCCATCTTTAGCAGTTACAGATGGCGCAGCAAAGATATCAGCTGATGCATAGATTGTTTTTAGCTCCTCGTGTGTTTTTCCACCAAGAAATTGTACTTTATTGCTTCCCAGCTGTTTTGCTTGAGATTGTAATTCGCCCTTGAGGGGGCCATCACCCACAATCACAAGTACAGCATCTATCTGTTTCATTGCTTCTATTAAATATGTAACTCCCTTTTTCTCAGCTAAACGTCCAACAAACAGAACAACCTTTTTATCTCCCTGCCCAAAGTAGTTTGATATCCGATACTGCTGTCCAAAATTTTTTGTATTGACACCCATTGATATCACGCTGGGATTTATTCCGGGGCCCAGTTCCTGTACGCGTTTTTTCAAATGCTCTGAAACGACTGTCACATGGCTGGCATTTTTCAGGCATCTGATCTTTAATCTGCGAAATAGTCCTTTGTTCAGTGAAGTAACATCTCCCCCGTGTCCTGTCACAATATATGGCTTGTGCTTAAAAAAGGACTGAACAATTCCCTGTGGTATGAGCCAGTGTGCATGTACGATATCATATTTTGGAAGTATCTTTTTCAGATGACAATAAAGGGAAAGGAATAAAAATGGAACTAAAAATAATCGTATCTTCTTTTCTTTAATTCTTGGAACGATCGCTCCCGGATAACACAATGTCTCCCACTTATGAATAGGAAAATAATGATACCTAATCACATTTACATTTGACATTCTCTCCCTGTCCTTTGCGCCAGGCGCTGCTGGAACCAGGACTGTCACGTCATAGTATTTTGCCATAGCGTCTGCATAGTCGAATATAAAGCGTGGTTCTGTATCGCCTTCCCATCTTGGAAACGTCGAACCGGTTATCAGTAGTTTTTTCTTTTGCTCATGATCTTTTGAATCATTTTCTGGTTTATCCATATATTTTCCCACTAAAAAACTCCCAACATAAAGTCCATTGTCTTTTGACAATTGCATACTTTACATTAGGAGTTTTATATTCCATTATTTATCCAATTAAACATTCTTTTCCCTGGAATGCAAATCCGTATTTACGGATGCGTCCGGATGGAATTCCTTTTGCTTCCAATGCTGCGGCGTAGCGTTTTTCCTCTATCTGCTGTAATGCTGCAGTTACGGTTTCCGTAAGGTCATGCTCATCATCGGGGTCGTGTACCTTGAATTCCAGTATGATGGCGTCATCCGTTTTATTTAATGGTTCGAGCATCACATCATAGCGTCCAAAGCCGCTTTCACGGTTAGAGGTGACAGCGTATCTGTCTGCGAGGTCTACCATGAGTCCAAGTACAAACCCATGATAAAACCGTTCCGGTTCCGCATATTCAGATGGCCTGTTTCCAGTATCAAAACTGCTAAACGTGGCAAGCGCTACGCGATTCATATAGCGGTTCATTGCTTTTTTATCATCAATGAGCAGCGCTTTGATAAAGTCATTATAGGCTGTCTCTGTACTTCCATCAAACCATCCCTTTATCATATCCGAAAACATACTTTCTACTTCCATGTTTGTGAGCCTCAGTGTATATACCTTTTTTAGCAGTCTTCCAACCTGCTCTAACTTTTCAACTTTTAGATATCCTGTTGCCAAAAGCAAGCTCCAAACTGCATTTGAATTACCATCAAGCTGGTTAAACACAATCTGTTCATTTAACTCTACGTCAAAGTTTTTGCCTCGTAAGAGAGCCTCCATCGTTTGTTTTATGGAAGAATTTCCTTTTTGTATCAGATTGTTTATAAGTCCGTTTCCGCTTGTGTCTGACCAATACGTATCATAAATACCATTTGCTTCAATGAATGAAGCAATTGACCATGGATTGTAGATATCTGTGTGTGTTCCAAATGTGAATCCATCGTACCATTTCTTGACACCTTGTTTTTCATGTCCTAATTCCATAGAATCTAGTGCTGCGAACACCTCATCTTCTGAGAAACCAAAATAAGATGCATATTTATCAGAGGTTGTGGATACTACCTTTAAATTATTTAGGTCAGAAAAGATACTTTCTTTTGAAATCCTGGTGATACCTGTGATGAGACCGCGGTATATATGGCTATTTGTTTTAAATGTAGCATTAAAAAAACTTCTAAAAAAACTAACAGATTTATCCCAGTTCCCGGCAAGCCATGCCTCCTGCATCGGGGTGTCGTATTCATCAAGTAATATAATGACTTTTTTCCCATAATACATTTCAAGAAAAATGCACAAACTGTTGATTGCCGTATATGCAGTAACGTCATCCATTTCGTCGCAGACGTTGTTAAAATACTCCCGATCTCTATCATTGAAAATCTCGGATTTCATGATATTTCTATACTTAAGAAAGACGTTGGCAATAATATGTTTTACCGCAGCGGTTATTTCTTTGATATCTCCGGTCTTTACGGATGCAAAACTTATAAATATTACCGGAAACGTTCCCTGAAGCTGCCTGTATTTATAATCCCCTTCAGAGGACTTGTCTTCCCATATAAAGAGTCCTTCAAACAAATCAGATCTACTGGCATATTCATTTGAGAAAAAACATTCAATCATACTCAAATTAAGTGTTTTCCCAAATCTTCTTGGACGTGTGATCAGCGTAACATCTGATCCAGTTTCCCACCATTCCTTTATCAGTCCAGTCTTATCTATATAGAATGATTGCTGTTCCCTTATCCTGTCAAATCTCTGCACTCCAATGTTTACATTTGGTTTATTGTCCATGACACACCTCCTGGTATTAACTGTATTATATCCGTTTGGTGTATAAAACACAATATTTTCCTACTGTAAAGTATGCAATTGTCAAGGTCCATATTATTTATAGCTTCTCATAGATTGCGCCCTTCTACGAAAAAATGGGTCGGATGAAATTTACAAAAGGAACAAAAAAGCGGTATCCAATTTTCAGTTTCAAATTATTGGAAAACCGCTTTTATATTTAAATAAATATCATTTAATACTCTATTGCTTCAATTTGTTTTAGTTTTTGCTCCATAGAACTATGTACATAGTAACTTAATGTTATATTAACACTAGAATGTCCTAATATTTCACTCAGCGTCTTTATATCCATGCCAGATTGTATACAGGTGCTTGCAAAAGTATGGCGCAAAGAGTGAAAACATAAGGGTTCAATACCTGCATCTATCTGAATTTGCTTAAAATAATATTGCATATTGCGGGGTTCAATAGCTTTGTCAGCTTTACCACTTAATAAAAAATCTTTTTTTGTGTATAATGGTTGTATCGCATAAAGTTTCTCAAGAATGATAGATTTTATTGGAATAACTCTCACAGATTTTTCGGTTTTTGGCGTTCCCAAAACAATTGTAGTTTTCTTGTCATAATTTTCTTTTTTTATGCGTTGTAAAGAACTGTTGATAAACAATACGCTACGTTTTAAATTAATATCTTCCCATCGTAAGGCACATAACTCACTTATCCTAATTCCAGTATATATGCACAAAAGTACTCCTAGACATCTCAAGTCTGAATTGTTAAGATTATACCTTTCCCATGCTGTTGTAATAAGAGCATTAATATCTGCTGTACTATAAAACCGATTTTTAGCTTGCTGCTTATGTGTAACTCTAAATTTTCCAATATTTATAATTATATTGTACTTTGTTTCTGCATAGCTAAGTATGGATTTTATCAAAATTAACATATCATTAATCGTACTATTTGATAGTCCTCCTTCATTATCTATCCTCCCAGATTTAGACATATCATCAATAAACTCTTTAATCCTTTCATTATTAATTTGTTGAATTGCCAATCCTCCAATTTGAGGAATAATATGTCTTTCTAACAAAAAGGTGTACCTATTAATGCTGGTCGGTTTCAGCATAGTTGATTGTTCAGCAATCCAGGATAAGGCTACTTCTTTAAAAGTCTCTTTCAAGGCTAAAATATCATTAGGTTCTCCTAATCCGTTTGAATAGTTCTTTCCTGCATAAGTTTTGATTTTCATCTTAATCAGTTTCCTCCTAAGTATATTAATGGTAATTAACGAATTTATCTTATAATAAATACTTTGGAATGGTATATTGTATGTTGAATAATAAATGATTAGTTTAAAAGAATTGCGCTTGGATTAAATAAGTACATACTCTTCTTTTTCATGATTTCTTTTGAAAACACAAGGTAATATCTGTTTTATTCTATTAGTTTTTACCAGATAAACAGATTTATTTGCTTTATACAGAAATTGGCTATTGAAAAATTAGCAAATATGTGGTTATAATAAGTAGTAAATAATTTTTCGTAGAAGGGCGCAATCTACGAAAAATTTTGCAAGACGCAGGACATTGACAATT
>OFFL01002045.1_pt1 | contig 11656 bp, 21 predicted proteins | sample 1521391 | NCBI WGS metagenome assembly OFFL01 (sample SAMEA3504082, study PRJEB24116) | mouse gut metagenome | biome: mouse gut; feature: mouse-associated habitat; material: faeces | place: Denmark | collected 2011
GCCTCGTTGACGTTCTCTTGGTGGCAGACGCTGACGAGGATCTTCTTGACGCTTCGCATGTCGGTGGGCGCATCGAGGTCGACCGTTACCTGACATTTGGCGTCGCCTTTGAGGTAGGTGTAGGGGTTGAGCTCGACGTCGTTCTCAAGTCTTTCGATGATCCTGTTCGCGAGGTCGAAGCCGAACGGCAGCAGGCTCCGCGTCTGGTTGCAGGCGTAGCCGTACATGATGCCCTGATCCCCGGCGCCTTGCGCTTTGCCGCTTCCGACGCCTGCGGCGATCTGGGGCGACTGCGTTCTGATAAACGTCAGGACCTTCGCGACGGGGTAGTGCAGCTTCTCCGCGACGCAGCGGGCGATCCCTTCGTAGTCCACGCGGGCGGCGGTCGTGATTTCACCAGCAAGGACGATGACGTCGTCCTTGACGAGTGTCTCGATGGCGACGTGGCTGTTCTGGTCGCCCTTCAGGCAGGCCCCGAGGATGGCGTCGCTGATCTGGTCGGCGTACTTGTCGGGGTGGTATTTGCTCACTTGTTCTGTGCTGAATAGTCTCATATTGCTTCGATCTCCTTGTTTTTGATGGTTACGCGGTATTTCGGGTCTATGTAGCGGATCGCCTCGGCGTATATTGCCGCGAGTTCTTCGTCGGTGAATTTGTTGAAGATGGGCGAGCCGTTGACGAAGGTGTCCGCCTTCTTGACGATAATCACGAGCGCGGGCGCCCCCGGCTGGTTGTTTACGAGGAAAGCGCAGCTCGCGCAGTCTGGGAATTTTTGCAGGAGGTGATCCTTGAGGTCTTTGCGGGAATACTCTCCGGCGATTAGGTTGCGGGTGATTATGCGCTTTTTGAGCTCGCCCGTCGTTTCGCCCGGTTGGCGTTCCATGCCATACTTGGCCGCCTCCGCGTCTACGCGCTTTTTTCTCTGAATATTCCGCGCGACTTCCGACGGAAGTCTGAGGAGGACGTAGAGAAAAACAAACAGGATCGGCAGGCCGAAGATTACCATGAGCGGGATCAGTACGATCGCCCAGTGCCATGCAACGGCGCCGCAGAGCTTCAGCGTCAGGAATACGACCTGACAGATGAAGCCGAGAGCTGCGATTGTGAGGAGAAGGCAGCCGCCGCGGTAGTCTTTATTGTTCGCCATTTCCGCCACCTCCGTTGGGTTCCGGTTCTTCCTCGGGGAAGCGGGCCGTCGCGATTTCCTCGTATTTCGCTTTCAGAGCGGCGAGCGCCTTGTCGTATTCCTCACCGCCGTCAAGGCTGTCAGGCCCGAGGGCGACGTGGATGAGTTCTTTGCCGAGTGCTTCTGCAGCGACTTCGACGCCGACCTGTGAATTGATGGCGATGACGGGGACGGTGTCAGAGCCGTCCTGTTCGTTCGGGAACGTGATGCAGCTGACGACGATCTGGCCGTTCGGGTCGACTATACTCGGGGCGAGGATCGCCTCGTATTTCGCGTCGGGGTATAATTCCGCGAACGCCTCCGCGACGAGGTTCGAGGGGTCATTTGCGTAAACGGAAGTGAACGCGGGCGGGGTTGTTTTAGGGTTGTTCATGTTTTGCCTCCTTGAGTCTTTTTATTTCGTGGTTAAGGTACCACGCAGCCTTCTCGAGATCTTGGATCTCTGTGTCTTTGCTTTTCTTTCCGGCGCGGGCGATATACTTGACAGCGTTGCCGCGGTTGAAGTTGAGCTCTTTGTCGTCAATGAAGTCGATGACTTCGATCTTGCCGTCGGTATAGTGTGCCGGGTGGTTCACCGGATCGTCGACGGGTTTGTTTTTGTTTTTGTTGCTCATGCGTCCTCCTTATTGGTATTTGATAGGGCACCAGCGGGGCGACGTCTTGACGGGGAGCTCCTTGCTGTGTCTTTCGGTTTTTGCGATCAGACGGGCGCTCGCGTTTACGCTGGCTGCCGCCGTAGGGTGCGAGCAGTAGAAGCGGTTCACGCCGTTCGTCTGCTCGACGAGCTTGCAGTTGTTACAGTCTGCACATTTTGTCATGTGTCGTTTGGTTCCTCCTTTTTCGAGGCCGCTATTCTGGCCGGGACGACGACGCTGTAGTTGCAAACGTCGCAGCACTTTCCCGCAGCGATCGGGTGTGCATCGTGTCCGTATTCGTCCTTTATTGCGTCCCCGCATATCACGCACCGCCGCCGCGGAAGGGTTTCAACCGCGGGGCGGGTTGCGTCGTTATCAATTACGACCTCCGAGCCGTTCCACGTTGCGGAGCCTTCGTCGCCGTCGATTCGCTCCTCGCCGCAGTAGCTGAACACCTCGAACGTGAACGCCTTGCCGGCGGGGACGTTTTTCTCTCTGCATATTTCTTCGAGGCGACACCTGGGCGGGCTCCCCCAGGAACTGGTTGCTCACCCCCAGGGGGAAGCTGCCGGTGAGCGTGTAGTCGAGGTCGGAGAGGTTCGGTTTGCTGTTCTCGAGCAGGTCGTAGACGTAAACCTCGACGCGGTACTCGGCGTTCTGTTCGCCGCTGCGGGCGTCCTCGGCTGTCTGTTTAATTGCTGCCGCTTTGAGCGCCGCGTCCGCTTGTGCTGCCTGCCATGCTTCGTAGGTTCCCGCCGCCTGATTCTCGAAGAAGGCGTGGAGATAGAGCAGGCCGACCTTTTCCGTCAGTTTGATGAATTTCTTCAGGAGCTTTGCGTCCATTTTGAAGCGGAGCGAGCTCTGCACCTTTGTTGTAGTTCCGAACGCGATCTGGATGCTTCCGATCTCACCGTTCTCGTCGACGTTGTAGTTCTCACTGTCGAACAGGCTGCGCTGCGCCTTCGGTTTGAATACCGCGACGAGCGGGTAGACGTTTGTCAGAAACTCGACGTCGAACGTCGTCTCTTTGGCGCAGAAGTTTTTCATGTCTGCGAGGGCTGCCTTGTATTCTTCGTTTGCTATCATTGCTTTTTGTCTCCTTTGTTGGTGGTTTCGGTTTGCTGGTAGCGTTCCGCATGCTCGCGGGCTTTTTTTGCTTCGTCGAGATAGTATTGCTCGAGCGTTCCGTGGTACCTGATAGCCCAGAGCTCCTCGTATTCGTCCCACGCATGGCGAAGCTCGTGCTCGCGTTCGTGGAGGCTTTTCGGGTCGTCCGATAAAAGCGTGTAGGCGTTGATCATGTCGGAGTAGCAGCCGCTGTTGATTCTGCTCTTAAAGCAGGCCCACATTGTCATCGCGCCGCGGGATCTGCTGGAGCATATCGACAGGACGCGGTCGCCGTACTTTTTGAGGATCTCGTCGAGCTCCTCGGCGTTGACTTTTCTGTATTTGCCTTCCGTCCAGTTGCCGTACTCGTCGACCTGTACTAAAAATTCCCTTTTGTCTGTCATAGCTTTTTCCCTCCGTGTTTGTAGGGGCGCGTCAGGTTGTAGGCGTGTTTCTGCGCGATCGCTTCGCCCATGTCGATGCCGTAGTATTCGGCGAGATCCAGAACGCGGATGACTATGTCCGCGAGCTCGGAGGGGACACCCTCCATCTTGCCGCCTTCGGAGTAGTACGTTTCGCCCATTGCGCGGCCGTTCCTGATTTCCTCGAACGCTTCCGCGACTTCCGACGTGATAAGCATGAACAGCTCGCCGGGGCGGCGGGGATCTTCCCACCAGCCGTGGGCCTTTGCGTTCTCGTGAATTTCCTGCTGTAATTGCTTGAGAGGCTTCGCGTCTGAAGCGAGCAGGGCCTTTATTCTTCCCCACGCTAAGGCGATGGGGAGGTGCTCCGCGTCGACCATCTTGTTGTCGGCCGACGGGATCGCTGCGTTTAATGTTTCAATAGCTTCGGTGATCGTCATGTTTCATCCTCCTCGAATTTGATTTCGTCGTCATTATTGACGGTTGGCGGTTCCGTCTGCTTCGGTTTGCTGTAGAACTCACCGAAGTCGAGCGGGTTGCCGCATTTGTAACAGTAGTGTAGATCCTTGTGTATTCCGCCGCCGCCCGCGGGATCCGTCTCGTAGCAGTTCGCGACGTTCTCGCCGCATTTGGCGCAGTGGAAGCAGAGGAGCCTCTCGAGGCGGTGCGTTGTCGGCGTTTCCCTTGTCGTCATAACCTTCAAGCCTTTCGTGTTTGTCTGGCTTGCTATGTTGAGTGGGTATTCCGGGAACGTCGTGCCGGTGTTTTTCTTTTTCATTTGCTGCCGCCTCCGTCTTGATTTATTGCATAGTCGGTGGAGCAGTTCCGGCAAGCCTCGCACTTATGCCAGACCATGACCTGTTTGCGCTTTTTCCAGCCGTCGCGCTCCGATATAAAGCGGCCGTGTCCGCTGAGCGCGGCGCCGTAGAGCTGGCAGGTTGCGCCCTGCCATTTTTCCTTCTTCGCGGGGCAGTTCCGACAGTTTGGGCCCTCCGGGATCTTGACGGTTAAGTTGACGACCCTCATGCATCAACCTCTGAGGCGTAGATATAGACGACGATCGCCTTCTGCCAGTCGAGCGCCTCGGCCTGTTCGTGGGCGGCGGCGCTGGCCTGCTCTACCGTGAGCGCTTCATCGTCAGCAAGCAGATCCTCCGCGATTCTGTCCTCGAGTTCTTCCTGTTCTTCTTTCGTGAACAGAATTACCTCGCAGTCGAACTTTACATAGGCGACGCTCGTCGCCTTTGCGATGCCGAACTCTCCGACGTTACACTCGCTGCAGAGATCTTCGCTCACGATCGGAACGATGGGGAGGTCGGGGTTTGTTTTTACAACGTCGAGGAAGGCTTTCGTCTTTTTGCTGTTTAATCTTCCCATGTTTTGATTACCTCCACGACTTCAACCTTGCCGTCGGTGAGGAAGAAGCGCCCCTCGGGTTCCCACTCCTGATTCTTCCAGAGCTCACGGAACTCCTCGAGCGGGGTGTTCTGATAGAGCGGATCGTTGAGGTGCATCGTTTTCATGACAGCCTCGTCGCTTTCGTTCGGCCAGTCGATCAGGTAGTAAACGTCGCCGTCCTTTTCGATCTCGAAGGTGAGCGTGTGCCCGTCAATAGGCCAGCCAGTGCCCGACACCTTTCCTCTGACGATCTGGTGCTTTTGACCTTCTTCTTCGGGAGGGATGGCGCCGTGGAACTGTCCCGCGTCGATAGCGGGCGGAGGCGGTGCAGGAAGGTCGTCAGGCTTGTCTGCCGTCTGTTCTTCCTCGCTTTCAATGTGGGCCGCTTGCGGCGTTCTGGCGGGTCTTGGTGCGTCGTTGGTTTTTGCGTACTCGAGGACGCCGGCGATGCATTTCTCTTTCGGAACGCTTTCGCCCTCGTTGAAGTTCTCGGGCGCATTGCACTCGGCGTCGTGTACGCACATTTTGCAGAGGTCGCAGCCGGTGTTGTATAACGCTTCGACGAGGAAGTTCTCCGAGTGTGTGGCTTCCTGAGCCGCGTCCGGCGCCGTTTTCTGTTCTCCGCCGCCCAGAACGTCGGCGAGGTGCTTCATAATAGCGTCGGCTCTGGTCGGACCGATGTCTGCGACGCCGAGGAGGGTGTTGCGGATCGCGCTCATGAGGTTATTCGGTGTGGCTGCCTTTTTGCCTGCCTCGTAGCCCTTAATGTATAAGTTCGTTATGTACTCGCTGAGCTGTTCGCGGTCCATGCGCTTGAGCGCTTTGTAGGTTTCGCGCTTGAGCGCGAGCTTCTGAGTGTTTTGCTGGTTATTCATGGTTGTCTCCTTTTAATTTTTTGATTTTGCTCTGGCCCAGACGGCGACCTTTTTTCCGGTGCGGCCGCTGGCACGTTTGCCGACGACTTCGACGAGTCCTGCCGCCTTGAGTTCAGTGAGGCGAGGGGCGACGAAGTTGCGATCGAAGGCGTGGATCTTGCCGCGGTTCATAAGTGCGTAGACGATTTCGTCGACAGTCATCTCTTTGTCCCCGAGGACTTCGAGGATGAGGGTGCCGCGTTTGCTGGTTTCCGGCTTGATAGCTTCGTAGCTTTCGCGGCGAGTGCTTTCGGTGGTTTCGTTGTTCATGGAAGTTCCTCCTGTTTTAGTTTTCGCTGTTGCTTTGCGGGGCTTCGTTGCCCCAGCAGTCCCAGCCGGGCGCCGACTGACGAGCGAACAGCTCGATCCTCGGAACGTCTCCGACCAGTTTGACGATGCGCTCGCGGACTTCGTCTGGTTTCTGGCTGTGTCTCTGCACCGGTGTCATAACGACGCTGTGGACGGCAGCGCTGACGCGCTTCGGTTTGCCTTTAATTGCGAGCAGGCAGATCTCCGAGTTGCTTCTCGTCCAGTTTCCGAGCCCCCAGAACAGCCCGGCGCCGCTTTTGTTTTGTTTGACCCAGTTGAAGGCGATCGTTTTGTACTTGAAGCCCCACGCTTCGATGAGGTCGAGGGCTTCGCGCAGCATCGGGAACGTGGCCCACAAAAACAGGGCGCAGTCGTCAGCTGCTAAGCACCCCCCCCCGTGGCCGACGGGCATCTGTTTGAGCTCGTCGATCGTCATTGTGCCGTAGTGTTTGTCGGCAGCGGCGCGGGTGGCCTTGTTCTGATAGCCCCATGGTGGGTCGACGTAGATGACGTTGTACTTTTTAGCGGGGAAGGGGATCATGTGTCTGCCTCCTCGGTTTGCGCGTTGATTTCGTTCAGGATCCTCCAGACGTCGCAGGCCTTGTTGTCGGTTGCGCGGGCTTGTTCTCGGAGATCCTTCGCGTTCTGGCTGAGCTCATCGTAGTAGTGGGCGAGCGCGACGTGTACCAACGGGACGTCCTCGCGCTGTATGAGGACGGCGGGCGTCTGCTCAGCGTCTTTCAGTTCCGCGTCCGAAGTGGGAGCGGTTTCTGGTACCGCAGTTGTTTCCGCCACCTCGCCGGGCTTTCTTCTTTTCCTCGGAAGGGTGCGAGCGTCGATTCCGCCCTTGATAAGCTCGGCGCGTATGTCGTCGGGGGTGCAGAGGTTCATGTCTGCGAGGATGTTGATCTGGTTCTTTTTGTCGGCGGCTTCTTTGTACATCCGCACGATCTCGTTTGTTGTCATTTCCATGGCGTTGTCTCCTTTTGGTTTATTCGGTATTTTGCGGGGCCTCGTTGCCCCAGCAGTCCCAGCCGTCCGCTGCCTGACGTGCAAACAGCTCGATCCTCGGAAGGTCGCCCATGAGCTGGACGATCCTGTCGCGGACTTCGGCCGGCTTTTCGCTATGCCGCCCGCGCGGCGCTTCGACGATTTGTCGGACGCTTTTGCTTATGCGGTGCGGGTGGCCCTTCGTAGCGAGGAGGCAGAGCTCCGCGTTGCCTTGCACCCACCGGCCCAGACCAGCGAACACCCCCCCCCGTTTGGGATTCTGCTTCACCCAGCAGAAGGCGCAGGTCTTATACTTGAAGCCCCACGCGCGGATCGTGTCGAGCGCTTCCTGCAGTTTCGGCATTGTCGCCCACATGAACAGGATGCAGTCCTTCGCGGTGATTTCCTTGAGGGGCAGGGCGTTTATTTCGTCCTGCGTCATTGTGTCGTAGGGCATGGCGCCCATCTTTGCATTGCCGCCGAGCGTGTCGTTGTACGACCACGGAGGGTCGGCGTAGATTATTTCGTATTTTTTCTTCGGGAACGGGATCATGTCGTTTCTCCTTGTTGTGGTTGTATTTGCGGGACTTCATTTCCCCAGCAGTCCCAGCCGGGCGTGGTTTCTCTGGCGAACAACTCGATCCTCGGAAGGTCCCCGAACAGTTCAACGATGCGGTCGCGGGTTTCCGCCGGCTTTTTGCTGTGCCGTTCTATGTGGCTTATAATCACGGACGAGACGGATCTGGACTTGCGTTCCAGAACTCGGCCGCGGGTGGCAAGCAGACAGATCTCCGCGTTTGACCGGGTATAGTAGCCCATGCCTTTGAAAATTCCGTCGCTGTTCTTGTTTTGCTTCACCCAGCAGAAGGCGATCGTCTTATACTCGAAGCCCCACGCTTCGATCAGCTCAAGCGCTTCCCGGAGCATCGGGAACGTGGCCCACATAAACAGCGCGCAGCCGTCTCCGGCGGTGATAGAGTTCACCGGCATCTGTTTGAGGTCGTCGAGCGTCATGCAGCTGTAGTGCTTGTCGGCGCTGCGTTCTTTTCCTTTTTCCGACCAAACGCGGAACGCCCACGGCGGGTCGGCATAGATGACGTTGTACTTTTTGGCCGGGAAGGGGATCACGTTGCGCCTCCTTCCGGGCTCGGGCTTGCGATCCCGTAGAGGAGTTTCAGAACGCCGGCAACGCAGGGGATCCTGTACTGCGCAACATCGGCCTCTTTGACGTACTGTCGGCCGTATATTGCCTTCATGTTCTCCCAGACGTTCCACGGGACCCTGTAGAAGTTCTGGACGCCGAAGCAGAGGAGAACGAAGCAGAGCGCCCCGAGCTTCTCATGTTCGCGCAGGTCGTCCATCTGTTTGTCCGTCAACCGTGAGCGCTCGAAGCGGTCCGTGTCGGTTTGCTTTGCCTCGAAGCGTACCGCGCGGCCGCCTTGCATTGTCCCGCAAAAGTCGACCTGCGCCTTCTTTGTGTAGCAGGCGAGGAACTGGCCTTTCTTGTTCGGTTTTTGCAGCGGTTTCATGGGTTCCGGCGTTTTGTCTGCCTTCAGGATCCCGCGAGCTTCGTGCCAGTCAAGCGACGAGGCAATGATCTCCTCAAACATTTCACCCGCTTCTCTGGAACGCTGGCCGCGCGTCATACGCTTGTATTCTTCGAGCGTCATGTTCATTTTTTGCCCCCTTCGGAGACAAGTGCGGCGCTCCTGATTTTTTGGACGATCGGCGCGAAGGCGTTCGCGATTATATCGACCAGCGGCGAGAACGTCGAGACGAGGATGTCCTTGTATGCTGCGCGGGCTGCTTCGTTCACTGCCGGCGCGGTTCCGGTTTTGAGCTCTCCGTCATAGACGCGGATGCCGTTCCGGACTGCCGTCGCGATTTCTGCCTGCATCCCTTTGCTGGGTTTATCGAGCCCGAACACCCAGATCTCCGAACAGAGAAGGAGGAGCTGCTTGCCTGCTTCCAGACCCGCCGCCCGTTCCTTTTTGTCGTTGTCGTCGGCCCAGCGCGTGAAGTAGACGTGCGGGGCGATCGGTATGTAGCCGGCAGCGAAGGCGGCGGCGCAGTGCTCGAGCGCGTCCTTCGTGTTCTTTTCTACGTCGCCCCGGTAGGGCGAACAGATATAAACGAGTTTTTTGTTCTTCATGGTTGTCTCCTTATTTGCTCCGCCAGCTGTTGCCGGTTGTTACGATCGCCGCACACATTTCGCGGAGACGGTCGATGGTCGCGTCCGCAGTTGTGTCGTCGTTTGTCTCTTTCGGTGTGAGGCGGCGGAGCAGTTCCGCCTCCGAGTAGTTCGTTGTGATTATGGTCGGCATGAGTGCCTCGTAGCGGGCGTTGATGATCGCGTAGATTCGCGAGATCGCCCACTCGGTCGCTTGTTCTTTTCCGAGGTCGTCGACTATGAGAAGTGAGACGTCGGTGTATGCGTCCAGAATGTCGGCCGCGTCGTACCCACCGCCGAAGCGCTGGCGCGTGTTTGTGTAGGTGGACTTGATTCGCTCGAGCAGGTCGATCATCGTCATACAGATAACGGGGATCCCTTGGTTCATGAGCTTGTTCGCGATCGCCGCGACGAGGTGGGTCTTGCCCGTTCCTTTCGGGCCCGTTATGAACAGCCCGTTCCTGCCGGGGTTCGGGTGCTCTTTCGTCGGGAGCTTTTCCCTGAAGGTGTCCGCGTACTTTTGGCAGAGGAGGGCGGCTTTTTGGTTTTCGTCCGTGAGCTCGAACGTCTCGAAGGTTCTCAGACGGAAGCGGGCGCCGATTCCGCTCTGGCCGACGATCTTCCTGACGCGCTCCTGTAGTTGGCGGTTGCGTTCAGCTTCTTCCTTGCGTTTTTTTTCGGCGAGGCGTTCAGCTTCTTCACGCTTCTCTTTTTCGATTGCCTTCTCGCAGGTGCATCTCTCGGCGCCGATCCAGTGGATCGTCGTCCCGAGCTCGAAGCCGTGAGCGTAGAGGGTGCGCCCGCAAAATTCGCACTTAACGGGCGGAGGCGGCGGGGCGGCCTTCGGGTATCTTTTGAGGCGTTCGGTTTCGTCTCCGAAGATCTCGTAGGGCTTACTCTGCCGCGTGGAAGCCTGTGACTGCGGGTTCTGCTTTTTTGCTTCGTCCATTTGCGGATGCACCTCCTTCGGGTTTTATTTCAAGCGGCTCATCTTCCCAGCGCTTCTGGTTGAGCCATGTCAGCGGGTTCGGTATGTAGAGCCCGTTCTCTTTCGTCCATTGTGGCGACTGCTTCTGGGTCCTGAGCGCTGTCATGATTTTCTCAAACAGCTCGGGCTTCGGTTTCAAACGCTTCCAGACGTCGGAGCATTTTGCTTTCCCGACCTTTTTCGGGTATTCCGCCCAGAACTCCGCGAACGTCTCCGCAGCCGTCGCAGACGGGGCGGGGTTGGTTTGGTTAGGTACGGTATGTTCGGTAATGTTGGTTGTGTTTGGTTGGTTAGGTATGGTTGGTTGGTTATGTACGTTCGGAAGCCGTGCGCGTTCCGTTGGAGTTCCGTCGGAAGTCTGCGGAAGTTCGCCCGCGCGGCGCGCTTCTGCCGCTGCCGTGCGTTTTCTCTCTCGGTCTTTCGCGCGTTTTTCGAGCAGTTTGCCGGCGTATTCATCCCAGTCGTGGAGCATGAGCCCCGCGTCTGTTTTGTCGATATATCCGCTGTCGATTAAAGCGTCGAGAAGCCGCTGAGGATCGCCGTCATATACAGCCGCGTCCGCTATGTCGACGGCCTCGTAACGGTCGAGACTTCCGTCCTGTGCGTAGTTGAGCGCCCACCACCAGATGAAGTGAAGGTACCCGACCGCAGTCGGAAGTTGAACATCAAGCAGCCGCGCCAGCTTCTTTGTTTTCGGGTGCTGTCCCAGCTCCTGATGGCTTTCGATCCATGCCATGTTTTTGCCTCCTTTTTCTCGTTAGAACGGGAGATCGCTGTCGTCGTCAAACGGCTGCAAGTGCGGCGTCTCCGGCGGTGCGTTGTCCTCGTTGGGTTGTTGGTTTCCGCCCGTGTCGGACGGTCTGCTGTCTGTCAGATACACGCTCTGAACGCGAAGCTCGTGAGCTTTGCGCTCGTTCCCTTGGGCGTCAGTATATTTGCGATTTTTGGGTCTGCCCTCGACGATAATGAGGCGGCCCTTCTTGCAGTTTCGCGCTATAAACTCCGCCGTCCCGCGCCATGCGACGCACTCGACGAAGTCGGTCTCGCGTTCTCCGTCGCGGTTTGCGAAGTCCTCCTGTGAAGCGAGAGAGAAGGAGCAGACGCTCGTCCCGTTCGCTGTGGTTCTGAGTTCGGGGTCTGCCGTCAGATTTCCGATTAAAATAACTTTGTTCATAACTGCTCCAACTCCTTTTTGAGCGATTCCTCATACTCCCTGAGTTCGTGATAAATGATATACTTTATCCGTTCGGGTATCACTAACTCCTCAACGGGGTTGCTATGAGTATCGTTAATTGTGTATAATGCCCACCCTTTTTTATATCGTCTACGTTTAACTTTTCCAAGCCGCGGTATTGCGCTTTGCGACACACTCCAATGACTAAATGCGTGTAACGTCCAACTCAACGCCTGTAGTTCTCGCTCAATATCTCTTGCCCGTTCTAATTGCTCTTTCGTCATATCCGCTCCCTCTCCACATAACACCACGTCTGCGGCGGTTTTTTCAGCCAATTATTGCAATACCATTCCGTTCGGCAGTC
>OFFL01002052.1_pt1 | contig 11631 bp, 18 predicted proteins | sample 1521391 | NCBI WGS metagenome assembly OFFL01 (sample SAMEA3504082, study PRJEB24116) | mouse gut metagenome | biome: mouse gut; feature: mouse-associated habitat; material: faeces | place: Denmark | collected 2011
ATTGATATTTCTATACAATACAAACTGAATAAACTGAGTAAAAAAATCACTCCGCTCCATACAGCTTATCAATTACTGCTTTGATAATATCCTCTGGATCTGCCTTTGCTGGTATCTGTACCTCCATTACTCCACAAGCAACTCCCCTACCATCTTCCATATCCGCAAATATCGGACTAAAAGAGCATCTGCATCTTGTATCTCCATGTATCATCTCTTGCTCTGCTTTCCGCTGAGCTTTCTTCCTTACTTCTTTGATCGCCTCAATCTCAAAAGCTATATACTCTCTGGCTTTCTCCAAATCCTGCACAATATCATCTTTCCTTCCAGCCCTAGCCAGATACTTTACCGCTGATCCCAGATTGAAATTAAGCCCCCAATCCCTTATTACATCCTTTGGCTCATACTTCCTACCCTCTGTATAATGCTTAGGACTTTTAACCATATTTTCCATTGCTATATCCTCTCTTTCTTTGTGTGATACTAAACATAATCACAAATAACAGAAAAACTTAGATTACCTTTTGTTTTACTTTCCTGTTTTGTGCAATCTGTATAACCACCCTTGTATTTCCCCTTAGCAAAAATCTTATCAAACTATACAATTTGCACAATCATTCTCTCAAACTACTAAGCCCTGTCTTAATGGTACTAAGCAAACTATCTACAGCCTCCCTATCCTCTTTTGTAAGGCTCATTTCCCCAGATACCACATTATCAATCGGGCTATCCACAAGAGCTAACTCCAGTTTAGCCACCTTTTCTAAATCATTGATATTTTTAATCCTCAGCTTTCCCTCTTTAAAATCTTTTAAGGCTACCACTATCAGATTATTAAAAAGCCTCCTATATCTGCTTTTCACATCCAGCACTACAGCCTCTTTCTCTTTACCACTTTTCTCCTCTAAGGCTCTCTGAGTACACCTATCCACCCAATTAAAAGATCTGCTCCATCCTGCCACTGTACGCTCTGATCTCTTATATTGAATAGCCACCGCCTTTAAGGATCGCTTTTCTCCCAGATTGTAATAAAACTCAAAAGCCTCTCTCTGGATGCTATTCTCTTTCTTTAACTTTGTATCCTTTTGCTCCTGCATCTCTTTCTCCTCAGCCACCGTTTACCGCCTCCTCTCTCCCTTTTCCCTCTCTTTGAGGGTTTTAAGGGTTATTTCTGCTAAAATTTCATAGTTCCTATTGGAAAAGGGTTATAATATTTCTTTCATATTCCTTATTCATAGCTTTTTACTATCTTGCTATTGATCTCTTATATGCTTTTCATATGATTTTACATATACTACTCTCTTATATAATTCTTTATATAGAGTTAGGATATATAAGGCTTTCTCTTTCCCCGCCCTGCCTGTTTTTCTTCATAGGGTTTCATAGGGCTTTACAAAATTTCTATGCAATAGAAAAGAGAGGGCTTTTTGTTTCCCTCCCCATACTAAGCTATACATTCAATATACCGTCTATTCTTTCTAATAACTCTGGTTTAGATTTCATTCTCTGCCTCCTCAAAATTAGGTATTTCTATCCCCTGTTTCCGCTTTTTTACTTTTTCTATCCTGTAGGCTTTCCACTTCTCATTAAAGCCTAACCGCCTCTCCCTTATTTGCCCTTTAAACCAAAAACGCTCATACCATTTAAGATACCTCTCTACCCCAAAATCATAATCATTCTTTCCGTCACTCCACATAAAATGAGGGCAAAAACACTCATTGATAGTAGGAGAGAGATATGTAATCTTTATTTTGGGATTTCTGATTTTCGCTTTTAATGCCTCCAGCAAACAATTAGAATAAAACATTTCTCCTACAATCCTCTTTGTAATAGCCATCTTACAAATCCCTCCTCTGTGCCAGCCTCTACAAATTCATTATACCGATTGCTAAGAAGTATCAACTCATCCTCTGTTATTCTGATACTGTTAGAGCCAAACCTTAACATAGGGAGAGTAGTTTTCTCCTCTTTCGGCTTTTTCTCTTTTTCTTCTTCCTCCACAAAAATCTGCTGTAAATCAATCTCTGTAAATCCCAGCACCTCCAGAGGGATCTCTTGCTCTTGTATCTCCAGCAATTCCTCTTTCAGCATATTTTCATCCCATGTAGCCAACTCTCCCAGCTTATTATCAGCTATACGATATGCCTTTACCTGTTCGGGAGTAAGATTTTCTGCAATGATATAAGGTACTGTTTCCAGCCCTGCTAACAAACTTGCCTCTCTCCTTGTATGTCCTGCAATAATAACTTTGTCCTTATCCACCAAAATAGGGTTTTGAAAACCAAACTCTTTAATACTTTCTAACACTTTCTTTACCGCATAATCATTTATTCTCGGATTATTCTCATACGGTACAAGATCTAATGGATCACAATACATAATCTCTTGTTTCATAGCTTTTTTACCAATCCTTTCATAATTTTGCATAGGTAATAGTAATTTATTGCATATATCTTTCACTCATAAAACAAGCCCACAAAGTAGAATGAAAATTGCATATCCAATCAAAGAAAAGAAGTTTTTACATCTCCTCCTGCACTGTCTACCTCTTTCCTCTGATTGAGTGACAGACTACTAAACGGTATTTCCATTTCACACCTACGCTTTTCTTGCTTAGGAGTTTCATAGGGATGGGAAGATTTTGCTCTTTTATTTCTACTCTTTTCTGAGTAATAAGGATCATGATCCCTTAACCATTTATCTGCATCATCTTCTTCCCTTACTTTTTTTATCACAAGCCTCACCCCCTCCAGCCACTTTCTAAAGCAATACAAATTTTCTTTACACCGTTATCTATATGCCTGTGTATGGTACTCATCTGCACACCAAGAATAAAAGCCAGCTCAGCCCTGTTGTACCCCAGCACCAGTACATAAGCCACGCACATATATTGTAAATATGTAAGTACCCCTGCTTTCCAGCCAGCATCAAATACTTTCCTATTCTTCCTATCATACTTTGATATATTTATCCCTGTTACCGCCTGTAAATCAGCTAACACACAAGTAGCCACCCTATCCCCTTTAAGGCTCATAGCCTCCATGCCACCCATATTTTTTAACAGGCTTTTTATTATATTAGGATTAGAATAGCTCATATTAAGTAAAGAGCTATCTCCTCCCCCTCTTAGCTTTACCGCCACTTTTACTCTCTCCTTTCTGTATGTATTTGAGGTGTACCTCTACCTGTTTTCCGTCATAATACCCTCCAATATGAGTTACCAGAGCTATAGCATTTCTTATACTGTTTATTCTTCCATAGGAATAATCATTGTCTAAAGGCAACATCCATTTAACAAAATCTCCCTCAGATACTCTCATTGCAACTACCTCCAACCATCAAATAAAGGATAGTTTCTAACATATCCTCCACTATCCTTTACCGATCCTGTGTTAGTCCTGTTTTAGCTCATATACGCTCATTCAATCGCCTTTTTCAATCCTGTTACTGCCAGCTCCATATTTTTAACCTGTGCCTCCAATCGTGATACCGTTTTTCTTATATCCTCTGGCTCTTTAGAATACCAGTACCCATAATTAGAGCTACATATTGGATAACACCCTTTTCTGAGTGCTGTAACAACCGCTCTTAACCCTCTTTTTGAGAGATTGAATAAAATGGATAATTCCCCAGCACTTACAGCGTTACCCTCTGATTTATGAAATTCCTGTAAATACTCTAAGATTTCCATCTCCTTATCCATATAAAACCGCCTCCTTACAAAATATAATCACAAAGAGGAAAGTTTTTTAGAGAAAACATTAAAAAAAGTGGCATACCTTTGATTTTCTAGGTATGCCACCGCCATTACTCTACGATATTCCCATCCTCATCTACCTCTACAACCGATCCCTCAATGCATCTGTAATATGTATCCTCCTTAATCTTCTCTCCATCAACCATTACCATAACCGCCCCAGCCAGCTCCCAGCAATCCTTATCATACGGATGTTTGTAATCTCCATCACTATATTTTTCTCCAGTATATCTCCAATCCGAAAGAATGAGATGTGATCCCTTACAGCCTTTAGCTCTTGCCTCATGCCCCCATGCTACAGCTACACCAGTAGGATCACTAACGGAACTCGCTCCACGATACCCTGTTGCTGAACTCGCTCCATAATCCCCTGTTGCTGAACTCGCTCCATAATCCCCTGTTGCTGAACTCGCTCCATAGCTCTCATCTGAGCTTGCCTCTTTGTTAATCCTTGCCATAGTAAAATCAATAGCACACTTTACCAGCCCTGCTATACTCAGCTTAGCCCCTATCTTAATCTTAGTGGAGCAAATCTTACTATCACAAGTCTCACGATCCATATCTCCACTCATTTCAACCTCATGGAAAATACTCTGTGCTGGACTATAATAGTGGAATACATCAAGAGGATACTCACACGCATGAAAGCCAGCCTCACAACACTCAGCCCTCTCAGTTTCAAACTCTTTACCCTCCTCATACTGAAAACCCCTACAAGTAAGATCCTTGTTAAATCCCTTAAATGCTTTTACACTCATATCGCTCTACTCCTTTGCTATTTCTTTTTGATAAAAAATATAATCCTAAAAGTGAGGAAAATTTAGAGAGTTTTTGTAAACGGTAGATAGTGCGTACCTCGACTGTAAAGGATAAATATGTGACAATAGACTATATTTCTATCATGAGTATCAAAAGTTAAGCCTCAACTTTTGACACCGATATCAGGAGGTAAGTCTATGAGTTCAGAAACAACCATAGTGGCTGAGCAGTGCCGTCTCCAGGAATGGGCGGCTCAGATCCGGGACTGCCAGAGTCGTCCAGCCGGCATGAGCGTTGTCACCTGGTGTGCCCATCACGGCATCACAAAAGCAAACTATTATTACCGGCTCCGCCGCGTAAGGGAGGCCTGCCTGAAAACCATCCAAGGGAAAATGCCCGCACAGCAGGTGGTTCCTGTAGAGCCAGAACTTTTACAGTGCCGGGAACAGGAAGGCAGAACCCCACAGTCCGGGCTGGATATTTCCATAAAAGGGTTCTCCATCCATGTAACAGAATCCACATCCATGCCCCTTCTGGCAGAAGTTCTAAAGGCGGTGCGGCATGCTGAATGACGCCACATGTTTCAAGGCCGTTTATATCGTCTGCGGATACACGGACCTGCGGTCGGGAATGGACCGGCTCGCGGCACTGGTGGAAGCACAGACCGGGAACAGGCCTTATGTCCCGGATACCCTTTATCTGTTCTGCGGCAGGCGTACAGACCGCATTAAGGGGCTTGTATGGGAAGGGGACGGATGGCTCCTGTTATATAAGAGACTGTCCGAAAGCCGTTTTCAGTGGCCGCGCAATCCAGAGGAAGTGCGTCAGCTGACGCAGAAGCAGTTTCGCTGGCTGATGGAAGGGCTGACGATCACACCGAAAAAATCCGTCAGGCCAGTAGAGCCGCCGGAATATATGGGATGATTTTGTGCAAAACGGAGAACTTTCCAGGCGGTTCTGGCACTTTCAGGACTTGTGCATTTCGGCAGTATCACACCGGTTCCGCAGGCTTGAAAGATGGTTTCAGCGTATGTCACATGGATCGGCCCCTTAAAAAACCATCATAAAAAAACGTCCTGCAAAAGCCATCCCAGCGCCGCGTTACAACATGGGCATTATGACGAATGCCAGGAACGTCCCCGTTCGCAAATCCTGCGGGATTCTGATATAATAGAACCACTTGGATACCAGGAGGCGGAAGGATGACTTTGAAGTATACAGAAGAAAAACTGAACAGCTTTGACAAGGAGACCCTCATCCAGCTCTTCCTGTCCCAGCAGGAGCAGCTGGAAAATATCGACCATAACCTCCAGCTGGTATTGGAACAGATGGCGGACTTAAAAAGACACCGCTTCGGCAGGTCATCGGAGAGACATGAGCCGGATGAACAGATCTCCTTTATGGAGGTGGATGGGAAGATCGTATTTTTTAACGAATCAGAAGCCGTTGCCGCAGAAGAATGCGGCAACGGCGCAGAGGCTGTCCCCCGCCGGAGACCGAAAAAGAAACAGGGAAAGCGGGAAGAGGATCTGGATGGCCTGCCGGTAGTCGTGATCGAACATTCCATATCTCCGGAGGAACTGGCGGCGCTGTTTGGGGAAGGGGGTTTTAAACAGCTTCCTGACGAAGTATACCGCAGATATGGTTTTACTCCGGCAAAGGTCGAAGTGGAGGAACACCATGTAAAAGTATATGCCGGAAAGAATACGGATGAGATCGTAAAGGCGCCGCATCCGGAGTGCCTGTTAAGGGGAAGCCTGGTGTCCCCCTCGCTGGAAGCAGCCGTGATGAACGCTAAATATGTCAATGCGGTGCCCCTCTACCGCCAGGAACGAGAGTTTGAACGGTATGGCCTGCATATTTCTAGGCAGAACATGGCGAACTGGACAATCCAATGTGCAGACAGATACCTCGCTGTCCTCTATGATTACCTGCATGAAAAACTGTACAGTTATCATGTACTGCAGGCAGACGAAACACCTGTGCTGGTGAACAAAGACGGCCGTCCTGCCGGATCAAAAAGCTACATGTGGGTATACCGCACCGGACGGATGTACACAGAACGCCAGATGGTCCTGTATGAATACCAGAAGACGCGCAATGCCAGCCATCCCAGAGAGTTTTTGAAAGACTTCAACGGCGTATGCGTCACGGACGGATATCAGGTCTACCACACGCTCGAAGACGAGCGGGAAGACTTAAAGATTGCCGGATGCTGGTCTCATGCAAGGCGCAGGTTTGACGAAGCGGTAAAAGCGCTGCCGAAGGCAAAGCAAAAGGACAGCCGCGCATACCTTGCACTGACCATGATCCAGGCAATCTACCGGGAAGAGAAACAGTTGAAGGAACTTCCCGCACAGGAGAGGCACAACCGCCGCCAGCTGAGCATCCGCCCCCTGGTGGAGGCTTATTTTACGTGGGTGCGTGAAAACCTTCCGAGAGTGCCGCAGAAAAGCAAGACATGGGAAGGGTTCAATTATACATTGAATCAGGAGAAATACCTGAAAGTGTTCCTGGATGACGGCGAAGTGCCGATGGACAACAACGCGGCGGAACAGTCGATCCGCGGGTTCTGTATCGGAAAGAAGAACTGGGTCATGATTGATACTGTCGTCGGCGCAAAGTCCAGCGCGATCATCTACAGCATTGCGGAAACAGCAAAAGCAAACAACCTGAAACCATACGATTACTTTGAGTATCTGCTCACTGAGATACCGAAACATCTAGATGATACTGACCGGGGTTTTCTGGATGACCTGCTCCCCTGGTCACCGAATCTTCCTGCGAACTGCCGGAAGCCCGGTAAAGATGAAGTGAAATAAGACTGGAGCAAATCTGTTTCTATCATACAGGTTTGCTCCAGTTTTGTATAGGTACGCACTATCTACCGTTTACGTTTTCGTATTCATATTATACACATTTTTGAGGTTATATTGGGTATAAATGCGTTTTAGTACCATAATGGTTCCACGCTTTATCATTCACCATACCCCTCCTGTAATCTTTGCAGCATCTGCGTTAAAACATTCCGTGGTATCACACAGTCTTCCTCAAGATGCTTTTCCAACCTAATCCAGTCAAGATGTTCATCTAACAAATACTCTTTAATTTCATCTTCGACTATGGCTCCTATCGTTTCCAATACAGACACTCTTAATGCCAAATCCAAAATATAAAAAGCATATAAATATACCATATTATCTGTTTCTTTACTTGGATCACTGATAAATGAACCTAAGCTTGATTTTTGAAATTCATAATGCGTCAATTCATTTCGAGTATGTCCTAAAGCTTCTTTTGCTCTTGATTTAGATACGCCAAGTTTGTCCGCACCTTCTTTATATTTTTTCTTAATATCCAATTGGTTAAGAACAGTATTGATATTTCCAATATTATTTTGAGAAGTTCCTTTTAGAAACTGAATTGCAAAACCATCGCAGATATGCATAAGCAAAACTAAACGATGCTCCAGATTCACATTAGCATAGGCTTTAGAAATAAGGCAAAAATACGATGAAAACATACTTTTATTCATAGATTGTTCTTTCCTGCCCTTATTTCGTATCTCCATATATCTTGTTATTGTATCTTCTGAAATATCCCTATTTGCCCTTCCAATCAGAAGCGCACTTATTTTCCACTTCTCATCTGTAACATAGTAGCTTCTTGTTATAAATTCCTCTTCATCTTCCTTACAACCATCCACTATATATTCAACAGGCTCATAAAAATATCCGTCGTTCCAAGCTAACAGCTCCCATATTGCATAAAAAATTTCTTTTAAACCATCTTTGCCTTCAAGAGTAAGAAAACAACTTTCTCTTTCTATTTTCAAATAGACTTTTGTACTGTTTTTCATAACAAAATCAATTGTCTGGTCACTCAACGCTAGTGGATGTGATTTTACCTTAAACTTAACTTCGATTTTCATAAAAACCCCCTTTATTAACTTTCAAAGATTCCTTGTCAACTCCCTTTCTATTTTGGAACTTATTGGAATCGTCCAGTACAGCTCTTTGTTTTTGTTATCCCGAATTGCCAGAAAATGCGGACGGTAATTGCCATCTTCCTTATTGCCCATCAGGCATTTATCTTGAACCACATCAAAAACCTCGTCCTTGATATTGTATGAGTACCCCTGTTTCACTTCCATTACTTCTTCTTATGAAAAATTCCCACCATATCTGATGGGGATTTATTTACAGACTATACTACTTATATCCCGCCTGTATAGCAAGTGGCAATTATTTACATACCGAATTATTTGTACCACACACCATCGGCAAGTGGCAGAATTACCTATTATGTTTCTTATACCTCGTCACATAATAAACGGCAAACATTTACTTCTAGACATAGTACGAGCTGTTGACAAACCCCCTGTTTGAAATGTCAAATTTTAATCTTATACAATATACCGTTTTTTTGTTTGGAATCAAAAATACATATAGTATATTGATTTTAGAAAAAGTACTTTGTCAACAGCTCGATAGTATAGCAGAATTTCTAGAAAATGCAATAGATTTTTACGTCTGTAAAAACTAATACTTACTAGAGCCTGTTTGAAAAATGCTCTAGCGCTGCTACACTATGTATGGCTCTATTATATTCAAAAAGTCCATGTTTACTATCTATATCCAGAATCAGTTTTGCACACTTAAAAATATTTCTTATTTGAATTTTGTAACTTTATAATTTTGTATCCATCCTGAACAAAACTTACCATCTTCATTCTGCCAAATTATCTCAACCCATTTCTTATAATGGTTTACTATTATAACAATCTTGCCTTTTTCCAGATGACCAGTAACTCTTGATTTACAGTCATGACAGATACGGGGCATAATATTATCCCAACATACTATCTGGTAATTAAGTCCATTGAAGCAGTCAATATTAAACTCTGCTGCTTCTTTTTCATGTTTCCTTGAATCGGCTAAATTACCATGTTTAGACTCCTCAGAACTCTTATAACTCAAATAAGTCAAATAAATTTGTGGCGCGCCAACCCCAATAGTACACAACATGGAGCATATTAGGGTAATAATGGCAATTTTTATAGACATTCTGCTTAATACAATACTTTCATCTGGTAGTTTCTTTTCTTCTCCTGAATATGTGTCTTTGGTTATTTTTTCTTGACAGTATTCTGACTGTACTTGCTCTACTACATTCTCAAACGTGATGTATTGGACATTATCTTCTTTGTCCCGAACAGCCCCCTGCCTTTCAGAAATAGCAGTAAATGCTCTTTACATTGCTTTCGCCATATTATCAAAATCATAATCTGCAAATGAGATAGATTTTTTCAAAATAGTGGCAATATCCATCGAACTGAGCTGACTTGAAACAGAAAAAATAGCAGAAAAGTCTAAATCTGAAATCTTCTCAAACTCATCTTGGATAGCTGTGATAGAGTCTAAATGTATTGTTGGAATGTTTGGTAAATTGAATTGAACTGTTTTAGCTAATTCCAAAACATCATTTTTTTCCAATTGCTCAACATTCTTTTGTAATCTTATCCATCTTTCATCTTTTGTAAATGCCGTTAATGCTGATGAAATATTCCGTAAATTTGTTATTTTAGAATAATCAATTTTTGACAGTATATTCTGCATTTTCCGATATTGAACATTCATCTCACTATAATCTGGCATTTCAACCTCCCCTTTCTCTATATTTTGTGGATATATTTCTATGGTTATTAAGAATACCACAAGATTTAGTAAGAATCAATACAATTTTTAACATCTGAAACAAAAATGACCGTATCATATCCTGCACACAATAAGGTCATTTTCCTAATCATTTACTGACTGAAACAAACTCTACAAGTGTTTTCAAACCTGCCAGTTTTTCCTTTAATCTAAAGCATCTGCGGATGCCGTTCGTTTCAGTTCCGCTTCAATTACATCCATTCTTCCTTGAATGTCCAAGAACATTTTCCTATTCGCACCACTTCAATCTTCTGTTCCATGCTGCCGCTTGTGAGAAGATTAATGTATGTAACCTTGTGATGCCGCTTCAGATAGTCCAGATGCCGTTGTCCCCATGTGCCTAGCGGCGGTTCTTCTTCAGTAGATACAGATAAGCACGGTATTAAGTAATCACCTTGCACTTCATATTTGCCGCCTAATTTCTCAAAAATTGTTTTTGACATTTTATAATTCCTCCATATGATTTGAATTTGCCTACAATTCAATCATTCTGGCTGATTACAGAGTCTTTGGATTTAACATCCTTATGGAATGCCACCCTTGCGTAAATATTTTGTATCATACAGACAAAGGCAGAACCAAAATAACCGGCTCTGCCTACTTTTCATGATTCATTAGTCTGAGATCAGTATACAAAATTTAAAACAGATCGCTTCTTATTTTTTAGTAAGTATATAACTTTCTTCTATCATGTTATGTATTTCTTCGGTTGGTACGGTTCCGTCCAATATAATGGAACTCCAATGTTCTTTATTTAGATGGAAAGCGGGAAGAATGGAATCATATGCGTTCCGTTTGACTTCACGCCACTGTGGATCCACTTTTACATTTACCCAGATGTAACCATCTTTTCCGAATATCCACGCAAATATTTTTTTCGTGTTTTTATGCCTTATGACAGTCCAATTTGGATCATGGAACGGCGCATCCTGATATACTTCCTGATAGGTCAGGCAGTAGGAAATAACCTCGCTTCGCTCTGTCATTATTGTTTTAACCCTTTTTGATAGGACATATTTGACAGAACCATCATGGCAATTTTAAAAGTCATGGCATCCTCGAACTTCCGGATATCTAATCCTATAATTTTTTCAAGACGTTCTAATCGGTAAACCAATGTATTTCTATGCACAAAAAGCTGTCTCGCTGTTTCGGATATATTCAGGTTGTTCTCGAAGAATTTTTGAATGGTTATCATATTTTCTTCGGAAAATACATCGGGGATTTCTTCTTCGAAAATTTCCCGTATAAACATTTCGCATAGGCTCATCGGAATTTGATAAATCAAACGGCCAATTCCAAGACGGCTGTATGAAAGCGTTTCTTTATCTACATAAAAAATCTTGCCTACTTCGATTGCCATTTTTGCTTCCTGATAGGATTTCGCAATGTCCTGTA
>OFFL01002057.1_pt1 | contig 11600 bp, 8 predicted proteins | sample 1521391 | NCBI WGS metagenome assembly OFFL01 (sample SAMEA3504082, study PRJEB24116) | mouse gut metagenome | biome: mouse gut; feature: mouse-associated habitat; material: faeces | place: Denmark | collected 2011
CGGCGACGAACGGCGCCGACTGCTCGACGCGGAGTTTGACCGCCTGTTCCATCTGCTGGTCAAATGACCATGTTACCGGATGTTACCCATTCTGCCGTCCGGGAAACGGGAAACATGGTAACACGGGTAACATCCTATTTTACTTGCGTGGCTGAAAACAACCCGTCAATACTTACCATAGATTATAACTAAAATGAGTCAGTAAGCAAAAAAGTACGCAATGGCATTTGGGTAATTCCGTCATAGTCCTTCGGTTTGGTTATGGGATCCATTGACACGACGTACTTGGGATAGTTGTCTGGGATCTGTATCAAATTGCCGAACTCACGTTTTACTGTAGAATCCTCATTGAGCAAATAAGCAACCTGAATGTAGATTGGTTTGCCTCCCTTTTCGGCAACAAAGTCTATTTCGCCATTAGGCAGTGTGCCGACTGCAACTTTATATCCAAGATTCTTCAGGTGAAGATATACGGCATTTTCCATCACCTTCTCTATGTCCTTTGCACGGTTGCTACCTACAAGCAGATTCCTTAATCCAAGGTCTTCAAAGTAGTATTTATCGTTAGTCTCCAACAGCCGCTTACCGTGGATGTCATACCGCTTAACTTTGTCTATGATATAAGCGTTTGAGGCCGCTTTCAGATAATTGACGGCTGTCAGCGGAGTCAACTCCACTCTCTGGGCTTTAAGATATTTCGACAGGGATGTTGCCGATACAAGCTGTCCGGTGTTGTCGCTGACATACGACATCAGATTCTCAAACAATGTGACATTGCGAAGTCCTTCTCTTTGCACCACATCTTTAAGAACTATGGTGTTGTAAATGTTCTGCACATATTCCCAAACCATATCTTCATTCTCAATACCGAGCCTGTAAAGATGGGGGAGTCCTCCAAATGAGAGATACTTCCCAAGGCTTTCAGCCGAGTCTTCAAGATTATGGAAACGAAGAAATTCACGATACGACAAACTTTGGATATGGATGTCGATATATCTTCCGCCAAGGTAGGTTGACAACTCCGACGAAAGCATTTTGGCGTTGCTCCCTGTAACGATTATCTGGCATTCATCATCAGCGTTCAGGCTTCTCAATGTATTTTCGAAACCTTCAATGTCCTGAACTTCATCTATGAGGAGATAATTATCCTCATCTTCGGGAAACTTTCCCTCTATATAAGCTGACAGATCTGAATCAGTTTTTATCGAATCATATTTCTTCTTCTCCTTATTAATATATATGATGTTTGCGTCGGGATTATTCTGACGGATAATTTCAGCAAGTTCCCGAAGCACATAACTTTTACCCACTCGACGCTGACCGGTGAGCGCTATCATCATACCCTTGTTCAAGAACCTCAGAATATGGTCAATGTATATTTGTCGCGAAATGATTTTCATATAGCAAATGTATAGAATTTTATTAATCGTACCAAATAAAATTCCATATTGAACGATTTTTATTAATCGTACCAAATAAAATTATGCTGTTGATAGCGACGGGGAAACATGGTAACACGGGAAGCAAATCCTCACACTGCAGCTTGTGTGGAGTGTCAGTCACCGTGCATAGCCTGAATCACATCTTGCGGGTACAATATATTTATAGACACAGGAAAGTCTTTCGGTTTGTTTTTAAGGAAAAGCACTGTTACAATTTCCTTGTTCTGTGCAAATGGTAGCTTGTTGACTTTATTCAGCAGCTTGCGGTGTAGTTCCGATGCTATTTCGGGATTTGTCCACTTGCATTCACCCACCAACAGAGCTCTGCCATCAGTAGATTCCGCCAGGACATCAAACTCCATTTCTTTGAACGAGCCTTTCTCCTCACACGGAACTGTACCCCACCATCTGCCGGCTTCGTCCCATTGGTATCCGAACATCATATTTCCGCTGACAGCTTCACGGCACAGATGTTCCCAGTGGCGTGACACGTAGCCTGAAAAATCCCGTTCTATCTTCTGCATCACAATGCTCCTGCGGCCTCGTGCAAGGCTTGACATGTTAGGCATGATGAATGAGTAGTAAAAATCCATCATAGGGTCGTTTATTCTATATATGCCCTTTTTCGATTTTTTGGGACTTTCGCCAAAGGGGATTTCTCTACGGATATAGGTCATCTGAATCAGTCGGTCAAGTGGGGCCGATAGAGATGTGGCCTCACGACCCATTCGGGCTGCTATTTCAGAAAGACGGTTTGCTCCTCCTGCTATCACAGCCATCAGTGATTCAGACTGCACAGTTACTTTCATATCATCAAGAAACAATTTCTTCGGCTCGTCATACAATACTGTTGTCGGGCCAAGCAGCATCCCACGGATAGCCTCTGTCAAAGAGCTATATTCCTCACGGAGTTCCCAATATCGAGGTACGCCGCCCCAGATACTGTATTCCTCTATTGTAGTATCAGCATCAAGATGTAGTCCCTCCTGTAAATATGGCAATGGGATAGGCCGCACATCAAGGATTGCATCGGCACGACCATAAAGAGGTTCGCTTTGGCTTAGAATCATTTCCTGCATCATCCGCTGGGAACTGCCACAAATTATAAGATTGTATTTCAGAATCTTAGCGTCTATGAGCCGTTGGATTATAGACGGCAGCTCCGGAGAATGCTTTACCATGTAGGGAAATTCATCGAGACACAATGTGAACTGATGTTCCGAAAGTCGGTTGATTATGAGAAACAGTTCCTCCCAGCCCGTGAATTTTGCCATACCAATCTCCGGAAATTTCTGTGACAGTAGATCCTGAAGCATTTCCAGCTGGACATTGTCAACCAAATCTCCTGCCATATAATAAATATCATCGGCAGAAAGAACATGTTTGATGAGTGTGGATTTCCCAAGACGCCGGCGTCCATATACAACAACAAGTTTTGCCGGTGTAGTATGATTCAGAACTCTTTTAAGCTCAGCTATCTCATCTTTGCGGTCAAGAAACTTCATAATTATTTTGCAGGAAAATTATTTTCTGCAAAAATAATTATTATTTGTAACAGTATCAAATTTATGAACGGGATGTTACCCATTTTGCCGTCTGGGAAACGGGAAACATGGTAACACGGGTAACATCTGCTATGCGTGTGGCTCCCCGCAATCTTTCCTCCCGGGCTAAGAACAAAAAAAGAAACCCGCAGGGGGCTTCTTTTCTTGTTCTTAGCGGAAAGACAGGGATTCGAACCCTGGGTGCCCGTAAGGACACAACGGTTTTCGAGACCGTCCCGATCGACCACTCCGGCATCTTTCCTTCTTACGGTTTAGCGGTGCAAAGGTATAAAAGTTTTTCTATAAGCCAAAGCTCCTATGCGAGTTTTTTATTAATTTAGCCTCGCAATATTTTGGATAAATAACAAGTAAAAAAGGTAATATCATGAAAAGATTCATTTCTCTGTTTCTTATGTCGGTCACGGTGGCCTCATGTCTGTTTGGCGCTGAGCCGGTGAAGGTAATGTCGATCAACACGCGCTATGATAACGGTGGCGACGGTCGCAACGGCTGGGCGCAGCGGCGCGAGCGCGTGGCTAAGGCTATAGCTTTCTATGATGCTGATATCGTAGGAGCACAGGAGGTGCTGGCCAATCAGATGGCCGACCTGAAGGCTCGGCTTCCGCAGTATGGGGCCGTAGGACTCGGACGTGAGGATGGCGTGGCCAAGGGTGAGTATGAGCCGGTGTTTTTCAAGAAGGACCGTTATGAACTTGTGGACAGCGGTCATTTCTGGCTCAGTCAGACTCCTGAGGTGAAGGGTTCGCTCGGATGGGACGGAGCCTGTGTGCGCATGGCATCATGGGCGCGTCTGCGCGACCGCCGTTCGGGCGCCGAGTTGCTTGCCATGAACACGCATCTTGACCATGTAGGGCCCGAGGCGCGCAGGCAGGGTGCCATACTGCTGTTGCAGCGTATCGATTCGATTACCGGGGGTGGCAAGATTCCGGTGGTGCTGACGGGCGATTTCAATTCGAAGCCTGCCGGCGAGCCTATCCGTATCATCACCGACCGTATGCGCAAGGGCCATCTGGACAGTTCGCACGATAAGGCCGAATTAAACTATGGTCCGGAGTGGAGCTACCATGATTTCGACCGTGTGCCCTATGCCGAGCGTGGACTGATCGACTATATCTTCGTGACGCCCGGCGCGAGGGTAAAGAGCTTCGGAGTGCTGGCCGAAAAGGATGGCGAGGCGTTTATCTCCGACCATTGTCCCGTGATAGCTACCGTCATCCTGTGACGGCTATACGCTTGGCAGCGGTGTATATATCGCCGGAGTCAGTCTTGACGATAGCCCGGTAGATATATATGCCTCGCGTCACGCGGTGGCCTCCCATGTCGCTCAGATCCCACGTGACAGGTGCGCTCTGGAACATGTCGCTGCGGTCAGTGACGGTGGAGCTCCACACGCGGCGTCCCAGCATGTTGAACACTTCGAATGTCACGGTCAGCGTAGCGTCCGGACGATTGTGTGTCAGATAGAAGCGCGCCTGTGTCGAGGCGGGGTTGGCATCGGTGTAGATGTCAAATACCGTAGGCGCTATTCCCTGGCTTACACGGAAGGGGATGTTGTGGGAGGTGGAGTTGCCCGAGGTGTCCCATACGCGGAGCGTGAGCGAGTGGTCGCCATCGGCAAGTCCGCTCAACGGATAGGCTATCGAGCCGCCCGGAGTGCCGTCGGAGCGCGGGGTGTAGTAGAGCGACAGGTCGCTGTAGGTGGTGCGTCCGTCAAGACGGAGCGTCATCTGGTGGCCTACGCCGGCCATGGAGAGATTGATGCCTACATTGTCGCTCACATCGGCCAGGAACATGGGCGATTCATTGACCGTCTGCCCCGGAAGGAAGCTGCTGTGGTTGAGCACCGCCATGTCGATGGTAGGAGGAATGGTGTCAGGCGCTGCAGATTCATCGGTGCCATATACGTAGAAGTCCGAGTTGATGCCGGAAGCCTCCATGTTGCCCGACGTGCTGTAGGCATACATCTGTAGTGTGGCCGGACGGAAATTCTCAGCTGTTTCAAACGGCATGGCTATCCGTATGGTAAATTCTCCCGCTTTAACGGAGTCGCGCCCCTGATAGAGCATGGAGCCGGGTTCGTCGTAGACGTGTGGCTTGCCATCTTTGTCGTTGCGGTCGCGCCCGAGGGTGGTCACGCTTGTTTCGGCGTCATAAAGGGTGGTGAGCAGCGGACCGTTGAACGAGCTTATTTTGCTGCCCGAGGCATCGACTACGGAGCCTGTCATCACCACATTCTGGCGAGCCTTGATGGTGAGCTGCTTGTCGGGGTCGACGGTTTCGCCGTCGATAGTTTCGAGCTTGAGGAATAGCGATGGTGCCGACAGGCGCAGCGCCGGGTCGCCGAGCAGAGCGAAGCGCAGCTTATTGTCGTCGGAGCGTCCTGATATGCGCGACAGTTGGTTCTTGCCGCGGCGCACAATCTCCCCTATCGGAAGGAAGCGGCCGGATGCATCGCGGTCAAACATGTAGGCGCTCACTGCCGGCGAAAGGTCGCCGTTGTTGGAGATGAACGATTTTCGTGAGGCCGACAGCATGCCTATTATCCCGCGGTCGTTCAGAGCCAGGATTTCTCCGCCCGATAGCTCGGCGGCATCCCATTGCATGAACGAGCAAGTGTAGGCTGCCAGAAACGGCTGATAGCGCAGACGTATATTGTTGATGTCGGTGTACAGCACCATTTTACCATGCCCTATGGTTAGCTGGTCGCCGTGTCCGAGATAGTTCCACCAGAGCACCCCCTCGTCGAGCTTGCGGTAGAGGCGGTCGCGCCCCGATTCGATGACGCCGCCCTTCTCCTCAAACGCATCGGCATATATGCGGGTCACCATCATGGCCTTGCCGGCATCGCGTGTGCGCATGGAGTCGATGGTGATATCTGTCTGGTCCATGTGCTTAGCAAGGTCGCCGTCATCAGCCTGGAAGAGAGTCTGAGCCTGCCATGAGCCAATATTTGAGGGGTCGGTATAGGCTATTATCTTGTCGACGAATGTACGTGCCTCGGCGGTGGAGTGGATGGGCAGACGCCCTACAGCTATCGAGTAGGTGTCCTGACTCATGTCGCGTCCGGAATTGTCCTCAAGGAAGGCAAATATGTCGTCGGTGGAGTAGCTGCCCGTTTCGCGGAGCGATTCATCGGTCTGCCATGTGGGCATATACTTCTGTCCGAGCGCTTTCATGTGGGAGGTGAGCACGCGGTTGTCAAATGTAGGTCGTCCCATGAACAGAGCATAGCGCAGCCGGTGGCCGTCAGCGCTCTCTCCGCGGTCGTACAGCATCTTCAGCATCTTGCGGAATGCGTTGACGTCCGGACTGCCGGAAGCAAATTCGTTGAACACCAGTTCCTGATTGACCACCATCACGCGGAGTGAGTCGGCACTGAAGCGGTGGACGTTGGCAAGCCGTTCGGCCTCGCCTGCCCAGTCGGCAATGGTGAATATCACCATATCCGGATGATTGTCGGTAGAATGGAGGTTCTGGTTCTCCACGGAGTTTACAAATGCGGGTGCGGGGAGGCGGCTATTGTCGTTCCATGCGGTATAGCGTCGCGAGCCGGAGTAACTGTTGACCCACCCTTTTGTGTCAGCGCTGACATCGGTAAGCGGAAGTGAGAATATATTCTGCGGGTCGGTGACATCCCATACCGTGGTGCCGACTCCGGCGCCTGATATGACTACTGATGACCGCGAGGCCTCGAATTCAAGCGAGCCGGAAGCCGGGATGGCTATGGCTCGGGTGTAGTTGATGCTTATCGCATCGAGATGGGCGGCTTTGACTGTCCCTCCGGCCGAGAAGCGCATCCCTACGTCGAGTGAGGTGCCCTCCGGGGTGAATGTGTGGTCAAATGTTCCGGCCGTACCGTAGTTGTCGCCGGTAGTGGAGCCTATTGTGTTGCTGCCTGTGCCGAGCTGCGAGCCGTTGGCGGTGATGGACAGGGTGGATGCTGACGGAGCGTTGACCACGAAGCGTGTGCGCATCCATACCGGAGTGTTATCTACCCGGCCTGCCAGCGTGAACTTGAAACTGCGCGACGGCGAATAGCGGAAATCCTCGCCGAACAGCTGTAATCCGGTGTTGCCGAGCGACACGATATCCTCCTCGTGCCATAGGCGTTCCGTAAAGCTGTTTACAGGGTTTACCGGTTGCGAAGTCAGCCCCTCCACGCGCACGGTGGGAGCTTCGTCGTCAGCCTCGGTTATGAAGTAGTACCCTTTGGTGCTGTACGGGTTAAGCGTGTGGACGTAACGGCTGTTGACTGTGCGCCATGTCACCGGGCCTACGGCATAAAAGTAGACTCCTGCAGCTGACGCCCGGGAGGCCACGGGGGGTAAATCGTCGATATATCCTGATGCTGAAAGGAGATCGGCGATGCGGGCGCCGCCGTAGCCGTGGATGCGTACTTTCTCCGGATTGCTGAATCCCCATGAACGGAGCGTTGAGGCCGGAATGAAGTGCATACCGGTGCTCTCCACCGACACCTTCACCCACTTCCCGTTGGCGAGCGCCGATTCGGTAGCGTATTTGTCGGTGCTGAATGCCGAGGCTGCGCCTGGCATCAGAGCCGTTAGAAGTAAGGCCAGGATGTATATATGGAATCGTGTTGCGTACAATAATTTCATAAGATAATAACGCGCGTGCGTGAATGTTATTGTATGATAGTGGAGTGTGCGGCGCACCATTTCTCCCATTCGGCTCGTGAGCCGTTGAACACATCGAGGTCAACACGCCCGTCTATCCCCTCTACATGTCCGCGGTGGGAATACTGCCAGAAGCACCAGCGTATATCCGCGTCAATCTCACCGAATGTGCAGAACCACACCGGGTAACGCTCCAAGCGTCCGCGTATGAATTCATCATAGCCATCGCGGTTGGAATAAAGCATCACCGGCACTCCGGCCGATTCAAGCTCATGTATCAGCGAGGATAGTGTCGAGCGTATTTCCGTTGTGGTGCGGTTGTTTGGGTTAGTCCAGTGTTCGATGTCGATAACCGCAGGCATGTCAAGCTGCTGTCCGCGCAGAGAGTGGAGGAAGTTGAGCGCCTGCATGTAGCCTGTGGCATCGAAGCGGAAAAAATGGTAGGCCGACACCTTCAGCCCGGCCTTTCGGGCACGCGCGATATTGGTATAAAACCGCGGATCCTTGAAACTGCTCCCCTCGGAGGCCTTGATAAGCACAAAATCAATGCCGGCCTGCTTCAGCGCCCCGAAATCAATATCGCCGTTGTGCGATGATATGTCGATGCCCCTCACCGGATATTCTTCCTCCGATGGAGTCACTCCCTCGCGCATGAACGCATAGCGGTGAACCAGCGTGCCGGCTACAACGGCCAGTACCGCAAGTGCAATCCAGAACAGGCGTGATCTTAGTATACTCTTCAAGCGGGACTTCATATAGATGTATGCAAATTTAATTCATTCCGTTCACTATGCAAGCGACTTGGAGTAAAAAGTGGCTATTCTTCGCGCCTAAAAAATTCAGTTAAATTTTTATTCTTTTTCAATTATCTCTATATTTGTGGATAATAAATATTTCAGAATATGTATCTTAAACGACTCCTTATAGCGTTGGCATGTATAGTTGCAGTGCTGTTTCCTCTCAATCTTAAGGCTGTAAGTCCGGCTGTGCATGATAGCATTGTCAATATGCTGCGTCTTGCCAAGAGCCCTAATGATAGCTTGCGTGTAATGTACGACATATATGATACTGCCCCTCCGGAAAAACGTACTGCCGCCGCCGAGTCGCTGTATCAGATGGCCGTGCGTATGGACAATGTGGATGTGCAGCTCGATATGTTGCGCACGTTGGCGTCATTATACCAAATAAATGATTCGATTATTGACACGCAGCTTGAGCGCGTTGAAAAGCTCCCTAAGAGCGGCCGCCAACAGGAAATCAAAACATTCATCCGCTTGATGCAGGTCACTAATTGGGCCACCAATGCCACTGCGGAAGAGTGTGCCGATATGCTGTTTAAGGAACTGAGTGAATACAAGGAGGATGAAAAGACATCGCTCAGCGACAAGATTGTCCATCTCTATTCAGTGTGCCTCTATCTTGGCAATGAAAACAGAGGTGCGATGCTTATGTCATATATCTCACAGCTTGAACGCCTGGTCCAGAAACTTCCATATCAGTATGAAGACATTCGCAATCACTTCTATAAGAATGCAGCGCGAATCTATGCTATAAATAATTCGGCAAAGCGTTCTGTGGCCGCCAATTATGAGCTGATAGCTGGGCTAAAGCGCATGACCGCCCGATTGCGCAAGGAGGGGCGTGCGTTCACTCACACTGATTTCACCGAGTATCGTGCCTATACCAGTATCCTTGCCAATTATGGTGTGCTGATGGATAGTGAGATTGAGGATCTGTACAGTAAAATTCAGGCTATTGCCAGCGATAATGCGGAGGTGATGAATGATCTGAAGAGAGGGGAAGGTGCGGAAATGTTCTATAACATGGCAAAGAAAAACTATGCTGTGGCGTTCCCCATACTGAAGCGTCAGGTGGATAACCCGGTACATAAGCAGTACCGTACAAGTCTTTTGAAAATGCTTATTGAGGCATCGGAAGCTGTAGGCGATCAAGCCACTCTCGTGCAGGCTCTGAAAGATTATTCCGATGATATCGAGCGTCAGTTGAGTGCATCGGTTGAGGACCGTATGAGTGAGCTTCAGGTGGTATATGGTGTAAATTCATTGCAGCGTGAGCGTGACATGCTCGAACAGGAACGTCATACATCGGACCTGAAATGGCATCGTGCCATTATGATTGGCTCTATCGTGGCCCTTATAGTGTTGGTCATAGCCATGCTCCTTATCCTGCGTGTATATCGCCGGGCTAAGCGGCTGTCGGAAGAGCTCAAGAATGCCAACAATTCGTTGCTCGAAGAGCGCGATAAACTGAAACGTGCCCAGCAGAAGCTTATCATGGCCCGTGACAAGGCACATAAAGCCACTGAGGTGAAGAGCGACTTTGTCAACAGCATGAGCCGTGAGGTGAGCGCTCCGCTGACTGCCATAGTGGAGTACTCGCAGTTCATAGTGGACAACATGGATGAGTCGCGCCGGAAATATCTGGAGGGGTTTGCCGAGGTTGTCACCCTCAGTGCCGAACTGCTTCAGACGCTTATCAATAACGCACTCGACGTATCAGTGATGGAGAAGGAGGACGCCGTCATCACGAGCCGTCCGGTATCGGTGCAGGGCATGTGCCACATGGCGCTTGAGAATGTGCGCCGTAAGGTGAAGCCATCGGTGGCTCTTGAATTTGCAAACGCAGGAGAGACTGATACCATCGTGTCGACCGATCCGGGCCGTGTGGAGCAGGTGCTCCTGAATCTGCTTGGCAATGCAGCCAAATTCACCGATGAAGGCTCTATAATCCTTTCTTATGAATCAGACCCTGTGGCCGGGACCTTGAGCTTTGCGGTGACTGATACCGGAATCGGTATCCCTGAAGGTAAGGAACAGGTTATTTTCCAGCGGTTTGAAAAACTTGATTCCCATTCGCAGGGTTCCGGACTCGGATTGTATATCTGTTCGCTTGTGGCGCGCCTGCTCGGCGGCACAGTCAAGGTCGACACTACATATTCCAAAGGCGCACGATTCGTATTCACCATACCGGCGTAATAGTACGGTATTCCCGCTAAAAAGGGTGCTCCATGCTTGCAGATATGGTTGAGATACCGTATATTTGCAAGTATATGGAACACTATATCGTATCGGCCAGGAAGTATCGGCCCTCCACGTTTGCTTCAGTGGTAGGACAGAAGGCTTTGACCGCCACACTCAAGTCAGCGGTGGCTTCGGGACGCCTTGCTCATTCCTATCTTTTCTGCGGCTCGCGAGGTGTGGGAAAGACATCCTGTGCCCGTATTTTTGCCAAGACCATCAACTGTGAGCATCTCACGGCCGATGGTGAGGCTTGCAATGAATGTGACTCCTGCCGCGCATTCAACGCCGGCACATCGCTTAACATAATCGAGCTTGATGCCGCGTCAAACAATGGCGTGGATGCCATGCGCGGGCTTATCGAGCAGGTTCAGGTGCCACCGTCGTCAGGACGCTACCGTGTGTTCATTGTCGATGAGGTGCACATGCTCAGTTCCAGCGCGTTCAATGCGTTCCTGAAAACGCTTGAGGAGCCCCCGGCATACGTGATATTTATCCTTGCCACCACAGAGAAGCATAAGATTATCCCCACCATACTGTCGCGCTGTCAGATATATGACTTCCATCGCATAACGGTGCCCGATATGGTGAAGCATATGCAGTATGTGGCTTCGCAGGAGGGTATCGAAGCTGATGCTTCGGCTCTGAATGTAATAGCGCAGAAAGCTGACGGTGCCATGCGCGATGCCCTGTCGATATTCGACCAGGTGGCCGCCTCTTCATCCAACAATATAACCTACAGCGCAGTCCTTGATAATCTGAATGTGCTGGACGACTCGTATTACAACCGTCTTGTAGAGTGCTTCCTCAAAGGGGATGTATTCGGCTCATGGCTGATATACAAGGAGATTCGTGACAATGGCTTCGACTCGCTGTTTTTTATCAACGGATTGGCGTCCTATCTGCGCAATCTGGCAGTAG
>OFFL01002060.1_pt1 | contig 11573 bp, 10 predicted proteins | sample 1521391 | NCBI WGS metagenome assembly OFFL01 (sample SAMEA3504082, study PRJEB24116) | mouse gut metagenome | biome: mouse gut; feature: mouse-associated habitat; material: faeces | place: Denmark | collected 2011
TCCTGAACTGTTGAAATCTTTTTGTCTGTAATAAGAAGCATTGCGTCATCAATAACAGCTTCCATTTTATCGGTATCTGTCACCATATAAGGTGAGATATAGCCACGGTCAAACTGCATACCCTCAACAACCTCGCAGACAGTATCAGCAGTTTTTGACTCTTCAATAGTGATAACACCATCAGCAGAAACCTTATCCATAGCATCTGCGATAAGTGAGCCTACATATTCATCAGCAGCAGAAACAGTAGCTACACGGGAAATATCTTCTGAGCCCTTAACCTGCTGTGAATTAGCCTTAACTGCCTCAACAGTTGCATCAACAGCAGCCTTGATACCGTTTTTAACAGCCATTGGGTTAGCACCTGCAGCAACATTCTTCATACCCTCACGAACAAGAGCCTGAGCAAGAAGTGTTGCAGTTGTTGTGCCGTCGCCTGCATCGTCATTTGTTTTTGATGAAACCTCTTTAACAAGCTGAGCACCCATATTTTCAAATGGATTTTCAAGCTCAATTTCCTTGGCAATTGTTACACCGTCATTTGTGATAAGCGGTGAACCGTATTTTTTGTCAAGTACTACATTGCGTCCCTTTGGACCAAGTGTGATTTTTACAGTATTTGCAAGCTTGTCAATACCTGCCTGCAGAGCCTTGCGAGCTTCCTCGCCATAAATTATATCCTTAGCCATAATTCAAATCTTCCTTTCAAATTATTCAACAACTGCAAGAATGTCACTTACAGAAATAATAGTGTATTCCACACCGTCAACCTTAACCTCAGTGCCTGAGTATTTGCTTGTAATAACCTTATCGCCTGCTTTAACGGTCATTGGGTTTTCATCAGTACCCGGACCTACTGCGACAACCTCGCTCATTTCAGGCTTTTCCTGTGCAGATGCCGCAAGAATAAGTCCGCTTTTTGTTGTTTCCTCAGCCTCAAAGGATTTAAGCAAAACCTTATCTGCCAATGGTTTAATATTCATAATATCACCTCTAAAAATATTTTGTGTTTTCACTTGTTAGCACTCAGATGCATCGAGTGCTAACAATTACTATTTTAGCAATATTTTTCCATTTGTCAAGAGTATTAACAGAATATTCAAAAAATATAGCCTGCTTATACTAATGTATAGTATAAACAGGCTATAATATGAATTAAATGTAATTATAAATCCCACAGACTCATCTGCTTTGCCGCTTGCTTTTCTTCAAAGGTTTGCAGATAGGAAAATATCTGCTCCTTACTATGCACGATTCCATGCGTTCCACAGGTCTGATGGAACAGGTGCATTAGATGGCCGCTGTTGGGACTGTCGATGATATACTGATTCCTGTACCGGCGCATATACCTCTCCTTCAATCCCGGAAACAGCCGGTCCAGTTGTGCGTAAAAGTATTCCCGGTTGCCCTCCCGCAGTGTAAGCCCCATACCAAAACAGATTACCCCGTAGACCTTTGCCTGAACGCACAATTCCAAAATAGCTGATATGTTTTCCTCGGTATCGTTAATCCAAGGCAGGATTGGCGCCAGCCATACCACCGTGGGGATGCCTGCATCACGCAGCTGCTTCAAAACTTCAAACCGCTCTCTGGTGGTACAGACATTGGGCTCGATCTTCTTGCACAATGTTTCGTCATAGGTGGTCAGTGTCATCTGTACCACGCACTTGGCCCGCTCATTGATCTTTTGAAGCAGGTCGATGTCCCGGAGAATCCGATTGGACTTGGTGATAAGGGTAGCCCCGAAGCCATGTTCATATATGAGAGTGAGGGCCTGCCGGACGTGTCCCAGCTCCAGTTCCAGTGGAATGTAGGGGTCGGTCATGGCACCCATACCAACCATGCACTTCCGGCGTTTCCGTCTAAGGGCATCTTCCAGCAGTTCAACAGCATTCCGTTTTACCTCAATGTCCTCAAAGGTATGCTCCATATGATAGCACTTGCTCCTGGAGTCGCAGTAGATGCAGCCGTGAGAACAGCCGCGATACAGATTCATACCATTTTTCGCAGATAAAATCCCTTTTGCGTCCACATAATGCACTGGCTATCCCCCCTCGTCCTGTCAGTCTCTATATTTTTCATAGATAGCTTTCCCAAGCTCCGCCAACATGGGCCGTAGCTCTGGCGGCTCCAACACCTCTATTTCAGTTCCAAAGGTCAGTAGATATCTGGTCAGCCATTCATCCACCGGCATCCATACCGTTACAAGCAGCACCCCGTCCTCACGTTTCACGGTCTCTGGATTGAACTCGTCATAAATCCGATAAGCCAGCGATTCTGGAAAGCACAGGACGATTTTCTCATGATCGAACTGTGAAAAGTCCGTTTTGGGCGGGGGCGGATACGGTGAAAACTGATCTTCCAGCATCTCAAGCTTCAGAATGCGGGTCAGTTTGAAGGTGCGGTAATCCTGCTTTTCCACACAGAACGCCTTCAAGTACCATGCCCTTGATTTATAGGAAAGCTTCAAAGGGTGTACGACCCGGCTGCTGATGGAACCGTTGGCGTTGGCGTAGGTGATGCGCACACTCCTGCGATGAATCACTGCTGCCTTCAGCCGCTCAAATTTCTCGTTATCGCTCCCCTCGCCGCCCCAGCGGGAGAAGTCCACCTCCAGCCAGCTCTCTGTACTGACATCAAATAGCGCAGAAAGTTTATTCAAGGTATCCCTGTCCTGGACGCCAACTGTACCGCCAATGCTTTGCAGGGCCGCAAGGATCTCATGTTTCTCCGCCTCAGATAAGACGGTCCGATCCAGGACAAAGCTGCCCAGCAGACGAACGCCGCCGGTCCGTCCGGCCTCCGTATAAACAGGGATCCCCGCCGCGCTCAGGGCATCAATATCCCGGTAGATGGTTCGGTCCGATACCTCAAACTTCTCCGCCAGCTCAGGGGCAGTGGCCTGCCCCTTTTCCAGCAGGTAGTAAACAATTTTGAACAGCCTGCTCTCCTGCATCCGTCATCACCTCTTGGGCGCAGTATAACACAAAAAACTGGACACCGGAAGTCAAGGTTTTTCTACTTCTCAAATATGATTATGCTTGTATTGTTCCGACATCTGAATTATACTATGGTCAGGAGGGATCGATATGGACTACCTGACTGCCACAGAATTCTCAAAAAAGTGGGGTATCACCAGCCGCATGGTCGCCCGGTACTGTGAGACGGGAAGAATTGTTGGCGCTCACAAAAAGGGAAAAACCTGGCTGATACCTGCCAGCGCAGAAAAACCGTTGGACCAGCGCTGCAAAAAGCAAACGGTCAAAACAATCGTACCAGCAGGTCAAGGCGGTTCACTGGAATCCATTGGGGAGGCTGAGACTTATCATACCACCGACGTCTACCAAACCCTTGGCCTTACCCGCGAAACACTGCGCTACTATGAGGATGTGGGATTGATTCAGCCAAAACGGAGCAGTCAAAGCCAGTACCGAGAGTTTGATCTGTATGATATGTCCCGGCTGATGTCCATTGATTTCTTTAGAAAGCGCGGATTTTCGCCTGTAGAAATCCGGGAACTCCTGACGGCGGCGGCGCCGGAGGACTATGCGGCCCTTATACACAGCCAGTTGGATCGCTTAGATCGAAAAATTGCCCAGCTTCAGCAGATGCGCCATCGCCTGGTAGAAGCACAATCGTTTTGCGAATCTGTCCCGGATATAGCTGGCTCATTTTCAATCCGAGAACTCCCACTTTACTGTGTCCGGGAAACGCTGCCCTCAGTCTCCTCCTTTGGCGAGTACCGGAACAGGGTCCTGAAATTTCTCGACTTGGAACAGGAAGATATCCTTTCCAACCTGGTTCGCGCAATTTCGTTTGACGAAACAGGCTATAAGGGCTCTGAAATGTATGTTGTGAAGCCTGCTGTCCGAATGAGCCGGGCAGAGACATTTCTGGAGCATGGGAAATGCCTCTATACCACCCTGATTGCTGACAATAATGATCCTTCTGTACCTGAGAAGATGTTTGACCTGTGCCATAACTGGGCAACGGAGCACAAGGCGTCTTTCCGGGGTGTAGTCTATATCTTCATTCGATTCGTTATGCTGAAGAAGAATACAGATCAGCATTTCTACGAGGTGTGGGTCCCGCTTAAATAAAAAATTCCCTCTTGACTTGGGGGTTCCCACCGACCTTACACTTTTTGTGTCAAGGAGGTGGCGATATTGAATCACAAATTATTGGGCAAGGATTTTGCGCTGGTAGTCGCGGGTCAGATAGTCTCTCTATTTGGCAACGCGATCCTGCGCTTCTCCTTGCCGCTCTTTTTGCTCCGGGAAACCAGATCATCGGCTCTGTTTGGCATGGTGACAGCCAGTTCTCTCCTGCCGATGATTCTTCTCTCTCTGCTGGGCGGTGTATTGGCTGACCGGGTGAATAAGCGAAACATCATGGTGTTTTTGGACTTTTCCACAGCAGGCATCATAGCGGGATTCTATTTTCTGATGGGCAGGGCGCCAACAATCCCTCTGTTTATTGTTACCTTGATGCTTTTATACGGGATATCCGGGACATACCAGCCTGCTGTACAGGCCAGTATTCCCGTCCTGGTGGCAAAAGATCATATCCTGACAGCAAGCGCTGTTGTGAATCAGATTGGCTCACTGGCCAGCTTAGTTGGCCCGGTTACAGGCGGCTGGCTTTATGGCTTATGGGGAATTGAACTGATTTTGAAAATCAGCGTGGTTTGTTTTGCGATATCCGCTGTTATGGAACTGTTCCTAACAATTCCATACATCAAACGTCCACAGGAGAAAACAGCGCTCCAGATTGTAAGACATGACCTGCAGGACAGCACACATTTCCTCCGATTTGAAAAGCCGGCATTTCTAAAGCTGAGGTTAGATAACGTAACTTCTGAAAGTATAGGAAAATCAAGGTTTTCGAGCGGCGGACAAGCATGATATGTACTAAAAAATCGAATATCGGCGCATGAGCGGCGTTCATATCCCCTGCCGGGGAGATGGGACGCCGCTTTTTTCATGTCCAGACACCGAAAGGAGCGGAGAACCATGGCCTGGTCGATCACCTCGGTGCTGGTGGCCAGGCCGACCGCCTGAGGTATGGCGTAGTCATCCAGCATATCGCCGTTCTGCGCTGTCTGGAGGGGCAGGAAAACACTGTCGTCCGGAGACAGGCCCTGCAGGCCCTCGGACTTCTTTGCCAGAACCCCGATGATCTCATAGCGGGCGTTGTTGATGACCAGGGATTCCCCGACCGCAGCCTCGGGGCTGGTAAAGTTCTGCTGCGCCACATTATTGCCCAGTACCACCACACGGCCTCCATCCTCAAAGTCCGCATCCGCAAAATCGGTACCCTCCGCTATAGGCAGCGAGGATATCTCACTGTACCCCTGCGTCACAGCCGCAATGGTGAGGTCTTTCTTTTTCTGTCCGATTCGTGTCTCCTGGAACAGTGTAGTACGCAGATATATCCCCTCAAGGTAGGGGTTTTCCTCCAATATCACCGCCAAGTGTTCTGTGGAGATGCGCGGTATGCTGGCAAAGTCGAGCCTGTCACTGTATATGACATTAACATAGATCGTCTCAGCGGACATACTGGAATACTGCCGGGCCACCTCTTCCTCGCCGCCTTTGCCGATGGCGATTACCAGGATGATGGTCAGGGTCCCGATAATAATGCCGAGAGAGGTCAGCAGGACCTTGGACTTGTTCTGGAGCAGATTCGTCCAGATCATGCGGAGCGTTTCTGTCAGCCGCATACACTCACCCCGCTACCACAACAATTTCGCCGGCGGACAGGCCGCTGGTCACCTCGCTGGTGCGCCCATCGGAAAAGCCCGTCTTAATCTCCCGCTCCTCATGGGAGCCGTCCGCCATCTGGACGATGACTGTCTGTTTCCCATCTGTCAGCGTAATGGCCTTATTGGCCAGGGTCAGAACATTCTCCACCCGTTTCTGGATGAACTTCACACTGCAAGTCATGCCCTGCAGTAGTTCTTCCTGCGGCTCGTCAAAGGCGATCTTCACCGTATATGTAACGCCCTCTGTCCCCTGGGTCGGTACAAGGTTTTTCTCAACCACCCGCCCGGAGATCGTGTTGTCCGGGTCCGCCACAAACTGCAGCTCCACCGCCTGGCCAAGCTCAACGCCGCCTATGTCCTCCTGCGGGATCTCCGCTGCCACGCATTTCTCACCGCTGTCCCCAATCGTCACCACGGACTTCCCGGCGGGGACGGTATCCCCCTCGGTATAGCTCACCAGTGTGACGACCCCATCCGCCTTTGCGGACAGTGCGGGAGTAGCGAGCAATGCCTGGGCTGCGGACAATTCTGCATTGATGCTTCTGATCTCCGCCTGTGCGTTCTCAATAGCATTGTTCAGTGTTTCAACGGTAAGCGCGTCGATCTGGGACTGCGTCGCCTGGTTGGCCTCCGTCTTTGATACCTGCGCACTATGGTTGGTCTCCAGTGTCTCCAGGGCAATACGCTGGGTCTCCAAATCAAAGTTGGCGGTATTTATATCCTCTATCGCTTTCTCAATCTGGCCACTCAGTGAGTCAATCTTCTCTTCCTTGGCAGAAAGCGCATTGATCTGTGCTTGTAGGTTGTCAATCTGACTCTGTTTTTTCTGGATATCCTCAGCAATCTGGGCCGAGTCCTCCATGGCGTCAATCTGGTCGTTGACATTGGATATGCTGCGTTCTGTGCTTCGCCTCTGTGAGCGGAGTGAGGCGAGCTGGTCGGACGGATCGGCTGTGGCATCAATCTCAGCCTTCAGGCGGGTTTCGCCGGCCAGGAGGTTCTCCAGCTGCGCCTTCAGGACCGAAAGCTGCCCGTTATCTGCCGCTGTCTCCGGGAAGAGCTCCGTCTCCGGCTGCTGCGTGGGCGGAGGGTCCTCTGGCAGGTCCGGGGTTTGCGTGGGTTCTGTGGTTGGGTCTGGCGTGGGCTCTGGCGCAGGAGACGTTGTGGGGACCTGCTGCTGGGCAGCCTCCAACCCGGCAATCTGCACACGGAGCGACGCGATCTGCTGCTGCACACCTGACAGGTCCTGCTCCAGCCGCTGTAAGTAGCTGATTGTATTCTCAGCGTCCCTGATCTGACGCTCAATGTCATCCAACTGATCATACAGCTCCCTGCGCTGCTGGACCAGGGCGGCGATCTGCTGGTCGCCGGCGGCAGCGGTGTTGCTCGCCTGCAGCCGCTCCATGTCCTTTTTCAGACGCGACATTTGGGCCATCAAATTCTGTAAATCAGCGGAGGCGGCGGTGCCATCCTGTGACATACTCACCTGCCGCAGTTCTTCCTGTAAAGAGACGACCTTCTCCTGAAGCTGGGCAACTGTGTGCTCCCCATTCTGAATCGCATTCTCAATCTCCCGTTTGGAACCCTCATAGGCCGTTTCCTGATCCTGCTGGCCCTGGGTCTGACTGAGCACGCCCTCCAGCTGCATCTTCCGCTTATTGTTCTGGGCATCCTCCAGCGCCCGCTGGGCTGCCTGCAGGGAGGCAGTCAATTCATCTATCTTCTCTTGTAGCGCAGTCTTGGAATATGTGACCAGGGTATCCCCCGCCTTTACTTCCTGTCCGGCCTCAACCAGTATCTGGTCAATTTTCAAGTCCACATCGAAGCTATGATGGATGCCGGTGGCCTCCAGCAATCCGCTGCCGTCAAGTGATGCCGTAATTGTACCGAGCTTAACGGGGTATTCCCGCCAGATCACATCGTCCTCCGGCTCTGCTTTGGGCTGTAAAAAAACTGCACCCATAGCTATGGCCGCCAACACGCACACAGCTGCAATCAAAAATTTCTTGTGCTTCCGCAGGTCTGACAACTTCATTATAAAATGTCCTTTCTTTCAGGTTGAACGTGCTGCCGCAAGGATACCAAACAGAATGTTAGATTTTCGTTAGAAGACAAAAAGAAGCAGGAGTCTCCAACCCCTGCCTCTTTTTTCGTTTATTGGTCACGGACTCAATCCGGGAAAAATATCATGAAACAGATACCGGCCCCTCCGTCACTTTCGGCCGATATCGTTCCCCCTATCGACTCCACCATCGTCTTCACAATCGATAGTCCCAAGCCAGCGCCACCAATCTCTCGGGAGCGTGATTTATCGACCCGGTAAAACGCATCGAATATATAAGGGATATGTTCTTGCGGAATGCCCGGCCCATCATCCAATACGCATACATAAATGCCGTCATCGCCCCGGGAGCCGGTGATGCAGATACTCCCCTCCTGTTTTCCGTATTTACAGGCATTTTCCATCAAGTTAAAGAAAACGCGATACAACAGCGCAGGATCTGCGGTGACGGACAGCTCGCCGCAAATCACAGAACAGCTCATATCCCGTTCGTCCAGCTGCGCAGACAACTCGCCCTGGATGGCCTCCATCAAAGGCTCCAGCATCACGTCCTCGTCCGTGTTGTGCCCTGGGTCGCTATTGGCTGCCAGTACCAGGAGGCTGTCTACAATCTTTGCGAGCCGGTCAATGCTGTCCAAGAGCTCCCGTCCGTTCTCCTGATAGTCCCCCAGCGTAGCCGCTCGATCCGCGAGCAGCACCTGAACCCCAGTCTTCATGATGGTAAGCGGTGTCTTCAGTTCATGGGCCGCATTGGCGGTAAAGCTGCTCTGGCGCTGGAAGGCGTCCTCCAGCCGGGCCATCATACCATTGAAACTGTGGGTTAGCCGCCCAACTTCATCATTTGCGCCCGTCTCCGCTATCTGCGCAGACAGTTTCTGTTCATCAATCCGTTCTATGGCCTCGATCAGCTTCGTCAAAGGGCGCAGCGCCCTGCCCATAATCAGATAGATAGCGATTCCGCCCAACAGATTGACAAAGACGCAGAGAATCACACTCGTAGCATTAAACTTGCGAAGCGTGATGACAGTATCGGCATTCTCCTGGCCCTGCGGTAAAGCATCCAAATCGTCACCGCCATACTGCGTCCCCCAGTAATCCTCTGACGATGAAATAATGCCCTCCACACTATAGACGGATACGACCGTCAATGCCACCGTACAAACAATCAGCGCAACCACTGATAAAAGCGCCACCCTCATTTGTAAACTCATATGTCTCATTGCGGCGCCTCCATGATATAGCCCTGCCCTCGGATGGTTTTGATATATTCGATCCGGCAGGCCATATGCAACTTCTTTTTCAACGAGTGGATATGGTAGCGTACGGTGTTGGAGAACGGATCAAACGTGTTGTTCCAGATGTGCTCTGTCAACTCCTCCGCACTGATTACCTGGTTCTGATGAAACATCAGGTACTCCAGAATACCGTACTCCTTGCGTGTCAAAACGACCTCTGTACCATGGAATGTGACCCGCTTGGCTTTTGTATCCAGGCTCAGGCCTCCCAGCGACACGATTGACGGCACCTGCAAAAATTCACGGCGCAGCAGGTTCCGGATACGCGCCTCCAGCTCCCCAAAATCAAAGGGCTTGATCAGGTAGTCGTTCGCTCCGTCATCCAGCCCCAGGATCCGGTCGCTCACTTTACTGCGGGCGGACAGGATAATGACTTTGATGCTGCCGTCAGTCTTCCGAATCTCCCGCAGGACATCCAGCCCATCCACTTTGGGAAGGTTCAGGTCCAGAATGATCAGGTCATAGCTGTTTACCCCATACTCATACAGGGCTGCCTCGCCATCATAAACGGCATCCACTGCGTAGCCGCTGTTTTGCAGGCCCTTTGCAATATAGCCGGAAAGCCGCCGTTCATCTTCAACCAGCAAAATTCTCAAAGCTACACCCCCTTTTTCTTCTTATTGTACCAATCTGAGTGTTAGATTTTTGTTAGAAGCATCTTGCTTATGGAATTTTTGTTCCACCAAATTAAATAGGCCAAAATCTACAAAAAATGCTGTATTTAATTTGTTCGATGTGTTATACTGTATTTGTATCCAACGGAAGGGGTGATGGCATGAATTTGCGAAAAATCAGCTTTGGCAACTTTAAGTGTCTATATAATATAGCTTTTGAGCCTGGGAAAGTCAATGTGTTCATTGGCGCCAACGGTTCTGGGAAGTCTACAATTTTGGAGGCTATTGGACTGCTCAGCGCGGCCATGACAGATCGTGTTGACTCTGCAAGCCTACAAAGGAGAGGCGTTAGGCTAAGCATCCCCTCACTCTATAAGTCTAATTTTAAGGGGGTTAGCCGTCAGAAACTAACCGTGGATCTCTCTTTGGAGTGGGATGATGATGACTCCTCTGATGTGTGCCAATATGACGTTCACCTCACAACCCCTACAGATAGCGACTATTGGAAATATCACGCAGAAGCATTTTTCCTCAATGGCATAAAAAAGTGGGGGCGCAGCCATGCCTCCCAGCAGCAAACCAACAATCATATTGGCTTCTTTTTAATTGACAACAACGAGGATTTGGCGGCAAGCCGAAAAATCGCACAGGACTTTTCCTCGTATGGTATCTTTCAACCAAATACAATGACCCTACGCGGAACAACTCCCGATCCAAACCAAACTACCCCTATTGGCCTGAATGGCGGTCGTTTGGCTGAAGCAATTGATGCTCTCATCCACGAAAAAGATGGCGATCTTTGTTTTGGTGATCTATACATGGATGATATCCTGGATATGATCGATTGGGCATCTGATATCACCGTAGGCGCACCTAAAAAGAGTACTATCAATTCCAACATCCCTTCTCCACGACAGGTTATTCAATTTGCAGACCGCTATATGAAAGCGTCTGCGCAGTTCACCGGCTACGATGCCAGTGAGGGTGCGCTGTATGTGCTGTTCATGCTGGCTCTGGCCATGCACCCACAGGCCCCTTCTATTTTCGCTGTAGATAGTTTTGACCATGCCTTAAATCCTCGGCTCGCCAAGAAAATGATTCAGGTTTTCTGTGAACAGGTCATTCAGCACAAGAAGCACGTTTTTCTGACAACTCATAACCCGCTGGTCCTGGACGGTCTGGACCTGCGCAATGACGACATCCGCTTGTTCGCTTTGGATCGGGACTCCCATGGTTATGCGCAAATCAAGCGGATTCTTGTCTCCCAGGAGCTGATCAACGAAGGCCAGCCTCTGTCCCGGCTTTGGATCAACGGCAGACTGGGAGGTGTCCCCACGCCGCTATGAAAAATATTGGAATTGTCTGCGAGGGTCCAACAGACTTTATCATCCTCCAGGCTGTTGTTGATACAATCACCGGAGAGCGCAACAATTTTTATCCATTGCAGCCAGAACCCGATGTAATTGGCCAGTACGAGAATGGCTGGAAAGGTGTTTGGAAATGGTGCATAGATCATGCCGCCATCAAAAAGCAGTTTATGAACAGTATCCAGCCTGCGCTGGATCTCCTGATCATCCAGATGGATGGTGATGTCTCCAGGAAAGAAAAGCCAGCCCATTGCAGCTGTGACCCCACTGTATGTCCTGACAGAGAAAGTCTGAACCCTCTGTATTGCAACACGATAACCTGCCCGGTTACACTGCCCTGCAATAGACATAGCGCCCCTGTAACCGGCTACATAGATCATCTGAAAAGTTTGATTTCCTCTAAACTGATTGACACAGATGACACCTGTATTGTGGTTCCCTGTGACAGTCTGGAAGCCTGGGTCGTAGCAG
>OFFL01002068.1_pt1 | contig 11552 bp, 17 predicted proteins | sample 1521391 | NCBI WGS metagenome assembly OFFL01 (sample SAMEA3504082, study PRJEB24116) | mouse gut metagenome | biome: mouse gut; feature: mouse-associated habitat; material: faeces | place: Denmark | collected 2011
ACATATAACTTCACCAGTGCTTTTGGAATAGAATGTTTTCTCATGTTTCCTCGCTTCCTATTTGTTTAGTTTGATTTACCCGCCACAATATGAACATAGCAAGAATCAGATAAAAAGTGTTTTTTTATTGCCGTCATGTGGCAGATTGGATTTCTATTGTTTATTTATATGCTAACTGCTAATTTTGTGGATTTCATAAAGATTTGAAAAAAGGACGGCTCGCAAGCCGTCCATAATGTCAATATGGAATTTTGATTATAACCTGTGCGCCGCCAGTCTTTTCAGAGTTGCTTAAAATAAGCTGTCCGCCATGTTTGGCTATTATGGAGTCTGCTACATAAAGACCTATTCCATAATGCGATTTGGAATGTCTGCTTTGTTCGTCCATATAAAATTGTTCGGTTGCATGTTTTAACGCTTCGGGAGAAAAACCACTTCCCATATCAGTGATAGAGCATAGGATTGAATTATCTTTTTCATATACTTCAAAGAAAACTGTTTTTCCTGCTGGTGTATATTCTATTGCATTTGAAAAAACATTTGCAAAAACTCTTATCAGTTGTTCACTGTCTGCAAAGATATATTCCCGATCAACATTCTCCCTCCATTCCAAATAGATATTTTTTACAGCGCACAAACCTTTTGCCTGTGTACGGATTTCCTGCAATAAGGAAGATAATTTTACATTTTTACGGCGAAAAGGAAAATTCTCTTTTGCTTTTGTCATGTCAATTAGCGTTTCAATATAGTCCTGCATTTGAACAACACTGCCCTCGATATAGTCCGCACATTCTTTCTGATTATCGGCAAGTATCGTGTCATACAGCAGCTCCGTATTTCCACGGATAATAGTCAGTGGTGTTTTCAAATCATGTGCCAAAGCTGAAATCTGCTCCTGCCTTAATTTATCCGCTTGCCATTGCTCGGCAAGCGAATTTTTTAGTGCCTGTTTCAAGTGTTCCAATGCGGATAAGGCGCGGTCTACTTCAAATATGCCACTACTTTCAATCTTAAAATCCAAATCCTGCTTCTCAATTTTCTGGGTTACGATAAGCAGTTTGTCAATTTTCCTGCCCGTATATTTCCCAAACCAATGGGAAACAAGGAGCAGCAAAACGATAATCTCAATCATTATCAGCCCGATAAGGCAAAAGTCGGATGTCGGGCATATCCGTCGAAGCGCTGGATTGCTGAATTGTGAAGTCAAACGGTATCGCAAAAGAATGACTTCATTCTCACGGTCAACAATCCGAACACGGTATGGGTGAACTACATTCTTTCCGTTTATGACAGCTTTCTCCCAAAAGGTGTTGGCGGTATCTTCTGATAAAGAACCGTACTGGAACGCACCTGTGGGAGAATAAACGCCATAATCGCAAAAGCTGGGAATGTCGGCTGTATCAAATAATTTATCTGCCTGTATTTTTTCTGCTGCGTCATCAATACTATCCTCAATATTCATGGCAGGAATAATGACTTCTGTATTGATGAAGAGCATATATAGACCAACATTAACGGCAATAATGAAAAGGATACCTCCAGCAACAGTGAATATATACCGCATGAACACAGAACGTAGTTTTTTTACTCCCATTTATAACCCACCCCCCAAACCGTTTCAATAGGGGATAATTTGACAGCCGCTAACTTACTGCGGATATTTTTTACATGAGTGGCTATCACACTATCGTCACTTTCTCCCTCAAAACCAAAAACAGCTTCATAAATCTGCTCTTTTGAAAAAACCTGTCCCCGGTGCAAAGCCAGATATTCACATATTTCATACTCACTTTTGGTTAGAGGGAGTTTATTCCCATTGACTTCCGTTTCCTTTGCGTTGATGTGAAAGATAATGCCCGAAATGGATATGGCATATTTCTTTTCTCGGTTATCTCTGCGTAAATGTGCATTTACACGGGCAAGCAATTCATTTGTACCAAAAGGCTTTGTGATGTAATCGTCGCCGCCAATTCCCAAACCACGAACAATATCACTTTCCTGTGTTTTTGCAGTCAAGAAAATAATAGGGCAATCCACAAGGGAACGGATTTGATCGCATAATTCAAAACCGTCCATATCCGGCATCATAATATCCAGCAAAATCAAATCATATCGTCTGAAATCTATATCAAGAACGGCTTTTGCATTTGCTTGAAGTGTTACGGTATGGGCGTCTTTTTCGAGAATGCGTTTTATCAGTTGAAGCATTGCGTTTTCATCATCAACAACTAATATATTCGCCATATCAATCCCTCCTGTCAGACTTCATTTACGGTCGCCCCAAAAGGCATAAGGGCGAGTTTTGCAATCTTAAAGCATTGCATACCAAACGGTATGCCGATAATTGTACAGCATAGCAGTATTCCATTTATGCACGCTGTTATGGCAAGCGGAATACCACTGATTATAAGCCATACAAGGTTTGCCAAAGTTGAAATTGCATTACCGCCATACTGAATTTCTTTTCCAAACGGGAAAAAGGTAAGAGCAGTAAATTTGAAACATTGCCGCCCAATCGGTATTCCAATAATGGTTATGCACCAAAAAATGCCCGATATTGTCCATGCCAAGCCCTGCCATAATCCTCCGCACAGGAACCATATCACGTTTCCCAAACAACCCATATTATATCATCTCCTCACTCATTTGTACACTTTCCCTCGTACCGCAAAAACCACACGAACAAAATTACAATAAACAAAACCGTCATGCCCGCGCACATGCTTATCCCGAATTTAAGTTCTGCGCTAACAGCAGTTAAATCCTGCAAGGAAAATTGAAGTGCGAAATCACTAAGATGTATTCCAAAGCCATATGGCAGCACAAACCACAAGCCTGTACCTAAGCCCGTTTGGAGCAATGCAGCTAATAAACTGCCAATAGCTCCCATTCCTATGCAGACCGTTCTTCCAAACCGAAATGCCAAAATAATAGAAAGAGCATATAGCAGTATATTACTGCTCCACAAGGTCAAAGCCGGTAATACAAGGGATGATGTCGGCAAAAGTAATTTTGTTCCTGTCGCCGGAAGTAACAAAGTAAATAAAAATATGCTCAATAATACCGCAAGCAATCCGGCGGCAATCAGTAACAGGAATTTAGACAAAATGGCTTTCGTTTTGGAACGCAACACTAAAATATTCTGATAATGCCCCGCCCGGTTTTCCTGTCCTGCGATAATCTCACAAACGATACTAATAACAAAAGGATATGCGATTGCGAAAAGCTGAAAGAATACCGCAATTTTGTTTATATCGTTTACAGCCGCAAATGTCGCATACAGTAAAACAAGTGCTACTCCCAGAAATGGGAATAAAACATGTACCCAAAAGAACGAAGAATTGCGCAACTTGTAAAAATCGCTTTTTAGATAATGATATAACTCAATCATGTGTTATGTCTCCTTTAGTGAAAAGCCATGCTGTAAGCAAAAAACACAGTACCGCCAAAATCAAGCTAAGCAAAACGGCAGGAATGATTGTTCCAGTATTTAGCAGAAAAGAACCATTTTCAATAGGAATACCGTTAGGGTGCATTTTGAAAAAGGGGCATACAATGCGTGCTGGAATGGCAAATGGATTGAGATAAAACAAATCACTTTCTGCTCCAATCGTGGATAAAATGTTGCAGCTAAAGGAAATTAGTACAGCGGTAAGATAATTTGTTTTTTTGGCAAGCAACATAATAAGCGGAAGCTGCCAAACGTAAACAAGAAACAATAACATACAGCCCCAAAAACCATTAAGCGGGTCAATGTTCATCACGGTAAAAACACCAAAGAGCGTACAGCCACCCCACATTACAAAATTGGTTAATAAAAGCAGCACAGCAACCGCAAACAGCTTGCCAATCCAGATTTTCTTCATGTCAACAGATAAACAGAGAATATTCTGATACTGTGTGCGTTTTTCACAACTGATAAAGCTGGCACACCAAATAGCAATCGTAATCGGCAGTATCAAAATATACCACCAATTATAGGCTGTAAGCTGAACAAATTTGCCACTCAAGATGTATCCTAAACTCAAAGTAACGATAGGAGCCGCAACAAATAGCTTTAATGCAAACGTATGACGTACTTTTAATAATTCAGAATGTATAAGATGAAACATTATTTTTCCCCCTTTTCGTTATTAGCAGCTACAACACGCATAAAAATTTCTTCTAAACTTGCGCCTTTGTTTATTTTGCTTTCATAGCCCAGCTTCCCGGCAGAAATAATTCCAATGTGTTCCGCAATCTGTTCTACTTCGGATAAAATGTGGCTGGATAAAATTACTGTAATTCCATGCGCCGGAAAAGAACAGATAAGTTCCCGTAATTCTTGAATACCAATAGGGTCTAACCCGTTTGTCGGTTCATCTAAAATCAACAATTTAGGTGATGATAACAACGCAAGCGCAATGCCAAGCCGCTGTTTCATTCCCAAAGAAAAATGTCCCGATTTCTTTTTTCGGGTGTCTGTAAGGTCAACAATCCGTAAGACTTCCTCAATGCGGGTATCGGGAAGTCCGAGCGCAAGGGTTCGCACTTTCAGATTTTCGTATGCAGTCAGATTTTCGTATAGGGGCGGCATTTCAATCAATGCGCCAATAGATTGTAAATCGCTGCGGTTCCATGCGTGACCGTCAAACTCAATTTCTCCCGATGTAGGGCGCAAAATGCCAGTGAGCATTTTAAGAATGGTAGATTTGCCTGCTCCATTCGGTCCCAGCAATCCGTAGACAGAATTTCTCTGAATGTTCAGAGATACATTGTTTACCGCTGTCTGCCCTTTGAAATTTTTACAGAGGTTTGTTGTTTTCAAAATCATATCCATAATCATCATGTCCTTTCATTTAATTCTATCAATAGCATAGAGGATATTTTTGAAGATTTCATAAAGAAAATGGAATTTTGACGAGAAATCAAAAGGAATTATTTAAGTCAATATATAGAACTGTGTAGACATATCCAAAAAGAAAGGTGAACAGTAAAATGTAATAGGAATGACAATTTTGAAGAATATGTTCAGGCTTGGATGCTGGCCCCGGTTTTCCATATACATGATGGAGCGCGGGGTGCGGTCTACAAGCTGGGCAAGGTACTCCTGCGTCCAGCCCTTTTCCTCCAGCTTGCGTTTGATTTCCCGACCCAGGGCATGAAAATCAAGATTTTCTTCATATTGGTACATTTTTACATCACCTCTATATCATTCTACATTTCAGGTGAGCACATGAGAACGAAATACAATTTCATCTTTCGGTAGTATTTCATTTCGCTCGACAAGATTGCAGAATGGCTCATGTAGAATCCGCAGGACATAATACTTTTCCAGCCTATGATGGCGGTGAGGCATTGGATGCTTTTGCTCAGCAGAGAATTGATCTTGTTGTTCTTGATATTATGCTCCCTACAATAACAGGACTTGGTGTGTTACATGAAATCCGCAAAAAAAGCTCTGTTCCTGTTCTTATGCTCACAGCTATTAAAGACGAATATACGCAAGTTACAAGTTTTGATGAGCAAGCGGATGACTATGTTACAAAACCGTTTTCTATGGTACTGCTTGGCAGACGCGTTGCGGCACTTTTACGCAGAAACGGAAGCACCGATGTTCTCAATACAATGACCTTTGGTGATGTGATAGTAGATTTTTCTGGATATACGGCCAAAGACCCAAATGGCAAAATTGATATTACCCCAAAAGAAATTGATTTGTTGAGATTGTTAGTAGAGCATAAAGGGTTAATGCTTACCCGCTCCCAAATTCTTGATGACCTATGGGGGAGTGATGCCCCGATTATTGACAGGACAGTGGATGTCTACATAAGAAATTTGCGAAAAAAATTACGACTTGACTGTATTGTTACTGTCAAAGGAATAGGATATAAATACGAGGTGGACGAATGAAACGGCTGAAGTTATTTCCGAAAATCTTTATATATACGCTTTTTCTTATGTTGATGATAGCTTTATTAGCAAGTGGAATGTTTTATCTTCTTGCTCCTATTTTTGCAAGTGATAATCCCTTAAACCCCGGTACGGCTGGAAATATTTTTCCAGCAGAAGTACCGCGTAATGAGGAAGTAACACAAGCTATTCTTGGCTCATTACCATACACAATGGGTATGTGTGTGCTTATTTCTTTAATATCTGCTTTCTTTTTTTCAAAGGCAATTACAAAACCGATTAAGCATATTGTAGATACTACATTTTCCATGACTATTTTGAAAAAAGACGCTAAATGCATGGTGCAATCAGCAGATGAAATAGGTCTATTATCGGAAAGTATTAACAAATTATATTCAAAGTTACTGCAAACGATCGAAAATCTTGAACATGAAAAAGAACAGGTGGCCGAAGTAGAAAGGCAAAAAATAGATTTTCTGAGAATGGCATTACATGAATTAAAAACGCCTGTTACTGCGCTTAATGCTATTCTTGATAATATGGTTATGGGGATTGGAAAATATAAAGACTACAATGCTTATTTGCCCCTATGCAAAGAGCGGAGTGAACAAATTGCTGGAATGATTATAGAAATTTTGGATACATCAAAATTGGGGACAAGCATAGACACTGAACCGTCAACGACTTTTGATGCTACTGCACTTTTACTGCCTTTATGTGAACAGTATCAACTGATAGCACAGGCAAATGGTATGATTTTCAAAATGGTCCTATTAAATCAGTTCCCCGTATGCTTGCCTCCGAAGATGATCTCGAAAGCTATTTCAAATATTTTTGCAAATGCTGTTGCTTACACTATTCCCGGAGGAACAATATCTGTTTATTTTGATAACCGTAACCTGGTTATTGAAAATGAGTGTTTACCTATACCATCAGAGCACCTAAAAAAAATTTTTGAGCCCTTTTATCGTCCAGATTATGCCCGAAATAAAAAAGACGGCGGAAATGGTCTTGGCTTATATATCGTAGCATCTATTTTGAATTATCTTGATTTGCCATATTCCTTTTACCCTATGAAAGAGCCAGTGGGTATGCGCTTTACAATATCGCTATGATTATCGACAAAAATTTTTACTTTAACATACGTTTTATACAGGTTTCATATAGGGGTGCTATCATGTCGATACACTCAAAAGACGAGTGAAATCAAAAAACGGAGGTAATACTATGAAACACAAACCTATCCTTTGTGGGACAGCACTTGCCGTCATCATGCTTTTGTCCATTAGCAGGTTAGCTTTTGCGGCAAATGCAACCAACACTTCACCAAATTCTGCAAACGGTGATGTGGAAGTACGAACCGACTTGGCACCGGGAGGTAAGACGGCTAACCAGCCCGAATTTTGGCAAGCCGATGAATTTGAAAGCTGGATGGAGCAAGAACGCGCATACTATCAGCAGCTTGCAGACAACGGTGACAAATCCTTTTGGTACAAAAACGCAGATGAGGAATATGTTTGCCGTGAATGGACACAAGCCGATGTTGACGCTCTGTATGCAACATGGAAAGAACAGCTTGCTTTGATGCGGCAAGGCTATCAATTCACAAAGGCTTTTGAGGCAGCGGACGGCGGCACGCTTGTAGGAGGATTTCTGCCGGAAGAATAAGACAACAAATGCTTTGGGGCAGTTCTCTTTTAGGGGACTGCCCCAATTTCATATAGGTTGAACATACACATATTACAGTTTTTATATCGCAGTGATACCTTTTAGACAAAATAATATCGCTGTGTTTCTTTGTATTTCCAACCAATATAATTTGTCAAAAAAAGCATAGCACTCCCACCGGATTACTCCGGCCAGGAACACGAAATTTGTCAGTACCTAAAGAACAATGTCATTTCATGCGCCCGCCACCCCCATATTGTTTCATGCAACCCAACAAAAAACGATATGGAGGTACATACCATGACTACTATCAACTTGCACGATTTTTATTACTGGTACACCCAGGATGAATATATGGAGGTTTCTGACGAGGTGGCCGGGACTCTCCGGGCCAGTGTCCGCTCCGAGGCAGCCTATACCGAGCGGGTCCGCTACAACAGGGCATACTACTCACTGGACGCGAATGACGGCATTGAGTATTCCGCCTGCCAGCATGAGCTCACCCCGGACGAGGCGCTGGAGCTCAAGGAGCGGTTTTTCCATTTATGGAACGCGCTGAACAGCCTGCCGGAGATCCAGGGCCGCCGGGTGGACGCCCACATTATCCTCGGCATGACCTACCGGGAAATTGCCCTGGCCGAGGGCGTGGATAAGAGCGCGGTGCGCCGCTCCATTTTAAGCGGCATCGCACAGATGAAAAAATATTTGAGAAAAAGAGCATAGAAAATTATCTGCCCAACAGCGGTTTTTTCTTTTCTGCCGCTGGGCAGATATTGGTATATATGAAATTTTAAGTCAATGCTAAGTTTTATGCTTCTGCAATTTCAACTTTGGTTTTAAGCCCTCTATAAGAAATAAATGCTATAAACGCTGCTACACAAAACAATACAATAACAGGAATGTAGGAATAGCTCATGGTCGATATTACATTTGCGGTACAGGCACATATAATAACAGACGCAATGATCGTTGTCTGTATAGATTTTTTTGCAAACCCAATTCTTACAGAAATAATTCCAATAAATAAAGAAAGAAACAGACAAAGCACAGTTTCAGAAAAAACTTTTACGCACAATGCAGCAGATAGATGATCGGGTACTAATGGGAACAGCTTTTCTGATAATGAAAAAATAACGTACATTATGACAGTCCCGCATATCATAAAAAATGCTACCAATAGCCACACCAAAGCAATTTTACTATTAAGAAGTTTTCTGCGTTTTACCGGGTAAGAGTATATTAGAATAGCATTTTTGCCCGAATAATCTTTCAACAGAAAGGTTGAAAACATTACAGCAGTTAAAACGGAATATGCCGCTGTCTGCAAAGCGTTTACCAGTACCCAAATGTTATGATAGCTGGAAAATTGAGCAGCATCATGATCTCCGCCCAAATAGGCGATCATGGCAAAGGTATAAAGCAGTCACAACATACATATTACAACAATTATACCAGAGTAAAGGTATGGAAGAATATTCACTTTTCTTAACTCTAACTGTATTAAATGTTTCATCAGATTTTACCTCCGTTCATTGCTTCAAAAAAGTATTCTTCTAAACCAGCAGGAAAAGCATTTTGTATTTCCTTTAATGAAAGTTCTTTCACAATTTGCCCTTTCACAATAATTCCAATGAGGTCAGCAATATTTTCAATTTCACTCAAAATATGACTTGAAATAATAATTGCCATGTTATGCTCTTGTGAGAGTGAGTGAAATAAATCCCTCATTTCTTTGATACCCATAGGGTCAAGACCGTTAATCGGTTCGTCCAGTAATAAGATTTCGGGTTCATGGATAATAGCTCTTGCTATCCCTAAGCGTTGTTTCATTCCTAATGAAAATCTGTCAACAGATTGTGTGCTTACTCCATTAAGCCCGACTTTATGTAATGCCGCCTGTATAATTTCAATAGTTGCTGGTACTTGCATATATTCAAGGTGCAGGCGTAAATTTTCTTCTGCGGATAAGTGGTCGTAAAAAATTGGCGTTTCAATAATGCTTCCGATTTTCTTTAGAATTTTGTGACGTTCTGCGGGAATATGGTTTCCCATAACTGTAATTTCCCCGGATATAGGATTGAGCAGTCCCATTATCAATTTTAATATTGTGGTTTTTCCGGCTCCGTTTGCTCCAACAAACCCATATATCGCACCTTTGGGTACATTCATATTACAATTATGAATTACCTCTAAATTGTCAAAAACTTTTACTACATTTTCAAGTTTGATGATTGTTTCTACCGACATTAGTATTCTCCTTTCGATATTCTTCTTTTAGCAATGTTGATACCTATAGCCACAAAAAACAGAGCAGAATATAAGCAATTCCATAGCGGAATTGAAAATAGTTTTTGCCAAACTCTATTCCATGCACAAGCTCCATAAATTCAGTTTGAGGAATAATTTTGAATATTGCTGCTAATACGGGATTGTTTGTATTGATTTCAATAAAACACCCAGCTACGATACAGGTAACAACACTAATACCTGTTGCAATCAAATTCGTATTTCTGTCAAATACAGTAGCGATAAACAGGGCAAAAGCGGTGGAAAAACAGTTAAAAGTAATAGCAATACCGCAATATGAGCAATGCTGAAATATGATTGCGGGATTGTGGGTCAATGCCAACAGTCGGTTCGTCCATGATAATAAGTTTAGGGGCATGAGCAATAGCACACGCTATGTTAAGGCGACGTTTCATTCCTCCCGAAAAGGTCTTAGGCTTTTCTGTGCGGTGTTCATATAGCCCTGCCTGTTGAAGTGCCTTAGAAGTATTTGCCTTTAGCTCGGCTCCATTCAAACCATATAGGCTGGCAAAGAATGAAACATTTTTTTCTGCGCTGATTTCTTCATAGATTGCTAAATCCTGCGGGACAATACCTACAACTTTTTTGATTTTTGACTTATCTTTCATCAAATCAAATCCACCAATTAAGACGTTTCCGCTGTCATGCTTTAAAATTGTGGATAAGATGTTGATCGTTGTGCTTTTTCCAGCGCCATTCGCGCCTAATAGCCCAACAATTTCACCTTGAAAGACAGAAAAACTCAAATCCTTAATGACAGGCTTCTGTCCATAGCTTTTATTCAATTTTTTGACAATGACTGTTTCCGTCATAATACTGCTCCTTTCGATAGACACCTTGTTGTCGAACTACATGATAGCACGGCTTTGCCAAAAAGTCAACATGGTGTCTAATCGAGCGGTAAAAAAATAAGACAGCCATTTTGCTGTCTTATTCTAAAGATTTTCTTTTCTGTGCGAAATGCTGTAAAATGCTTTCGCCTAATCCGGTATCAGACGTGAGCGGTAAACCACTTTCTTCAAACCCGTCTTGATGGCTCCCGTCAAATTCATACAGCTTACGCAGTAAATTCCATAAAGTTTCAATTTCTTCCGTTGAGAAATGCCTGAATATGTCTGCCATAAAATCGACAGCATATTGAGAACATTCAATTATTTTTTGTTTTCCAATGTCTGTAAAACGAACATTGGTAGCTCGTTTGTCTTTAGAACTGGGAATAATCTCAATATATCCCAATTTCTCAATACTGGAAACCATACGATTTGCATTTTGCTTACTTGTTCCCAATTTGCGTGCGATATTGTTTATTGTTGTTTCTTCTTCTGCTAAATGTAATATTGCAACGATTGTCATAAATTGACGTGATGTAAGACCGTCAAAATAAGTATCTCCTGTAATATGCAGTTTATTTATGAGGGAAAATAAGGTTCCATACGCTTGCTGCATTAGAAACAAATCGTGAAGCTCTTTTTTATAGTCCATAGCTGATCTCACTCTCCTGTCTGTTTATCCTACCATTGCCACATAAAAAAGTCAATAAGGTGTCTTATTTCCATATACAAATTTCTGTTCGCTATATGTTCTATTTTGGCTAATAGTATGTACTGCGTAGACATATCCAAGAAGAAAGATGAACAGTAAAATGTAACAGGGTGAATAATTATGGCAAAAAGACCAGTACCACG
>OFFL01002069.1_pt1 | contig 11549 bp, 8 predicted proteins | sample 1521391 | NCBI WGS metagenome assembly OFFL01 (sample SAMEA3504082, study PRJEB24116) | mouse gut metagenome | biome: mouse gut; feature: mouse-associated habitat; material: faeces | place: Denmark | collected 2011
AATACTACTAAACAAAGGTGGAATAACTACAGCAGATAGTGAAGTGTTAAAGCAATCAATCAATAAAAAGACGGATATAAACAAGTATTAAATATAAAATTTTATACCTAAATTTTTATATGATAAAGCTAATTGTATAAACTTTTAACAAAAAAACGTGTCGAAAATCGGCACGTTTTTTGAAGTTTGCTGTTTGATAGACAAAAACGATATAAAAATAAACAGCTTAATTTAAAATTACATTCATATCCTAAAAAGTCACACATATAATTTAGTGTGTGAGGTGAAGTATGAAAAAAACAAACAAAAAAAGTTTATTAATTATCCTTTTAATAGCGGTAATTGCGGTAATGTCCGTTTTGTTGGTCGGTTGTAATAAAGTAGACAAAAAATTGCAATCAATGCAAAACAATATCTCTTACTTTAATAATGATATGCTAACTGCAGAAGATAGTAATTTTTATATAGAAGTTGTAGACGGCTCTCGTGAAAAGGCATTGATAGCAGACGGCGAAGTGGGCGAAATGACAGAGTACTGTACTTTAAATGTGACCCCGTTAAACCTTGATATGACTAATAAGGGATTGACATTTAAGCTTACAGGTGAAAATGGTGTTTATGAGGGTAGCTTGGAAAAAAGTATAATAGGCATAAATTACAATGCAAATATCGAAGAGGCAACTAAGCTTGGTGTAATCAAAAGCGTAGCCATAATTTTAGGAGACCAAACTTTTGAGTATAATTTGGCAAGCATAAATGCAAATGGAATCGATTACAAACAAGCAGTGGAAAGCGTATACAAAAATTGTGCCGAGGATTTGGAGGGTATGTTTGACGGCAATGAATTTAAAAGTGAGATTTACATTAAAATTTCTTGCGACAGGTCAAAAAATCCCAAAGAATATTTTTGGTTTGTAAATGTTGTGGAAAACAGCGACAATATGTTTTGTGCTCTTGTAGATATTCAAACAGGGGAAATTATTGCTAAAAAGCATAGATAATTGTATAAACGATAAAAAATGATTAAAGCCGAGGACTAAACTGCTTGGGTTTGGCAATTACAATCGGGCAGTAAACGTTGTGACGGGATTCAGTCAAGTAGCTTGGTGTAAGCTACTTGACTTTTTGCTATGTATTAAGGTAATTTGTGATTATTTATTATTTGCAGTTAAAGTTGTAGTTATTGTTATCGCAGCAATTATTATTGCAGCCACAACCACCACAGCAGCATAACCATACAATAAGTAATGGGATAATGCAACCACAACCATTGTTGTTGCAGCTGTTACCACAGTTACCACCGCAACCGCAGCAGCAGATAAGTATTAAAATAATCCAAATACATGAGCAGTTATTACCACATCCGTTCATAACATTTACCTCCTTAAATTGTTGAGATGTTTATCTCTAGTTAATAGTACGCATATTTTTTTAAAAGTGTTACTGCTGCTTGACAAATTTTGTAAATTATATTATCATAATATTTGATATAAATTTTATACTTTTATAATTTTTAAATATAAATAATTTCGATATGTTTTAGGAGATGTAGTATGGGACAATTAACAATGGATAAACTCGTTGCACTTTGCAAGTCAAGGGGATTTGTATTTTCGGGCAGCGAAATTTACGGCGGACTTGCTAACACTTGGGATTACGGCCCTTTGGGTGTGGAGCTTAAAAACAATGTTAAAAAGGCATGGTGGAAAAAGTTCGTAACCGAACAACCTTTAAATACAGGACTTGATTGCGCAATTTTAATGAATCCTAATGTTTGGGTTGCAAGTGGACACGTTGGTGGTTTTTCCGACCCTCTTATGGACTGCAAAAGTTGTAAGGCAAGACACAGAGCGGATAATTTGATTGAAAACTACATTGCAAAACATAACTTGGATATAAATATTGCAGGTTGGACTAACGAGCAGATGGAAAAGTTTATCATTGACAACAAAATTGCTTGTCCTGACTGTGGTAACAGCAATTTTACAGGTGTAAGACAATTTAACTTGATGTTTAAAACTTTCCAAGGAGTTAATGAAGACACTGCAAATACTGTTTATTTAAGACCAGAGACTGCACAAGGTATTTTTGTAAACTTTAAAAATGTACAAAGAACTACAAGGATGAAAGTGCCTTTCGGTGTATGTCAAATAGGTAAGAGTTTCCGTAACGAAATTACTCCCGGCAACTTCACTTTCCGTACACGTGAATTTGAACAAATGGAGCTTGAGTTTTTCTGCAAACCGGGTACTGACTTAGAATGGTTTGAGTATTGGAGGGCATATTGCCGTGATTGGTTGCTAGGTTTAGGTATTAAACAAGACAGATTAAAACTTCGTGACCACGATAAGGAAGAGTTGTCTTTCTATTCGAAAGCAACTACAGACTTTGAGTATTTGTTCCCATTCGGTTGGGGAGAGCTTTGGGGTATTGCGGACAGAACAGACTATGATTTGAAAGCACACCAAACTACAAGCGGGGTAAATATGGAATATACCGACCCTGTAACAAACGAAAAATATGTGCCTTATGTTGTAGAGCCTTCTTTGGGGGCGGACAGAATGGTATTGGCATTCCTTTGTAACGCTTATGAGGAAGAAGAGCTTGAGGGTGGAGATGTTAGAACAGTGTTGCATTTGCACCACGCTTTAGCTCCTTACAAAGTTGCGGTATTGCCTCTTCAAAAGAAACTTACCGAAAAAGCGGAAGAAATTTATAAAAATCTTTGCAAAAAATTCAGCTGTACATTTGACGAAACAGCAAGTATCGGTAAAAGATACCGCCGTCAAGACGAAATCGGTACTCCTTATTGCGTGACAATCGATTTTGATAGTTTGGAAGATAACTGTGTAACCGTGCGTGAGCGTGACAGCATGGCTCAAGTAAGAATTTCAATAGACGAGCTTGACGAATATTTGACAAAGAATTTGGAATATTAAAAAACAAACTAATAACGGAATAACTTTGGCAGTTGTCAAAGTTATTCTTTTTTTTTGTTTAGTGTCGATTTTTTAAGGTTTTTTTATGTTTAATTTATATTACAACATTAAAATTTAATTTCGTATTGACAGTAAATCGATGGGTATGTTACAATAAATGTGATAACAAAAAGCAGTTTGTTTAAGGGAGATATTAGTATGAAAATCAATTTTGATAAATCGGCAAAATCGTTGGGGATAAATTATTTTATATCCGCAAAATCAAAAGAGATTGAGGTTTGGCAGCAAAATACTTTGCCTATAGGCAACGGAATGATTGGCGGCAGTATATATGGCGAAGTTTTTGACGAACGCATAATTTTTAATGAAAAAACTTTGTGGAAAGGTGGACCATCTCCAAAAAGGCCGCAATATAACGGCGGCAATTTGACTCAAAAGGACGAAAACGGCAAAACGGTAAACGATTATTATTTGCAAGTCAAAAAATTGTTTGAGCAAGGCGAGGATGATAAAGCAGCCGCATTGTGTGACAAACTTGTAGGATTAGAAGATGGATATGGTGCTTTTCAATGCTTTGGCGAGATAAATATAAAAATGCACCACAGCTTTAAAAAGGCTAGCAACTACAATAGATATCTGTCCCTAGATAGCGCCGTTGCAGGTGTAAGTTATAGTGGAGGAAACAGCAATTTTACAAGGGAATATTTTGCCTCCTATCCCGATAAAGTTTTGGGAATCAAATTGGCTGCTGACGGACAGGAAAAATTGAATGTTGACTTGTCTTTTCCATCCGCACACGGCGGTTTAAGCACTGCCAAAGCAAATAGTATTGTTACTTGCGGAAAGTTGGAGGATAACGATTTGCAATATTATGCTCGTATGGATGTTGTAACGGGTGGCAAAATTGCGGCTAACGGCGAGGTTTTGAGTGTGAGTGGGGCGGAAAGCGTTGTGCTTATAGTTTCCGCAGCTACCGACTACGCGCCTATATATCCCGCTTATAGGACGGGCGAGAGTGAAAAACAGCTTGCAAAAAAAGTAGATGAGTTGATAGAAAAAGCTTTACAAAAGGGGTATGACACACTAAAAGCGAAGCATATTGCCGATTATACGGCACTTTATGATAAGGTTAAATTTAATATTGGTGCTATAGATAGTAATATCACAACGGATAGGCTTTTAAAAAAATACCGCAGTGGAATTATCAAACCCGAACAAAAAAGATATTTGGAAGAACTGCTTTATAACTACGGAAGATATTTGACCATTGCAACCTCAAGGTCAACGGACCTTTTGCCGTCAAACTTGCAAGGAATTTGGAATAATCGCGATAATCCGCCTTGGGGCTCTGACTATCACATGAACGTAAATTTGCAAATGAATTATTGGCCAACGTACAGCACAAATCTTGCAGAATGTGCCATACCGCTTATTAAGTATGTGGACAGTTTACGCAAACCGGGCAGAGTTACTGCCGCAACTTATGCGGGTATTGTAAGTGATGAAAACGAGGAAAATGGTTTTGTTTTTCATACCCAAAATACACCTTTCGGTTGGACTTGCCCCGGTTGGGAGTTCAGTTGGGGTTGGTCGCCTGCGGCAACGGCATGGATTTTGCAAAATGTATACGATTATTACGAGTATACAGGCGATAAGGAATATTTGGAAGAAGTAATTTATCCAATGCTACGTGAGGCAAGCTTGTACTTTAAAGATACGCTTGTGGAAGATAAAAAAACGAGCAGACTTGTGACTGTTCCCGCATATTCTCCCGAACATGGACCTAGAACAATGGGTAATACTTATGAACAATCCTTGATTTGGCAGCTGTTTAACGATACTGTAGAGGCAGCAAATGTTTTGGGTATTGATAGCGATTTGGCACAAGAATTGGATGGTAAAATCGCAAAGCTAAATCCTATAGAAATCGGCGATGACGGACAAATAAAAGAGTGGTATTTTGAAAGCAAATTAGGCAAAATCGGCGAAACTCATCATAGACATTTGTCGCATTTATTAGGATTATTCCCCGGAGATTTGATAAACAAAGATTTGCATCCCGAGTGGCTGGAGGCAGTAAAAGTTTCCTTGAACAAACGAGGGGATAAAAGCACAGGCTGGGCAATGGGGCAACGTATTAATACTTGGGCAAGGGCTTGTGACGGAGACCGAGCATATAAGTTAATCAATCAACTGTTTAAATCGGGATTATTCTCAAATATGTGGGATGCACATCCGCCTTTCCAAATAGACGGAAACTTTGGGTATACCGCGGGCGTAACCGAAATGTTGATGCAAAGCAATTTGGGATATATTGAACTTTTGCCTGCATTGCCTAGTGTATGGAGAAACGGCAGTATATCGGGTATAGTAGCAAGGGGAAACTTCGAGCTATCCTTTGAGTGGCAGGACGGAAAACTTTTAAAATTAGCTATCAAATCTAACAATGGTGGTATGTGTGCTTTAAAATTGGGCAAGACGGATGTAGTAATAAAAGACAGCTCCGATATGCCATTGGATTACTTTGTAGAAAATGACAAAATAAAATTCCTTACAACAAAAGGAATGACTTATAAAGTTTTAATATGATAAAAATATAATTAATAAAAAACAACTTAGCTTTAATTTGCTAAGTTGTTTTTTGTTTAAGATTTTAATCGCTTGTGATTATCCCACGTTTTTCGGCAATACGTTTTGCCTCTTCGTTTGCTAACTCGGTAAATGTTTGCTCGTCGATTTCCATATTTGCGGAAACGGATTCATCTGCAAATGTGTCAAATATTAATTGTTTTTTGTCAAGCAATTTGCTAAGTTTTTCGTCTATGCTATCTTCGCAAAGCAACCTGTAAACAAGTACATTTCGTGCTTGTCCCATTCGGTAGGCACGTGAGATTGCTTGGTTTTCTATAGACGGTTTAAATTGTGGCTCGCAAATAACAACAATGCTTGCACATTGGATATTTAAACCTGTGCCACCCGATTGAATTTGCGCAACAAGCACACTGCCATTTGGGGAGTTTGTAAATTCGTCAATAATTTCTTGCCGTCTTTGCGGAGATACCGAGCCGTTTATCGGCCCTACACATTTGTCTTTTAGCAAATCGCAAACTTTTTGCAAAGTATCTAAAAAGAATGAAAATACAATGACTTTTCGGTTTTCTTCTTCCGCTTCTTCCAAAATTTCAAGCAACCTGTTTGCCTTGGAGGAATTGGCAATATCGTTGATATTCCAAGACACTCTGCGTGCATCGGCAAACCTTTTGCCAAGTATTGCGTCTTCATAAATTTTTTCTTCCTCTGCGGTCATGTTACACCATTCGTCGCTTTCCACAAGTTCCGGAAGTTCTGTCAAAACGTCTACACGCTTTCTGCGGTAATATACGGGAGCAATTTTTTCCTTAAATGATTCGGCTGTGGACATAAAGGAAAGTCGCTTTATTTGTTTTGCAATTTCGGGTTGCAAAATAGCTATAAGAGTTATCATTTCCTCCACGCGGTTTTCAAGTGCAGTGCCTGTCATAAATAAAATGCGGTTGGAAGATTTGCATATTTTTTTGGTGTTTTTGGTGCGGATAGCCTTTGGATTTTTGATATAATGTGCTTCGTCGACTATTAGCATTGACAATTTAAAAGCTTCTTCAAACTTAAATAAAGCTGTGGTTTCGTAAGTGGTAACGGCAACTCCGCCGTTTTTAAGCCATAAGTCAAAACATTCCTGTTTGTCGTCGCCGTGGACTTTAACAACGCTTAAGTCGCTGTGAATGGAGATTTCTCTGCACCAATTAGTTAAAACACTTGCAGGGCAGATAACCAAAAAATGCTTTTCGCCCGTATTTCTTAATGAAACCATTGCCGCGATAGCTTGTATGGTTTTACCCAAGCCCATTTCGTCGCCTAGTAAAACATTTTTTCGGTTTAAAATGTATTTTACACCCCATTCTTGGTATCTTCGTAAGGTGCATTTCAAACCATTGAAATCGCAAACCTCTTCCTTTATTTGCTCGGCTAATTCTTGCGGTAAGCCGTATTTTACGTCGTCCGTGCCCAAAAGACCAGGGTTTGTTTGTTCCAATACGGTTATGTAATCGATATTATCGGTAGTAAAGTCTTGCCATGCGACCGAGCTGCTTGCATTATTGTTTTTATCAATTAAACTTACTAGATTTTGTATGTTTTTATAGTAATCGCTGTTTAAAGTTTCTTTTAATTTTTCAAAAGTATCCAATGCAACAGCTTTTTTGGATTTTGAAGTAAAAAACCATTTGATATTTTTCGTCATTGGCAGACAAGTGGCAATCGCTTGGTTGATTTGGTTTGAATTTTTGATATAAAAAGCTTTGCATTGCTCAATATAAGACAAATTGCTTTTGTAAATGTAAATTTTTGTGATAAGTGCCGTTGCATACTTGTTTTGATTATCCGCGGATAATTTTATTTTTGTCTCTTGCTTTACTTTATCTGCGATGAAAGCAGCAATTTTTTTTATGATTAAAGCGGTTTGTTCGCTTATTCCTTGAATATCACTTAGCTTTTTTGTCGGGCTTTGTATTATGTCGCCTATAGTATTTATCTTGTTATCGGTCAAGTATTTAAGGCGTAAACCGCTTTTGTAATTGCTTAATTCTTCTATCGAAATGCTTTTTAATGTGTTTAGAGCTTCGTATTCCGAGTATTCTTCCGCAGCTTTTTTTATGGAGTATTTTGCAGAGTTGTTGCGTTGAATTTCTTGAGCAGTTGTGTTTAATAATTGCTCATACTGTTTTAAAATTTTCAAAACTTCGTTTATATCAAATTCTTTCACAATAACCTCTCCGATATTTTTTAAAAATTATATCATATTTTATTGCAATAATCAAGTTTATTTAAATAGTGCAAGTATTAGTCGGTAAAAGCATTTATTTAAAAATGTTATATTGGTTGTTAATAAATTTTAGTTCGTCAAAAGAAATAAGTTTTTTAATGTATAATTAATAACATATCTGTTTAATTTTTAGGTATTGTAATCACTTTGTGTTTATGGTATAATTAAAATATAAAGGCAAGTGGGATAAATGATTTAATCTAACTTAGCATATTGGCTTATAAAAATTGGAAATGGAGCAATTATGAAAAACAAATTGAGTTTTTTGTTTAATAGCTTAAGACAATCGGTTGTAAACAAACCGTTTGCTTTTATTTTGCTTGTTTTTATGTTTTTTGCAACTACTATTTGCTGTAGTATACCATCTAGAATCTTTACGGGTGGAATTAGGGAAGACCGCTCTTCGCCAAACTACATTTCATTTAAAATCGCTCCTAATGTGTTTGAACAAAGCAGTGTGGAAATAGGCGATTACATTAAGGCAAATAGTGGCAGTGTAAAATTTGATGGCTATGAGGTCAATAGCCACCTGATTGCATATCATTATAATGCCGAAATTAAGTTTAATGATTCTCCTATTAAATTGGAAAGAATGAGTGTGTATTTTGCAATAGATGAAAGTTATGGAATATCCGAAAATGATATTGTAAATAAACAAAAAGTTGTTTTGGTAGGTGAAAGTACTGCAAAAGAATACGGGATTCAAACAGGGGATATTGTAAATTTATATGGTAACGATTTAGTTGTTAAAGAGATAATGTCAGATAGCGGTTGTGAATTTGCACTTCCGTATAATTTGCCTATTAGCAAGTGGTATTCTTGTACGCCGCCGCCAAGTGATGACGGAACAGTATATAAAGAGGCTAAAATAAGTGGTTATATTCGTAATGTGAAATATACCGGCTTGGATAAATTGGAAAAAGGTTTGCAAAAGTTAGGTTGCGAAATTAATCATCGTTTTGATTTTGGCATACTTGTTGGTTTGATTATAGTTTTGGGTATGCTTTCCATTTGTATTTTATCTTCAATTTCGATAATCGGATATTGGCTAAAGTGTAACAATAAAAAATACTCGACTTATAAGACTTTGGGGTGCAGTCCTACTATGCTTGCCTTTGCAATGATTATCGAGACTATAATTGTAGCAGTTTTTTCTATAGGTCTTGGGTTGATTGCAGACTATCTTATAGGTGTTTCCTTGCAGTTCAAATTGTCTATAGTCGGCTATGAATGGATGCACTATTTGATTATGATAGGTGGACCATTGTTAACTGTTTTGACTATTGCGATAATAGCTGTAATAAAACGTGCGGTGGCAATGCCTGCAAATACGAAATATAACGGATAACGAGGTGGGAGATATGAATAAACTTAAAATTTTAAAAATAAGTATTTCTTCCACAGCATTACTATCTATTGTAATTTTGATAGCAATGTCGTTCACATTGGTTGTTTTTCCGCTTTCTTATTATCAATCGCTTGCAAAGGTAAACTTTGAGGATATGGTAGGATACGATGATAGCATTGCGGATTATTGTGCAGTTAATTTTTACGCAACTAATAATCATTATGAAGAACTATGCAAAACATTTGATATGAATAGTTTTGCAGGGATAGCAAATTATGGCTATGTACAAAGTGAATTTGATAAAGACCCCGATGGGACATATTATCAAGTATCTTTTGTAAGTGAAAAGATGGTAAATGATTTGCCCCCTTTAGATTATAAATTTTCAAAAACAAAGCCGAAAGGTTATAGGGAGGCTTATGCTCCCGTAAAGTTAAAAGAAGACTACAAGATAGGTAAAATTTATGATATAAGCGTATACGAGGGAGTTTATCAATACAAACAAAAAATTAAAATACTAGGCTATTGTGAAACCGAATACTATGATTTTATTTGTGGATGGACGTATACTTTGCTAGGACATTATGATAATAATTTTTTGATTTATGATGATATTCCGCCGCTAGCAAATATTGAAAGCGGTTTGATGATGGATGATAATACGCCTGAATATTACAATAGCTTAGGGGGACGTGCATTTACAATAGGACAAATGAATACCAATTATAAGACAGCGGAAGTAAATGATATTTTCCTTTGCTGGTGTATATGTGCATTGGTATTGTTTGTATTAGTGGTTTTGGCAAATTATTATTTTGCAGCAGATAAATTGGTAAAACGTAGTGGGGTAATGTATATTTTTGGCGGAAAAAGGTCAACGATTATTGCTATGGAAATAGTAAAATTGCTTTTGATTTTTGCACTTGCTGTGTGTATTTCCGCTATGACAATAGGTATTGTAATAGCGGAAAAGGGCAGCTATGTTATTGTGGATTGGGCATCATATTTTATTTGCGTGGCGATAATATTGGTAATTTATGCAGCTAGTTGTTCGTTGGGGTTTGTCAAGCTTGCAAGGTTTAAACCATTAAAAGCTATTTCAAACAGTAATACGGAATAATAGTAATAATATATTGAAATCAATTTAAATGTTATTAAGAATGTTTAATATTAATTATAAAATATAAATTAATATTAAAAATGTAAGAGGGATTATGGAAATTATCAAATTAAACAATATACATAAAAAATATAATGAGGGCAAGCAGAATGAAGTGCATGCTTTGCGTGGTGTTGACTTGGTTGTTAATAAAGGGGACAGTATCGCAATTATGGGTGTATCGGGAAGCGGCAAATCAACACTGCTAAACATAATAGGATGTTTGGATAAAATGACAGAGGGGGACTATCTGCTTGACGGAGCAAATATAAATTTAAAAACAGCTACGGAACTTGCGGAAATCAGGAATGCGATGTTTGGCTTTGTGTTGCAGTCCTATGGGCTTATAGATAGTGATAAGGTGGTTAGCAATGTGCGTATACCGCTATTATTCAGTAAAAAATACAAACCGAGTGAGCAAAATGACAGGATAGATACAATACTTAATAAATTGAAGATATTCGATTTGAAAAATACAAAAGTAAGGAACTTGTCAGGAGGGCAAAAGCAAAGGGTAGCAATAGCAAGAGCATTGGTAAATGACCCGGAAATAATCTTGGCAGATGAGCCGACAAGTGCGTTGGATAGTGTTACGGCAAACGAGATAATAGAAGTGCTTAAAGATTTGCAAACTAAGGGAAAGACAATAATCGTGGTAACACATGATATAAATGTTGCAAAAAAATTGGATAGAATCGTAACTATAGAAGATGGTGTGATTTATTATTAAATTAATTTTCACAATATTATTGACGAAAAAAGTTTTTATATTTAAAAAAGTGTAGCGGTGCAATAAAGCACCGTTACAGTTCTAACAATAAACGTTATTTATAAATTGCAAAATAAAATATAAACAAAAATAATATAAAAGCAAATGAAAAACAGAAAATTAATTGCGGAAAATTGTGAAAAGTTGGAAAAACTTTATGAAAATTTGACATGTATTGACATGATAAAATGTAATTTTAGGACGATTAAAAATGGCAAAATATGGAATTTAGAAACATATTGGCTTATTTATGGCGAATTTTGGATTAAGTTAGTAAAGTAACAAAATGAATAAAAAATATCGAAAATTGTCAAAAAGTATATAAAAACAGTGGGAAATATAGTACAAAATGTCGAAGAATGAGCGTGGAAATGTGTATTTGTCGAATTATGTGCAATAATGTTAAAAAATATTTAAAATATTGTCGAGATTACTTGATTTATCAAATTATTTGTTGTAATATATAGCTATTA
>OFFL01002077.1_pt1 | contig 11414 bp, 9 predicted proteins | sample 1521391 | NCBI WGS metagenome assembly OFFL01 (sample SAMEA3504082, study PRJEB24116) | mouse gut metagenome | biome: mouse gut; feature: mouse-associated habitat; material: faeces | place: Denmark | collected 2011
GATGAGCGCGAAATTAAAATCTACTACAATTTTGTCGGTTTTGTGGAGCTGTAATAGCATCATTCTTTATGGAAAATATTCTAATGAATGGTACGCAAAGGATACAAGCAAGAAAATCCGCGCTGTGATGAAGTCCAAAGGAGAAGCGGGCGAGCACCTTTGCACCAACCCGCCCTATGGGTACAGGAAAGACCCTGATAACAGAAAACGGTGGATTGTGGACGGAGAAGCCGCCGAAGTAGTCAAGCGGATATTTGCCCTTTGTCTGGACGGTTACGGACCGTCGCAGATTGCCCGTATTCTGAAGGTGGATAAAGTCATAACGCCAACAACCTATTTTCAGCAGACAGGCAGGGCAACGAGAAACGCGCCGCCGGACAATCCCTATAACTGGACGGGCGATACCATAGCCGACATTTTGGAGCGTCCAGAATATCAAGGGCATACGGTAAACTTCAAGACCTATAAGCAGTCCTACAAGAGCAAGAAAACCTGTTACAATCCAGAGGAAAAATGGCTTGTGTTTGAGAATACCCACGAAGCAATCATTGACTCTGACACATGGGCGCGGGTGCAGGAATTACGGAAGAACAAACGCCGCCCGACAAGAACGGGAAAGACAAATATGTTTTCCGGCATTGTCCGCTGTGCTGACTGCGGCGAAAAGCTGTACTACTGCACAAGCAAAAATTTTGAAGCGCGGCAAGACCATTTTGTGTGTTCCACTTCAAGGCTGAAAGGAAAAGAAGTCTGCCCGACACATTATATCCGCGCCGTAGTTTTGGAACAGGGTGTGCTTGCACATCTACGGCTGACGATTGCCTGTGTAGCCAACCATGAAGAACAATTCCGTAAGGCTATGGGCGCAAAACAGAAAGCAGACGCAAAACGGGAGCTGACGGCAAAGCGGCGGCAACTAACGCAAGCAGAACGCCGGATTGCGGAACTTGACCGATTGTTTAAGCGTATTTATGAAGATAACGCCAACGGGAAATTATCTGACAGCAGATTTCAAATGCTCTCTAACGATTACGAGCAGGAGCAGGAAGAACTGCGGGAAAAGCTGTTGCAACTGAATGAGGAAATTAATCGACAGGAAGAACAGGCAGAGAACATTGAACGGTTCATCAGCAAGGTGCATGAGTATCTCGACATGGACGAACTGACACCCGCCGTACTGAATGACATGGTGAAAGCAGTTTACGTCCATATGCCGGAAACTTCAAACGGACACAGGGAACAGCAGATTGACATATCCTATGACCTTGTGGGAATACTCCCCGCGTCCCTGCTGAACAACTTATAAAACGGGGAAACGGCATAGCCAACGCTACGCCGTTTCCAAAAAACAAATCTAATACTGTCTTACGAGTATCTACCTTACGACGGCTTTTTTTCTTTTGCCGTCGTGCGGTAGGTTTAGTTTGGATTATTGCTGTTGAGTTGTGTCCGTTGCAGTTTCATCACTATAAACGATAGCCACATGCTCCGTGGGGGGAACCATAGAACAAGTATCTCCGTCATCAGTTGTCTTGGAATAATAAAACAGCACTCCGCTTTTTGAATTTCTAATACTATATTTTGCGTGATGTATTTCCATGATTTTGCAAACTATATACAGTCCTAAACCTGTTCCTCCTGTGTTGCGATCGCGCGAAGTATCTATACGATAAAATGGCTCGAAAAAGTGTTTGATGGCATTTTCATCTATATGAACTCCGGTATTTTCAATTTCACAACAGATTATATTATCTGCCTTTGATAAAGATATGCGAATCAATTCACCTTTAGGGGAATACCGAACAGCGTTTACCAATATGTTTTGGATAGTCCTTTCCATCTGTAGTGGCTCCAACTCACACAAAAATTTATCTGAAATATTGACATCAAGATGCTGTTCTTTTGCTGTCAGCAAATCTGTCACAGCGGCTATTTGAACTCGAACAAGCTCCGAAAAGTCAACAATGCGAAATTCAAATTTCTTAATTCCTTTACCAGAGTTTCCATTTTATGCACGACAGAGAGGGATACTTTCCATGTCCGTTCTAAGCTGCTGATTTGCCATTTGCAGATCCGTCAATGCAGTTGATAAGGCCGTTGACAAAGAATTGAGGTTTTGCGCCAGACACCCTAATTCATCTTTGCGTCCCTCGTTGCATTTTCCAGAGAAATTCAATTCAGCCATTTGCTTTGAAATTTGGCTTAATTGCACAATAGGGTGAGTGATATATCTTGCATAAAGCAACGAGCATAAAAGTGACAAGAAAAAATCATCAGAATCACATAAGGAAAAATAGACCACAAGACCTTGGTCGTCTGCTGAACTACAAACAAGCTCGCTTGAACGGCTAATGTATAGGTATCTCCTTTTCTCAAAATAACAGGGTTAAATCTTGTTGACGTTTCGATGAGGGTACTGGGCAAAACATTTTCATCAAACGTGACTACCGTATCACCAGAGAGCGTCCCTTTTCCCGCAGATTTTTCCGTGGAATAAAAGATGTCTCCATCTTTGTTTTCTACCCAAAATACAGCATCAGTTTATTTTTTGAAACTATATAATGATTCTCCACAATCAGAAATATTTTTGTAAGTCATAAGCTGCTCCACGAGCTGAACAGCCATTCTTTCAGCATTATTTTTTATTAAATTGGAATATGTTGTAGGCAACAGTTTAGAAATGCAGAAAAACGTCCCGCTACAAGCCACTCCTAACAGGAGACATCAAAAAGATTTCCTTGCTTCTTAATATGGGGAAGTTTTGGAGATGCCAATGCATCAGAGGAAAATGGCTAAAATCTTTCTTATCGGGGTAGATTGTTGTATACTGGTAAATACTTGCCCTTAAAACCACAAGATATATGAAAAGCTGAATGAAATATCCTGTTATAATGCAAAGAGAAAGGAGGAAGCAGCAATGCAGGGGAATATCAAAAATGTAATGGTGGCAATCGACTATATCGAAAGCCATCTGCACGAAAAACTGGACTTGGAAACAGTTGCGGGGGCTGTACATTATTCAAAATATCATTTACACCGAATGTTCACAAGTACGGTAGGGTTGACAATCCATGATTATGTACAACGCCGCCAGTTGACCGAAGCCGCAAAACTGCTTGTTCTTTCCGACAGACCAATCCTTGAAATTGCGCTTTCTGCCGGATATGAGAGCCAGCAGTCTTTTACGGATATTTTCAAAGCCATGTATAAAAAATCCCCTAACAGGTACAGGGAGGAGGAAGAATTTTATCCATTGCAGCTAAGATATGTCTTGAATGAAAATCCTACAAATTTAGAGGAAAAAGAATGGCAGGATAAAATCGTCTTTGCAACACAGGAAGATATACCCAAATGGATAGAACTGGTGCACCTTGTCATTGACGGTTTCCCGCACTTGGACGAAAAACAATATCTTGCACAGTTACAGGAGTATATCAAAAATAAGCGGGCATTGATTTTGAAAGACGCTGATACGGCAATCGGGATTATGGCGTTTAACGAGGTGACGGGGAGCATTGATTTCTTCGGGGTACATCCACAGTATCGGAAAAGAGGGATAGCGAAGGCATTTTGTGAAAAGGCATTGTATGAACTTGCACGTTCCGCACAAATTAGCGCGACGACTTTTCGGGAGGGTGACAAGGCAGATACAGGCTATCGGGAGATATGGGGAAGCCTTGGCTTTGCCGAAGCGGAATTGTTAATTGAGTTTGGCTATCCGACACAGCGGTTTATACTTCACAGAGAAAAATCGGAGGGCGAGGACAATGAGTGACCTAAATCCATTATCACAGAACTTTACACTAAAATCGTTGCTGAAATTTTCATTTCCGACAATTTTGATGATGATATTCATGGGGCTGTATACAGTCGTTGACACAATTTTTGTAGCACGATTTGTAGATACAAATGCGCTTTCGGCATTGAATATCGTCTGCCCTGTTATCAATCTGATTGTCGGTCTTGGAACGATGCTTGCAACCGGAGGAAGTGCGATTGTAGCTCGCAAAATGGGAGCAGGAGAACATAAAAAGGCGGCACAGGATTTTACGCTGATTATATCAGCGGGCATTTTGTCAGGTGTATTGATTGCAGTGTTGGGAACGGTTTTTATTGACAGGATTATCTGGGGGCTTGGAGCGAGCAGTATTTTATTTCCATACTGTAAAGAGTACCTTTTTATTCTGCTGTTATTCACGCCCGCAAGTATCCTGCAAGTGCTTTTTCAAAATCTAATCGTAACGGCGGGACGCCCCGGAATGGGTATGGTGCTTGGCGTAAGCGCAGGAATCGTAAATATTTTACTGGACTATATTTTTATGGTGCCGCTTCACATGGGCATTAAGGGGGCGGCGTTTGGTACGGGCATTGGCTATATGATACCGGCAGTGATTGGATTATGGTTCTTTTCCGCAAAGAGAGGCAGTCTGCATTTTAGGAAGCCAGTCATAGATTTTTCCGTATTGGCTGAAAGCTGTACCAATGGTTTTTCGGAAATGGTAAGTCAGGCGGCAACAGCGGTTACAACATTCCTTTTTAACTGGATTATGATGAAACTGCTTGGAGAAAATGGAGTTGCGGCAATCACAATCATTATCTATACACAGTTTTTATTGAGTGCCCTTTACATAGGTTTTTCTATGGGAGTAGCCCCTGTTATCAGCTATAACTATGGGAAGCAGGACGAAAAACAGCTAAAGAATGTATTTTCTATTTGTATGCGGTTCATTGTCTTTGTTTCGGTCACTGTTTTTGCAATAGCTTATATTTTTGGTTCGCCATTGGTTGGTATTTTTGCAGAAAAGGGAGCGCCTGTTTATGGAATTGCACGAAACGGATTTTTGATTTTTCCATTTAGCTTTTTGTTTTGCGGGCTGAACATTTTTACCTCTGCCACATTTACAGCATTATCAAACGGGAAGCTGTCAGCAATTTTGTCGTTCCTGCGGACTTTTGGATTGATTACAGTGCTGTTGCTTACATTGCCGAATATTTGGGGTGTAACGGGGGTATGGCTTGCAGTACCGATAGCAGAGCTAATCACTATGGTTGTAGCATTGGTTTTTCTTCATCAGAACAGAGAGAAGTATCATTACGCATAAAAGAAGATGTTCATGCCGTCCGGCGGTTAATAAAAAAACCGTTGTGTGGCGGCAGCATCATCATGCGCCAAAATAGAATACAAGCGGCTAAACGGCGGTTTACTTTTCCAAACCGCCGTAAAAATTTGTAAAGACATAAAACAGGATTGCTGTACGACGGCTTTTTTGCCCTCGTCCGGCGATATTTTATGTAAGCGTACATAATACTTTTATATAATAAAATTGATATACAGATAAAGGAAAACAATACCACATATAAGCACTAACAAAAAGCTGCTGATAATAGTTGAAATAATATTTATCATGCTTCGGCTATCTCGGTTTTTAACGCAGATAATAGAAAGTACCAGTCCCCCAAAAACGGAGAAGATGTTTACTCCCGCCCAAATGGAACGTACAATATCAGTCAACACCATGTTAAATAATGTGGGAACAAATGCTGCCAAAGGCAAAATGCTAATAACCAATGCTGCTACACTTATTTTTTGTAGTCTTTTATTATCCATAACTTACCTCATTTCTTTTTTTCCAAAACGTTTCACCGCCACTGTAAGTACCAATATAAAAACCAGAATTGCACATGGTAAAAACGGGAACAGGTTAAAACCAATGCTAATGCCCTTTGCCGTAAAATCATGCAGTGAGCAGGAAACCAAATAACCACTATAACAATAAGGGTAAACAATCCAAAGCCGTGTATTTGCTACCAATACGCCGGGGATCACAAGAAGCAGGTTTAAGCCGACGGATAGTAATGATTTTTCAAAAAGTACCGTAATGGCCCACATTGTCGCCACACTGGGAAGCATAGTAAAAAATAATCCGGCACACCATCTCAGTATATACATGACCGGTAATGCTTCTGCGATTCCTGTATTGCGCGTTGCTACCAATCCTGCTATCACAAAAACAACAAGAAAAACAACCATTTCCATAAATAAAAAGAAGAGAAGTACGCAAAATTTAGCGGCTGAAAGGGCATAGCGGCTGACGGGCAAGGCTAACATTTTTAAAATTCCGTTGTTCTCCGTTTCGCGTCCCACAATCATTACGCATACAACTATCATGCTGAACGGAAGCAGATAATAGGCATAAACCAATGCGCTCTGAATGAACATGGCTGCCCATGCGTTTGTATATTCCGGCGAAAAATAGTTTTGCAGGTTTGCCACGCCGGAAGCTACGACCAACAGCGGAGCTATAAAAATGAGAGGTATCATTTTACCTCGTTTTACTTTCATAAACTCGATTTTAAGCAGTTCTAAAAAGCTCATATCCTACACCTCCCTATTCGTAGCGCAAATATTTAGCAGCCAATAATCCGGAAAAAAGGAAAATAGCTGTTTCAGCCAGTGAAAAAATAACCACCATGAGATCAGGCTGTGCGCTCATTGCAACAGCTGGTTTTAACATAATCACAAAGGGGTGTATGGAAAGCAAAATATTACTCGATGCAGCCAATGCCATACCACTTAAAAATCCTGCAACACCGATACCAAGAGGCACCCACATATTTTCAAAGCGGGAAGAGACAAAAACCATAAAAGATAATACGGGCATTGACGTTATAAATGAATATCCGGCAAAAGATAGCAGCGTCTCAAATTTAAATGCACCCTGTGGTAAATCCGTCAGACCAATTTTTGTAAGTGCCAAATTCTGAAAAGCTATTGCAATAAAAAGCATAACCGTTAAAATCAAAAATTTGCAAAAATACATAAGCGGAACACTCATAGGGAGCATATACATTTTTTTAACGGCACTTCCCTTAAATTCCATATTGTAAATAATACATGCGGCGACTATGATACCGAACATATTCAGAACCATAATCATGCCATACAACTGCGTAAGCAGCACGTCCATAGGAGCCAATGGCAGATTTAAAAGAGTGTTTTTCCGCACAATGAAATTGACAAAGGCGTATGCTGCCCCCAAAATGCCGACTGCAAGCATTAACGGAATAACACCTGTGCGCTTTTCTTTACTAAGCTCGATTGTAAATGTCCTCATAGCTCCGCCCTCTGCTTTCTGCTGGCATTGTCTTTATCAACCATAGACAGGAACATTTCTTCCAAATTATCCGCAGCAAATCCAGACTGTAATGCGTTCTGCCGTAATTCGTCCAGACTTCCCTCAAACAGCAGATGACCATGATTGAGTATTCCTATATCGTCTGCCATTAACTCAATTTCGGACAGCATATGCGAAGAAATGAGAACTGTGCAATCGTAAAGACCGGGCAGCGATTTAATCAAATTTCGGATTTCATGTATGCCGGATGGGTCAAGTCCATTTGTAGGTTCATCTAAAATCAAAATAGGTGGTCTGCCCAACAAAGCTCCGGCAAGTCCCAAGCGCTGCTTCATACCCAATGAATATTTTTTTGCAAGTCGCCCGCCAAATTCAGAAAGCCCGACAAGCTCCAATGCATCCGTAACAGAACTTTTGGAAAGTCCCAAGATGCGGCGGATAATATCAAGGTTTTCTTTGCCGGTCAGATTTGCATAAAAAGAGGGTGATTCGATAAAGGAACCTACTTCTTTCAAAATGGAAAGGCGGTCATTCGGAAATTGCTTTCCATCGATTGTGAAACTGCCTTTTGTGGGCGCAGTCAATCCCAAGAGCATTTTCATAGTAGTGGATTTGCCCGCACCATTAGGACCGAGAAAGCCGTAAATACTGCCTTTCCGAATGTTCAACGAAACGTTATTAACAGCCACAAAAGATTTGTATTTTTTTGTCAACTGTTTTGTTGTGATAATGTAATCCATATTAACATCTCCTTTCTTTGCCTACATGTTACCAGCGCAACCTTGTGACAACATTCTCTTTACCTTACATCTACCTTACATTTTCATAAATCCCCAAAAAATTCATAAATATATGGTAAAATAACAGGGAAAGTACAGTTCATGCTTACATGAAGCCGTATTTGACGAGAAACCCATCGAGACGGCAGTCGAGATGTTATGATGTAGCTGTGAAAGGAGATTGACTATGAATGAAGATTATCTGCTGAATAAACGTATACTGCTTGTTGATGATGAACAGGAGCTTTTAGATATGGTTTTGTCTATTTTGACTGAATACGGATTTCAAAATGTCATAACTGCAAAAAATGTGAAAGAAGCTAAGGAACAAGCTGTAAAATCCCGTCCGGAATTAGCAATACTTGACGTAATGCTTCCGGACGGGAACGGGTTTGAGTTAATGGAACAGTTAAAGAAAGGCGGCGATTACCCCATTCTTTTTCTTACTGCCCGCGGCGAAGATGATGATAAATTCAAAGGCTTTGGCTTGGGAGCCGATGATTATATTATAAAACCCTTTTTGCCAAAAGAGCTTTTGTTTCGTGTCATGGCAATCTTACGCAGAAGCTACAAAGACGAAAATCCTCTTGTATGCTTACATGATAGTCAAATTGATTTTTCGCGTGCGGAGGTCATAAAGAATGATGAACACATCCCATTGACAGCAAAAGAACATGATTTGCTGTCTGTCTTATATCGCAATGCGGGGCGTATTGTGACGATTGATGCATTGTGCGAAGCAGCATGGGGCGACAATCCCTTTGGATATGAAAATTCTTTAATGGCGCATATACGCCGTATCAGAGAAAAAATAGAACAAAATCCTTCACACCCCATTTCGTTGGTTACAGTCAAGGGATTAGGTTATAAGTTAATTGTAGAGGGGAAATAGCATGAAAAGTATTCCAAAACTAATACGCCGCTTTGTGGGAATAATGGCGTTGAGCACAGTATTTCTAGTCATTTTGAATATTATTTTTTTTGCGATAGTCTTTGTAAGAAATGCGTCAACATTTTCCCCGTGGGATATGGCGGATCATGCCGCCGCCGCATTGCAATTAACAGATGGCGGTTATTCCATATCTGATAATGTAATGGCTGAACTAAAAGAAGAAAATGCCTGGGCTATCCTTATTGACAATGATACACGGCAAGTTGTATGGCGGACAGATAATTTGCCTAACAATATTCCTATGCAATATACATTATCAAATATAGCGGAGCTGACGCGAGGCTATGTAGATGGATACCCTACTTTTACGGGAGAAGCGCAAAACGGATTATTGGTATTAGGCTTTCCAAAAGAAAGATTTTGGAAGCATACAAGGGCAAGTTGGGACTATAACTTTATTGCTAATTTGCCCAAAAACACAATTATTTTTTTGATTATCAATATTGTCTTAATTTTCCTTATTTATGTTGTGGTTGATTCTAAATTGTTGCGTTCCATTAGACCGATAACAAATGGAATACAAAATTTGTCAAACGGCAGTCCTGTTTGTATTAAAGAAAAGGGTGTGTTTGCTGAATTAGCTGAAAAAATCAATAAAACATCTAAAATATTACAAATGCAGGCTGAACAGTTACGAAAAAAAGAAACTGCAAGGGCAAACTGGATCGCGGGCGTTTCCCATGATGTCAGAACACCGTTGTCAATGATTATGGGGTATGCCGGACAGTTGGAAAATTCAAAAAATCTGTCAGAAATTGAGCGTAAAAAAGCAGCTGTCATTATAAGGCAAAGTAGTCGAATGAAAGATTTGATTAACGACCTTAATCTCGCTTCCAAGCTCGAATATGATATGCAGCCGCTAACAATGAAACGGGAAAATGCAATATCTATTGTTCGGCAGGTTATTGTGGAATTTATGAACACCAATATTGATGATAAATTTCCGATTGAATGGAAAACTGCGGATACCCTGTCTGCCTGTTACATTAACGCTGATAAGGATTTACTGAAACGTGCAATATCAAACCTTATACAGAATAGCATAAACCACAATGAAAACGGGTGTGTGATTTATGCATCCATTGATGATGATAACAATACCTGTAAGATTTGCATTGAAGATAACGGGAAAGGAGCGTCCGACGAACAGATTGACAGACTAAACAATGCACAGCATTATATGATTTGTGATACGAATACTACCGAACAGCGGCATGGTTTGGGATTGCTTATTGTGAAACAGATTATCAAAGGGCATAATGGAAAAATTTTAATAGACCATAGTGAATACGGTGGATTCAAAGTCGTACTAATCATACCCAAATAAATTTGCTTGAAAAAGCGGGGAAACCTGCAACTTCGATGACGCTGGATCCATTCCCAACAAGCAAAATCTGTCCTGCAGGCCATAGCGCGGACGGGCAGATTTACGAAAAAGGATTCTCTTTTCTTGCTTACACCAGTATCAAAGAACAGCGGCTTTCGATTTCTCAAAAGCCGCCGTTTTGGGCGTGATAATGCTCCGCTGTACAAAAGCCAGAGCTGGACTGGATTTCCTATTGCGTGTGTTCGTCAAATTCTGCTTGGCTAAATTTCTCAACGGCTGTCAACGTTCCATACCCGGAAGTGTTCAAATTTGCAAAATCACGAACCGTATAGATGTCGATTGACCCGTTTGCGTTCCACGAACTCCGAATTTCGCCGTTGAACTTGCCGCTGGTCAGGCCTTCGCCGTTGGAAGTCAGCACATCCTGAAAGTACCGCACTTTTTCACCGTAGAAATACCACTGGTCACTCTTGAAGTCATAAGTGATACCAAACGACTCATATTCCTTGGCCATATCTTCAAGCTCCTTTGCAGAGGGCGGATCGCCGGCTAGGGCAACGACTGGAGGAGGATTTTTGATTGCCTCAATGTCACGGGCGGCAAATTCTTCCGCCGAAAACTCCTTTACACCGATCAGCTTTCCGCTGGGGTCGAAAGAGCCATCTTCGGAGCGGACAATGTTGTTGAGGTCACGGACGGCATATACATCAACCACGCCATTTTCGTTGAAAAAGTTGTTGCCAGCCTGCGCTCCGTTCTCCACGGTATAGTAGTCCTCGAACCACCGTACTATTTTGCCGTTATATTGCAGTTCGTTTTTGATGGCATCGTACGTCAGGCCAAACTGCTCATAGGGCTTAAATTGTTCCTCGTAGGAGACATCCTTGTCTGCCCCTCCATCTTCGGTAGTTTCAAAAAGGGTCGGGCCAGACGCATTTGAGGTTTGGGGGGAAATCGTACCGAGTGAAAGAATACCGCCGCTCTGGGATGCTGCTGGCGTACTGCATCCGGCTAAACTCCCTACAAGCAGCACTCCGCCAAGGGCTAACGCAAGTAATTTCTTTGAGTTCATTGAAATAAACACCATCCTTTCTTTGAGTGTACTTAAAGAATACCATCCTTTTTTGTGATACATTTGGGAATAGTTTGTGATTTATGTGTAGTTGAAGGGGCTGTTGCAAAAGTAGATGAATAATCTGCCGGAGCAACGGCTCCGTTTT
>OFFL01002079.1_pt1 | contig 11410 bp, 10 predicted proteins | sample 1521391 | NCBI WGS metagenome assembly OFFL01 (sample SAMEA3504082, study PRJEB24116) | mouse gut metagenome | biome: mouse gut; feature: mouse-associated habitat; material: faeces | place: Denmark | collected 2011
ATTACTTTTTCCATTGCAAGAAATGTGATAATGATTGGTTTATTATCTAAGCGAGAAGACGATGTGATATCATCTTCTCGTTTGATTTTATATATATCCGTCATAGAGGGACAGCCGATCACTTATCCCGGCTCCCGGCTCACGCCTGTCTGAGCGACCGTATATCGGCACTCGATGGTGCCTGGTAGATGCGTAGGCCGAACCGCGATGCCGAGGCCACGACGTGGTCCATTATGTCGGCCTGATATGCCTCATAAGTTTTCCAGTCGGTTTCTTTCACGAAGAGATATATCTCCACCGGGATTCCTTCCGGTGTGGGAGCAAGCTCCCGTACCATATAGAGTTTCTCGGGCGATGATTTCGCAGTGATGCTCAGTGATGCGATATAGTGTTCGAGATAGTATCTGAAAAGGCTTAGATTGACCACCTTGCCATCGTCCATGAGGTTTTTGCCCCATTCCTCTTGCAGGCACTCCTTCAGTAGGGCCGGTGAAGCAAATGCTACTGTGTTGATGTCGATGAGCACGGCACGGCAGATGCGTCGGGCATTGGCGAGCTTCATGGTGCGCCAGTTCTGGAATGACTCGCTTACAAGTGAGTAGGGTGGGACCGTCACTGTGGTGAGGTCGAAATTCTGGACCTTGACGGTGGTTAGGCCCACCTCCTTGACTATACCGTTGATGTTGCGTGAGGGGACTGTGATCCAATCGCCTGGCCGCAGCATATCATTGAGTGAGAGCTGTACTCCGGCCACCACTCCCATTATCGAATCCTTGAACACCAACATGAGCACGGTGGCTGCAGCTCCGAGACCTGAGATTATGATGATGGGATTCTTATCAGCGAGGATTGAGATGATGATTATGATGCCTATGCACACCGTAATCACCTGAAGCATCTGCCGCAACCCTTTGAGCGATTTAACCTTGGAATAGGAATTGTGTTCCAGCAGTTGGTAGAGGGCCAGGATGAATCGGTTGATCAGATGCACCACCACCACCACCACCAATATGCGGCACGCAAGAGTTCCTATCACTTTCGCTGTAGGATAGAGCGACAATGAGTCGGGAAAAAGTGCTGAGAGGATGAGAATGAACACCAGTTCCGATACCACTTTCAGGAGCGATGGGTTGAGAAGTATGTCGTCCCAGGTGGCAGGAGTGTATTTGACAAGCCTCAGCACTGATGGGATTACAATCTTAGTCAGCAGACCGTAAATCAACCATGCAATGGCGATAACCCCTCCGCCCACCAGAAGAGTGGAGCAGAGGGGATTGAAATCGTCGGAGAGGCCCCAGCCCTGAAATGAATCATGAGCGAGCCGGAGCCAATAAGCCGGTGATGTGAAATTCATCGGGGTGGAAAAGCAGGGTGTTTGTAAAATTTACGATAGTGACCATTCCACACCATCCTTGGTATCCTTGACGTTGAAGCCTATGGCTGCCAGACGGTCACGGATGAGGTCGGAAGTGGCCCAGTCCTTGTCGGCTTTGGCCTTCGCGCGCATCTCAAGCAGAAGGTCCACAGCTTCCTCGAAGGGTTTGAGGGCTTCGGGATTGTCGGATGTTCCTGCGAGTTCTGTACGTATGCCGAGTATTTCCACCAGGAAGGTGTCAAACACCGATTTTAGCTCATCGATATCAGCCTGTGAAGCTGTGGCAGAGCCATCCTTCACTTGGTTGACAAGACGGAGGGCATCAAAGAGATGGGCTATCACCATAGGTGTATTCATGTCGTCGTCAAGCGCGTCATAGCACTTCTGCCTTATGTCCGAAACGTCGATTGTCGAGGTTGCCGACGGAGTGAGTTCCTGCAGGCGACGATAACCTTCGAGCATGCGGTTGAGTGCCTTTTCGGATGCCTGGAGTGCTTCGTTCGAGAAGTCCACTGTGCCGCGGTAATGGGCCTGGAGGATGAAGAAGCGTATGGTCATCGGTGAATATGGCTGCTCAAGCAGAGGATGTGAGCCGTTGAAGAATTCATCAAGGGTGATGAAATTGCCGAGCGACTTACCCATCTTCTTGCCGTTGATGGTTATCATGTTGTTGTGCATCCAGTAACGGACAGTGTCATGGCCGTTATGTGCCACTGACTGTGCTATCTCGCATTCGTGGTGAGGGAACATGAGGTCCATACCGCCGCCGTGGATGTCAAAAGACTCTCCGAGATATTTCTCGCCCATGGTGGAGCATTCGAGGTGCCATCCGGGGAAACCTTCGCTCCAAGGTGAGGGCCAGTGCATTATATGCTCGGGGGCAGCCTTTTTCCAAAGGGCGAAATCGGCGGGATGGTGTTTCTGCTCCTGTCCGTCAAGCGCACGAGTGGTGGCAAGGAGCTCGTCGATGTTGCGGCCCGAGAGCTTTCCGTAAGGATGGTCACGGTTGAACTTGGGCACATCGAAGTAGACTGAGCCGTCCGACACATAGGCATATCCGCTGTCAAGGATTTTCTTGACATATTCGATCTGCTCTATTACATGGCCTGACGCATGAGGTTCGATTGAGGGAGGTAGCACGTTGAGCTGTTCCATGGCTTTGTGGTAGCGAGTCAGGTAGTACTGCACCACTTCCATAGGTTCAAGCTGCTCAAGGCGTGCTTTCTTTGCAATCTTGTCTTCGCCGTCGTCAGCATCATGTTCGAGGTGGCCTACGTCGGTGATGTTGCGCACATAGCGTACCTTGTAGCCTAAATGCTTGAGATAGCGGAACAGGATGTCAAATGTGATGGCCGGACGTGCATGGCCCAGGTGTCCGTCGCCGTAGACGGTGGGGCCGCACACATACATGCCCACTCTACCCTCGTGGAGCGGCTTGAATAGCTGCTTCGTGCGGGTGAGTGTGTTATAGATGGTGAAATTATTCGGTTTCATGTCGCGTTAGGCTTTGCCTCCCATGATGAAGGGATTTGGTATCTCGCCACCATTGCCGTTATGGCCCTGGATGGGTCGTTTGGGGCGGATTTCGCCGAATGTGGCTTCATACTTCTTGATGTTTTCCATCAGGGCGCCGAGGAGATTCTTGGCGTTTTCGGGAGTCATGATGATACGTGACTGCACCTTGGCCTGGGGCATGTTTGGAGCCATGGCGATGAAGTCAAGGAAGAATTCGTTGGGGCCGTGGGAAATTACAGCGAGATTGGCATAGTTGCCTTTTGCGACTTCGGGAGTGAGTTCGATTTTTATTTCGTTTTGCTTTGATTCCATGATGTTGGGGTTGTTTTTTATTGGTTATTTGGTGATTTTAGTGTCATTATAGTGCGATAAGAGTGCTATTTCCGTGCCGTGTAGATGGTACATGTGCCGAATGTGAGCGGCCGGTGGACGGCTTCGCGGAATCCGGCCTCGGTCATTATCGTGGTCATCTCGCTCCCTTGCGGCACGGCGGCTATTGATTCGGGGAGATAGCTGTAAGCTCTCACGTCCTTCGATACCAGTCGTCCCACCGTAGGGATGAGATGGCGGGTGTAGAGGTTGTAGAACGGACGTACCACGGCGGAGCGTGGAGTGGAGAGTTCGAGTATCACCACCATTCCTCCCGGGCGGAGCACACGGTGCATCTCACGGTAACCTGCCATCAGATTCTGGAAGTTGCGCACACCGTAAGCACATGTGATGCAGTCAAACGACGCGTCGGGGAATGGGAGTTGGAGGCAGTCGCCGATGCCAAGGGTGACGATGTCGTCGAGACCTTCGGCAAGCACTTTCTTGCGGCCTATCTCTATCATCCCTTCCGAGAGGTCCACGCCTATCACCGTGAGCGGATCGAGCTTCCTGGCGAGGAGTATGGCGAGGTCGCCGGTCCCGGTTGCAATATCGAGGATATCGTCATGGGTCTCTGACGCGATGAGCTTGACTGCGGAACGTCGCCAGAGCTTGTCGATGCCGAAAGTCATGGCCCGGTTCATGAAGTCATAAGCCGGAGCAATGGCGTCGAACATCTCGCGCACCTGGTCGCTTTTGCGGCGATTGTCATCGTAGGGGTTTATATTCTCGACTTGCATTTGGATTGTGGTGTGGGGATGATATGCTGAGGCAGGGCTTACGCGTTGGGGTTGAGGGTGTTGAGGCAGTCAAGCACGTTACGGGCAATGCGGTCCTCGAGGTGTTCCTCGGGTGCTTTCACGAACTTCTGGCCTGTGATGTGCTCGTAGAGCTCGATGTAGCGTTCGGATACTTCCTGGCAGAATTCATCGGTCATTTCAGGCACAGTCTGACCCTCTTTGCCCATGAATCCGTGGTCCATAAGCCATTCGCGCACGAATTCCTTAGACAGCTGGCGCTGGGGTTCACCTTTGGCGAGACGTTCCTCATAGCCTTCGGCATAGAAATAGCGGGATGAGTCGGGGGTGTGGATTTCATCGATGAGTATGACCTTGCCCTCGCGGAGTCCGAATTCATATTTGGTGTCAACAAGGATGAGGCCCTTCTCAGCCGCCATCTCGGAGCCGCGCTTGAAGAGGGCGCGTGTGTAGGCAGCCATGGTGTCAAACTGTTCGGCTGTCACTATACCCTGGGCTATGGCGTCCTCGCGCGATATGTTCTCGTCGTGTCCGGCGTCGGCCTTGGTGGTGGGGGTGATGATGGGCTCGGGGAAACGCTGGTTTTCAACCATTCCTTCGGGGAGCTTCACGCCGCAGATTTCACGCATGCCGTTTTTGTAGTCGCGCCAGGCGCTTCCTGCGAGGTAGCCGCGGATGATCATTTCGAGACGGAGACCTTCGCAGCGGTAGCCTACGGTGACCATGGGGTCGGGTACTGCGAGTTTCCAGTTAGGCACGATGTCAGCGGTGGCATCAAGGAATGATGCGGCTATCTGATTGAGTGCCTGTCCCTTGTAAGGTATTCCCTTGGGGAGGATGACGTCGAATGCCGAGATGCGGTCGGTGGCCACCATTACGAGGATATCGTCGTTGATGGTGTAGACGTCACGTACTTTTCCGTGGTACACAGCCGTCTGGCCGGGGAAGTTGAAATCGGTGTTTACCAATGTTGTAGCCATAATCTAATGAGTGTGTGGTTGATTTATGAATGCAAATTTACAAAAAATTACTTTGCTTTTGCAGGGATTGTGGTGCAAAAATGCTGCGTGATGAGCCAATTTGTTACTGACGGCTTGAGTTGTGGTTCTTCAGGTGTGAAAACAAACCACCGCCACTGGCTCGTGACTAATGCGAGCCGTGGCGGTGGTGGAATATTGGGGTTGTTCCTCCTTGAGGAGGGTTCAGAGACTAACGGTTGATTTTCAGGACGGTGGGTGTGAGGTTACGAGCCTCGATCTTCACGAGCAGAATTCCGGCCGGGAGGTGAGCCATGGAAGTGGTGCGTGAAGCCAGGCGCTGTGATGCCACGAGGCGTCCGTCGGTGCCGTAGACAGTAAGGATGGCTCCTACAGCCTCTTCCCCTACGGTGAGGGTGTGGGAAGCGGAGTCATAAGTGGCGCCGGTGGATACGATGATGTCGGCTATGCCGCTCTCGTGGAAGTCATTGGCAGTGGTCTCGCCCATCAATGAGTTGAGGTAGGCTTCGAGGGCGGTATAGCCTTCGGAATTGACAAGGTTATTGTCGGCTACCGAGGGGTTGAGATTGTTCTTCTGTTCCCATTCGTCAGGCATGCCGTCGCCGTCGGTATCGGTGGGTACGGTGTAGTCGGATGAATAGGCGAAGAAGCCCTCTGCGTCAGTCTCGCGGTCGATGACACCTTTTGTGTTGCCGATCGAGCCGGTGTAGGTTGTCTTGCCGTCGCGGGTGTCCTCAGCCACTCGTCGTTCCACCTTGTCACGGTTGATTGTGCCGGCCTTTGCTACAACGGTGTTGAATGCCTCCTTGGCTGTCTCGAAGTTTTCGAGCATGTAACGTTCGGGCACATAGGTGCCTACGGCTCCTGCCAGGGTATATTTGTAGTAGGGTGTGGCGGGGGTGATACGCTTGTCGGCACGGATCTGGTCGAGAGTATAGATCTCAGCCACCATGCCTTTCCAGTTGTCGGCATTTACGGCATCGAAGCCTTCGGCTATATTGCCGTTGACATACCATTTGGCAGGTGCCCATGATTTGGCCCCTTCGCGTGCATAGCTTGAACTTACGAATTCCACGGAGTTCTTGTCGGAGTATGCTCCGGGTTTGTAATAGTTGTTCATGAAGTTACATTCGTGTGCGGAGTTGAGGCCATTATATGACGCAATGTCGGCGGTATTTTCGCCTCCGTAACATGCACCGCGTTTGCCGTAGTTATAGTTCACGTTGTTGACATACTCTATGAACACCACATTGTCCTCACCGCGGGCACCGTTGAAACGGCAAGTGCGGGAGTTGTTGTGGGCAAGGAGATTGTGGTGGTAGGTAGCCGGAGATCCGCCCCACTGGCAGCCGTAGCCGCGGGCACCCTTGGTGTGGCCGCCGTTGTAGAGGCCCTCATGCACCATCGAGTACTGGACGGTAAGGAAGTGGCAGTCAGCTGTGTTCATGTTTTCCTCCACCGACCAGCCGAATGAGCAGTGGTCAAAGATGAAGTTCGAGCAGTTCTCGGCACCGCAGGCATTGTCCATGAGGGTGTTGCCGTTGATGTCCTTGTGGCCGATGCGGAAACGGACGTTGCGCACGATGAAGTTCTGTGAGCCACCGAAGTTGACCTTGTTGCGTGTGATGACTATACCTTCGCCGGGAGCCGACTGGCCGGCGAGGGTCCAGTTGGCGCGATTGACACGCAGCTCGCTGCCGAGTGCGATGTCGCCGCTCACTTCGAAGATGATGGTGATAGGTTCACCCTTGTGCTGATCGAATGCCCAGCGGAGAGTGCCGGCTGAACCGTCGTCGGCAAGAGAGGTTACTTTCACTACTTTGCCTCCACGTCCGCCGGTGGCATATTTGCCGAATCCTTCGGCTGTGGGGAAGGCTGCGAGCTGGGTTGCTTCGGCTGCGTTGACGATGGGTGATGTGACACCGTGGCGTGAGATGGCGCTTACGCTGTAAGATGCGATGTCGCCTGCCTGGATAGTCCATGAGGGTGTGGCTGTGAGGCCTGCCACCTCGCCGTTGCGGTATACGATATATCCGGCTGCCATGTCGTCGCTTTCCCAGGTGATGCCTGTGGTGGTAAAGGCGAAATTGGTCGGGCTGGCTGCTCCGCGCAGTATCTTTTCGTAATCAAAAGCTGTGTTTGAGGCCTTGGCGAAGAGGAATTCCGGGTTCATGTATTCCTCTACCTCGGCGTCGGATGCCTGACGGCTGAATGATGCACGGCCTGAAGTGTTGACGAGTTTGCCGTCAGGACCGATGTTGCGGTATTCGTAGAGCGACGATTTGCTTCCGCGGCCGTTCCAATCGGTCCAGCCTGCGGCGTTGATATGGTTGCCGAGGGTACACTTGATAAACATGGCACCAGAGAGCTCATCCCATGGGCGGCCCAATGTGTAGCTTCCAGCTTCAACGCCGTCCTCCGCCGTCACCTTGCAGTTGCGGAAGAAGAGGCCTGGATAGAAATTGTCGGCCGACAGCGAGGGGTAGAGCACCTTTGTCATCGGGGTGCTGCTCGATGAGGGAGCTGTGATGTAGCCACGACCCTTCACACAGAGGATTTCGCAGTCTTCAAACCATTCGAGACCGCCGTCATAAATGAAGTCGGTGCAGCCGGCTATGGTGCAGTTGGTGAAATAGCCTCTTGCTCCCACATTGGCTTTGTAGGTGTCCTGGTAGCCGCTCAGCACACAGTTCTTGAACACGTGCGCGTCGCCGGCTGTGTAGAGCGCTTCGGCCTGTCCCACATTGCCGCTTGTGTTGCGGATGGTGAGGTTTTCGGCATAGAAGCAGGGTGTGAATACGTTGAGGGCGGCGCAGTCGAGGTAGGTGTTGGTTGATGAGCCTCCACGGTTGGTGTCGGATGTGAGGATGGTGGTGGCAGCATCGGCACCTATGAGACTGATGAACTTGCCTGCATTGTCCTTGCGGCCGGCATAGATGTTCTCGTCATATATGCCGGGGGCTATGTAGATGATGCCGCGTGAGCCGTCGGGCACATTGTCGATGGCAGCCTGGATGGTGGTGTAGTCACCTGATCCATCTGGGTTGACATAGAGGAGCACGATGGGGGCGTCCTCGTCGGGCGCGGGTTTGGTGTCGCTCCCTGAGAAGCCAAACTGGCTGAGGTCGGTGAGTGTGCCTACATTACCCACCGGGTTATTCTTGGCATACTCGGCCTGTTCGGCTGTGACCTTGTCGCCGAATATCTGGAGTTTGTGCAGACGCGGAGCCTGGCGTTCGGCCAGAGGATCGATAGTCTGTGAGGTGAACACGCTGTTCTGGACCACGTTGTCGGGGTCTTCACCGTCCCACACGCGCCAACGGATTGACACGTCGTGAGCGTCGATGATATTTTCCATGAAATATCCCTGGTCGCTGAATGATGTCCAGCCCTGTTTCTGCTTTTCAGAGCCCATCCATACGAGCGGTTTCCATTCGCCGTTGCCTATCTTGATGTCGCATTTTATACCGCGTCCCCAAGAGGTGGATGACCATGACCACTGGATGCGTTCGATGTAAGGCACATGGTCGATTTCGACCCAGCCGTGGAGGCTCTCCTTATTGTCGGCGCCGGCTCTTGTCGCGGCGTTGCGGCACATCTGCACGAATCCGGCTTCGCCGTAGATGGGCTTACCGTTGTCGCCATACTGGATGTTGTCCTCAAGGTAATGGGTGTGGCCTTTTACGGTCCAGTTGTTGTATGTGGTGGCAGAATTGCCCGAGCATTTCTCGCCGAGGTAATATTGGCGAGAGAAAGCTGCGGTGGCACCTGCGTGACCGCCGTAGGATGCTTTTGTGGCAAATGTACAGTTATGGAAGAGGATTGGGTAGGAGAGTCCTGCACCGTCACCGTTGACAGGTGTAGAAAGGACGGCATTGACATATCCGCCGTTGGGATACTTGGTGTTGTTGTCCCATTCCGGGCAGTCGCGACCGGTCTCGGCTATCCAAGTGTCGGGCCAGGATGTGTCACTGAAATTGATGTCGATGATTTTAGGAGATTTTGATGCGTTGCTCCACTGCTCCACCACTGATTCCGGGTCAAGGCTGCCCTCTATGGTGGCCCAGGCGGAGAGTTGACATAGCATCACACTCGCCAGAAGAAAACATTTTTTCCGTAGGTTCATGATTGATTTATAAGGTAAAATGATAGAATTTTCAATGATATTATCGCAAGCTACTTAAAAGCCTATAATCGTCTGCAAAAATAGCAAAAAAACTTGTTATAACCATGTGGGTGATGGTTATAAAGCAAAGGTTAGAAATTTTGTTAGTATATTTTAACAACTGAGAGCCCGCAGGCGTGGGTTATATTACTGTAAGTAACTTATCTATAGTAAATTACCCCCCCCCCCCGATTTTGATCGGCAGATAATGGGTCGTCACTCTTGGAGATAAGCTTGGGCAGATGCTTGTTCACATACGTTGCGGTGCGGGATAACAACATTGCGAAAGGGATGAGTGTGATTATATAGATTAAAAATAGCAGAGAATGTGGAAAATTATCATAGAGTATCGGTTTTGTCAATGACCATACAAGCGATATATGAATCAGGAACATGCTGAATGACAGGCTTCCAAGTTTATTCCAGATATCATTTCGGAATAAGGAATTCAGCCATGATCCCTCTACGAACGCTGATGTTATGATTATAGGGAACAGAATGAAAACATATTGAGCATCCTGCGCTCTGTCAAACACAATGAATAAATATAAGATGGTTGAAATCAAAGTCGCTACATTCAGATATGATCTATAGCGTTTTATTATGTCAAGATAGTTGAAAATCAGGTACCCGATAACAGTGCCGATGGCAATTTCACAGATGCCGCGGGCTAATGTCATCGGTATGAATACGTTCATTCCCCATTGTTCCAGATTACTGATTTTGCCATAGTTGAAGCTGTATGATAGAAACATTATTGCTATGAGGGGAAATATAACACGTATTGAGACCTTGGGCCAATACTTTGTCAGGCCATACACCAATGCTCCACCCCATATTAACACAGAGAAAAACCACGTCGGACTATTATACGTTTTGGGATATATTCCAGTCTCCTGAAGTATAAGGCATTGGCTTATAAACCTTAATATCTCATGAACAAGCCCGTTTTCATGTATGGACATGATAACTTTGGGCATCACTACGAGATATATTACTAACAGGGATAATATATACTGAGTATAGAATTTTGAGATTTTATTGTATGTGTACTCTACGATGCCGCAAGTAGAGTTGCTTTTTGTTGCATTCTTATAGATAAATATACCGCTCAGCAAAAAATAAAACTCCACACCTAAATATCCTGCCTTCATAAAATTTCCACAGGAATTATAATGCAAAAGGCATATCTGTACCATGAAAAAGAAACGGAGCGCTTCGATGGCAGTGTTGCGGGTGGATTTTTTCATCTGGGTATATCTGATTATATATGATTAAGCAAAGTTATAAAATAAAAGAAAAATATCTAAGTCTTAATAATAAACCTTAAGATGTAAACCTTTAATTATTGACCGATTTGAACTTCAGATAATCAATGATTTCATCGGTATAGCTGCCAAAAAATGGGCCCGACGTGGCTTGCTCATAAGTGATACTCGGGCAAATTATATTGTTTTCAATAAGAACAGGCTTATTATTCTCGTCGAGAGCAATGTCCCAGCCCACTATCTGGCAGGGAGCTATGTGCAGATGCGCTTCTTTGGCAAAATCAAGCACTTTGTCGAAATTGGGGACTTTCAGCCCGCCGAACTTTATCCCGTTTTGCTCATCAGACGGTATCAGATCACGATGAACACCATATTGCCGTAGAGTTCCGTCCTGATTAATACCAACAAATATACTGCCATGGGCGGAATTGTCTACAAGTGCGCCACTTTTGCCTATTTTAAGCTGTGCAGATACAGGTACGATTTTATCAGGAAGCAACACGGTGGTGATGCGCATGGTGTTGAGCGATGACTCGTTTAATGCCGACATGAATGGACTTTGGGTGAGCTTTCGTTGGATTATAAAGGATGTTCTTGTGTGCAATATGTTGTTTATCAGGCTATTATTTACCCCCCCCCTCGCTGTTTGGGTCAATGATTGTTATGCCATTCCCGCCATAAGTATCGTTGGCAGGTTTGATTAAGAACATTTCGCGTTGTCCTTCGAGGATTTCTTTCGCTTTTTCATGGGGTACTATGTTGTCGGCAGAGTCGAAAAATATTCCAGCTACACAGCGCAGGATGGTTTCAGGTTGTGCCAATCCGTTGAATATATAGGGCAAAAGAGTTTTGTCAGCTAAAGCATGAGTATGTTTAGCATGATTCAGCAATGGCACGATATATGCACTATCATTAGTGTCCACTAAAAAATCATAAGAGTTCTTTGAAATAATTGAAATTCA
>OFFL01002084.1_pt1 | contig 11372 bp, 14 predicted proteins | sample 1521391 | NCBI WGS metagenome assembly OFFL01 (sample SAMEA3504082, study PRJEB24116) | mouse gut metagenome | biome: mouse gut; feature: mouse-associated habitat; material: faeces | place: Denmark | collected 2011
CACCCTCATCGACACCGGCGGCATCGAGCCCCGCACGGATGACAAGATCCTGGCCTTCATGCGGGACCAGGCCCAGACTGCCATCGAGACCGCCGACGTCATCATCATGGGCGACGAGCCCAGCAAAATCGCCTCTGGCATCCGCATTGCCCGCCGCACCAGCCGTATTGCCACGGAGAACATCATCTTTGCCATCGCCGTCAAGGTGCTGGTGATGCTTCTGTCCGTCATGGGGTATGTGGAGCTGTGGGCCGGTGTATTCGCCGACGTGGGCGTGTGCATGCTGTGCGTGCTCAACACACTGCGAATCAATCGGAAATAGAGGCGCAACGCGCCGTTTTTGCGGGACAGCTGCTGTATGCAGCTGTCCCGTGTTTTTCATAAACTGGGTTGCGGCGCGGTATTTTCTGTGATATGATACGGGCATATCATCATAGGATGGGGGACTGTGTATGTTCTGGGGTTTTATGCTGGTATGCTGCCTGCTGATACCGGTGAGCATGCTGGTGATCGGAGGGCTGTGGAGGACGAGGCCGCCGGAGCGCGTGAACAGCGTCTACGGCTATCGGACGGCCAGGTCCATGAAAAACAGGGAGACCTGGGCCTTTGCCCACGCTTACTGCGGGGGGCTGTGGCGGAAAATGGGGTGGGTCCTGCTGGTTATCTCTGCCGTGGCGCTGCTGCCGGTGTGGGGGAAGGGGCCGGAGACCATAGGCGCGGCGGGGATTGGGATCACCGCCGTGCAGTGTGCGGCCGCCGTGCTGTCGGTTGTGCCGGTGGAGGCGGCGCTGAAGCGGACCTTCCATGAGAACGGGCGCAGAAGGGACCCTGCCGGGGAGGAGGGAGATCGTGCGTAGGGCATATGCGGTATTGGATTTGACATATGTAAATGACGGCTGGGAGCAGCATCTCCACCCGGCGGTGCTTTTTGGCGGTGAGGACGTGGTGCTCATCGACTGCGGATACCCCGGTTCCCTGGCGCTGCTGGAGGCGGAGCTGGCCCGGCACGGCGTCCCGCCGGAGCGCATCACCAGGCTGCTGCTGACCCACCAGGACGACGACCACATGGGCGCGGCGGTGGAGCTCAAGGCGCGGTACCCCGGTATACAGGTGATGGCGTCCAGGGAGGAAGCGCCCTATATCTCCGGGGCGCTGAAAAATCTCCGGCTTCAGCAGGCGGAGCGCATGCAGGAACAGCTTCCTGCGGAGCAGAAAGCATTTGGCATACAGTTTTGCGAGCGCCTCAGAAAAGCTCCGTCCGTTCCGCTGGACGGACTCGTTAGCGGGGGAGATACATTTGACTGGGGCGGTGGATGTGAGATCGTCGCCACGCCCGGACATACGCCGGGACACATCTCCGTGCGGGCGCTGGACGGGGCCTTTGTGGTGACCGGCGACGCGGCGGTGGCGGCACCTCGCACAGTCATTGACTTTTACACGCGCCGGCGGTATAATAAGTAAAATTGCGTCGGTAAAGGGGAGGGAGCGGTCTTGCCCAGGATCGGGGTGCTGTCCGATACGCACGGCATGCTGCGGCGGGAGGTTGCGGAGCTTCTTCAGGGGTGTGACCAGATCATCCACGGAGGAGATTTTGCCAGCGCCGAGATACTGGAGGCGCTGGAGAGCATCGCGCCGGTGCACGCGGTGCGGGGAAACAACGACTGGGGCGGCTGGGCCGCCCATCTGCCGCGGCAGTTGGTATTCGACATTGAGGGCGTGCGCTTCTGCATGGCCCATGACAGAAACTGGCTGCCCCGGAACCTGCAGGGCGTGCAGGTGGTGGTATTCGGACACTCCCACCAATACTATGAGGAGCGGATTGACGGCAGGCTGTGGCTGAACCCCGGCAGCTGCGGATATCCCCGCTTCCGCAGGGAGCTGAGCATGGCGGTGCTCACGGTGGACGGAGGCGCAGTGGAGGGCCGGCGCGTGGATATTCAGCCATGAGCCGGTATATTGTTTTTGATGTAGAGACACCCAACGCCGCCAACAACCGCATGAGCGCCATCGGCCTGACCGTGGTGGAAAACGGCCTGATTGTAGAGGAATACAGCACGCTGGTGAACCCGGAAACCTACTTCAACGCCTTCAACATCCGCCTGACAGGCATCACGCCGGAGATGGCCGCCCAGGGGCCCGACTTCGGGACACTGTGGACGTCCGGGCTGGGGGAGCTCATGGGCAGCGGGCTTCTGGTGGCCCACAACGCCCCCTTCGATATGAGCGTATTGGCCAAGTGCCTGCGGGCTTACTGCGTGGAGTGGCGGGACACGATGCCCTGTGCACGGTGCGGCTGGGCCGGCGCTGCTACCCCCAGCTGCCCAACCACCGCCTGAACACCCTGTGCGCCTACCTGGACATCTCCCTGGATCACCATCAGGCCGGCAGTGACAGCCGGGCCTGCGCGGAAATCCTGATCGACTGCCTGGACCGGGGGATGGACGCGGGGCGGTTTGTCAGGGAGTTCGATATGGTACATATGCGGAGCGGGGGCGTGGTGTGATTTTGGGGGATTTGCATGGTGCGATTCCACTTGCGTCCACCGGAGAAAGCTGGTATAATCTACAGGCGGCCTCCGGACCGCTGAGGAATCATAGTTTGACTGCGCCATAGAAAAGGGGAGGAAGAATGAGCGAGAAAGAAAAGAAGCCTAAGAAGGAAAAAAAGGCGAAGGGCGAAAAAAAACCCAAGGTCAGGGTCTGCCCGTCCTGCCAGGCGGAGGTATCCAAGAAGGCGAAGGTCTGTCCCCACTGCGAGGCGAAGCTGAAAAAGCAGGGCAGCCGGCTGCCGCTGCTGCTGGTCGTGCTGGTTCTGCTGATCGCTGTGGCGGCCGGGGTCTCGGTCTTTGTCTTTCATTTCCCCATTGATCCGCCCTTTGAGCTGGCTTTCGGGGGTAAGGCCCCCTCTAAATCCTTGATGGGGGAGACGATGGAGCTGACGGTGGATCAGGAGAAGGCCATGCTGGCCGTGCTGCAGGAGTGCGGTTTCTCTGAGCTCAGCGAGGTCACGAAGATCAAGTCCGGCGCCACCAGCACCTCCTACTCGGTTCACGACGCGGCAACCCAGCGGTATGTCGGCGAAGGGGACGCCATCGTCATGCAGGTGAAGAACGAGACCAAGGAGGTGGAAACCATCACCTTCCAGGACCACGACATCTATGTCCGGGGGAACACCGTGTCGAAGATTACGGACTACTACCTGGATACGGACCAGCGGGACGTGTATCTGGCGGCCACGCTGACCGCCGTCAAGGCCCGTCTGGAGCTGCCGGAGACCGCCGTGTTTCCCTCCAAGAGCAAGTGGACGTATACTATGGAGGGAGAGAACGTGACTGTGGAGTCCTTCGTCACGACCCATGACGGCTCCGGGGAGGAGAAGACCCGGCAGTTTGTGGCCCGCTTCGAGAGCGGTGAATTTGCGTCGCTGGAGTTCCTTGAGGAGTAGACGTATAAAATAGGGCCCCGCGGCCAGGTGAATGCCTGTGCCGCGGGGCTTTTGCTGTATTCAGCGGTCAAAAGAGGGATTGGTGAAGTAGACGTTTTTCTCGCCCAGACGCTCCTTGGCCAGGCGCAGACCTTCGCCGAAGTTAGCAATTTAAGTAAGAGCCACAGAACCCTTGCAAATGCTGGGTTCCGTGGCTTTTTCTGTGTGGGGAAAATAGGGGAGACAAGCCCTCATTTGAAGAATCTGGATGTGACCGAAGTACTATCAGGCAACTCGATTTAATTGGCAGACTTTGTCGATAAATGCTTTCATGTCTTCCACATAAGAATATGGCGCATACTCCGAATAGATTTCCGGCGAGTCTAAAATAACAATCTGGACCCCTTCAGCCCGCAGAGCCTCCAGAGTCCCTGGCAGGCATCTGGCCTCATTGGGCGTCTTGCAGAGATATGCCAAACTGCCGGGCTTATCGAAAATCTTCGCCACAATGTAAATTTTCTTATCACACATTCAAATCGCCTCCAATTCGCGTAGCCGGGCTAAAAAATCTTGTTCTGTACGGATGATTCCAGCAGAATATTCTTGATATAGCGTTCTTCCAATTTCCGGAGTTTTATACTTATAGACATACTGATGACTCCATACATCGAAAGCATAATCTTTTCCGCACCAAAGCTGTACTTCGATGGGATAGGTCAAGTTACTCTTTGATAATACAAATGGACTGCCCGGTAGTCGTCATCAACTTTTTTTCCGCTGCGCAAATCTACTACACGAAAATGGCTTGGATATTTCTCCGGATAATCATGGACCTTTTAAATACTTTTTTTGCTGATATCTTACGCCCAACACAAATTTTTATCTGAAATAAAGGAGAGTCGCAACAAGCGGTTCTCCTTTTATTTGGTGAAAATCTCAGTACAGGTTTGGACTTTGTCGAATTTTGGGTATCGAGGTCGCCGAAGTTATTAATTTAAGTAAGAGGCGAGAACCCGTTGCGGCGCAAGGGGTTCATGGGGACTCAATCATCCAAAAGCTCTGCCAGTGGGATCGGCTCCGGCGCCCGGAAAACCTTTCGGACGTGGCGGGAGTCTTCCTCCCCCAACACACCGAAAAACAGAGAGTCGATCGCCGCAATATCTTGTTCGTCCAGTGCGTGCAGCGCGTCGCTCAGCTCTGTCAGCAGGCCGTACCCCTCGGGCAGGTCCGAGGGCTGGACAGGCCGGGTCCAGTCGATGACCCGCCAACCGGAAGTGAGGTCATAGTACCGGTAGCTCAGGTCCATGCATTCCAGACAATCGTTTTCGATATACGCCATATGGACGTAGCGCCCCAAGGCTTCCACGACAGCCACCACGCCATACCGAGGTCTCGCCATGCTCGGGACCTCCACCTGCACCAGGTCCCCGGAGCGGAAGGGGATCGGGAAGGTCGTAAGGCCAGTGCCGTAGCTGTGAATGCGTTCGGCCTCGTAGCGAATGCCCAGTTCTTTGTACCCGTCTTTCCGGACAGACTCCAGATACCAGGGATCGAAATCCTGTATGATGATTTTTCCGTCCACCAAAAAGATGTTCAGGCCCAAAACAGACTGCATTTTACCGTCCACCTCGGCCCATTTTTCAACGTACCCCCTGAAATCTATCCCATCGGAATACCCCAAAGGAGGATCCTCATAGTACCCCTCGTACTCCTTCAGGTAGTCCGTCAGCTCCTCATAGGTTCTGAATACACCCTGAACACCGCAGGGGTCGTGGTCCAGGGGATCGTCCTTCCACCACGTCTCCTGGAAGATAAACACCTGCTCCGGACGCCGGCTGTGCAGCTCCTCAAAGGCCCAGTCGTACAGTTTGAGCAGGTCTGTAAGGAGCGCTTTGTCCTCCTCCCGCTCCGCCTCCCGGAGCAAAGCTGTCAAAGCGGCGTATTTGTCCACGATGGGACGGCAGCCGCCGTCGATGATGTCCGCCTTTTCCTCAATGGTGAGAGGGCGGGCGGTGCGCATATGTTCCCTGATTTCCGGGGAGAGGACCCAGTCGTATACGTCCAGTTTGGTTTGGCCTTCATCACACATAAAACTCCTCCATGGTATCTAAGCACAGGCAGCCTAACCGCCCTCCCTTGAACACGCACCCGCAGTCGATGTCGATCCAGGTCTCCCGCCGGAGGATCTTGTCCCCGCCGCCCAGGATGCGGGTGGGGGTGTGGCCGAACACCAGAATTTTGTCCGGGTAATAGGCCGTGTCCAGCTCGGGCCGGCCAAACAGGAAGTCCTCCAGTTCGTAGTCCTCCAGCGCCTTGTCCGGGGAAAAATGACCTAAACCGGAGTGCAGCAGCACAAAATCCCTGCCCCCAGCCCTGATCTGGGCAAACAGCTCCATCTCCTGAAAATATTCCAGGATATCCTCCCGCTCCTCCTGGCTCAGCTCCTTGAGGCTCCGGATGGTGACGCCGCCCCCGTTGGCGATCCACTCGCTGAGAGCGGCGATCTGAGTTTCGTCCAGGGCGGCAAGGCTCTGGTCGGTGACCTCCTCCATCAGCCAGGGGAGGCACACGGCGGCGGTGAACTCGTGGTTGCCCAGGAGGGGGAACACGTTGGGACGGAGCATCATGTCCTGTAGAATTTTGATGCCGTCCGGTCCCCGGTCGATCACGTCCCCCAGCACATAGAGGGTATCCCTTAGGGTAAACTCAATGAGGGACAGCATCTCTTTGTACTTGTCAAAGCAGCCGTGAATATCAGACATTGCGTAATACATCCTACAGTCTCCTTGTCAGGAAAATCACTTATCCCAGCCGGATCAGACCGCCGTCCTGGGGCTGCACCATGATCTCGCTGATACCGTCCTCCATCTCCGATTCCACATAGGCATAGACCAGACCGGAGCTGTTGATGTATTTTTGCTCACCTTTCCAGTCTGAGGATGCGGGGGACACAAACAGCAGGCTCCAGCATTCCCCGACCATAGGACTATCCGCCCAGAGGACGTGGTAGACCAGGCACTCATACTCCTGCTCGAACCGTTTCACTCGCTCACAGATTTCATCGTCGGATGAATGAAGAAAGACCTGATCTCCGATCTGCTGGGACAGGCTGACCGATCCATCCTGTTCAAACTCCCGGACCGTCTGAGCATCCAGCTTCAAAAGCTCCATGCGGGAAATGGCCTCCCGTTTCATTTCCTCCATAGACGCCTCTTTTTTGTAAATAGACATATTCACGCTTCTCCTTATTTTTCTGACGATTCATAGCTTGCGGCTCTTTCCAGGACCTCCCGCTGGGCGCGTTCCACGTCTGTCTGCCGCACGAGGACACACGCGTCCATCTCGATCTCCAATGCCTCCCGTTCTTCCGGGGAGAGGACAGATAAAACATGATCCTGTACCGCGCCGCTGGCATATTTCAAAGCAAGCGCAACGGTACGATCTCCAAAAGCATAATGATCGTCATATGTATCCCGAAGCAGCTTTTCGCACAGCGGAAGGGAGAGCTCTGCCAATGCGTCAAACTCCGGCAGGCGGGAAGTCTTTTTGACCTCCCGTTCCCGCTTCCGAATCTCCTGGCGGATGGTTTTACGGAGCTTTTCCCGGTATTCCACGCCGAAGTATCCCCCTACAGCCAGAGCCAGCCGGTCTCCCCACTGCCGGAAGCTCCCTCCATCCTCATGCTCATGGAGAAACCTCAAGTATGCCAGGATCCCCTCGGCAATCACCACATTTTGCAGAAAGCCGGCTCCAGTGTAATCCCCGGCGATCAGATACTGAGCGAACAAGTCCTCAAGCAGCAGCTCATCATCCGTACTCACCAATTCGATGGCATCATGCAGGCAGGTGCGGAAAAAAGGATTTGGGTTCTGATCTGCATGGTCGCCCCCAATGGCCAGCACGCCATTTTTTCGGACATCCGTCCAGAAGTGGAGGATCACCGCAACTGTCTCCAGGCAGGCGTCCTTTTCCTCATCAGTGCAGCGCAGGTGCCGGGAAAGATACTCCATATTTTTGATCAGCATGTTCGTCCCTCCTCGAATGACTGGGAAAAGGTCCCGCACAGGCCTTCAATCTCTTCCCGGCGGGCAATGACAGAAAGCCAATCCTCCGGTATATCATCTCCATATTTCAGCCCGGCCAGCCCTCCGGCCACAGCGCCTGTCGTGTCTGTGTCCTCCCCCAGGTTGACGGCCTCCAGCAGACAGGTGCGGAAGCTGTCGTGCCGCTCCAGACACCACAGCGCGGCTTCCAGTGTGTGGAGCACGTATCCGCCGCTGCTGATCTCTGACTTGGGCAGGGCGGGGAGGAAATCGGGTTCGATCCTCTGAAAGGTGTCCAGATGGGACGCGAACTTCGGCTGATCGTGGTAGAACTCTTTGGCGGTCTTGATCCCGCCCCACACACTGGTTTTTCCGCAGAGCAGCTCATTAGCAGCGGCGCAGTATAGCCCGCAGGACATCAGGCTGATGGGATGGGCATGGGTGAGGGCGGAGGCGTTGTGGATGATCTGGTAGGCCTCAGCCATCCGTGGAAAGTCCGGCCCCATGGTACGGTGGAGATACAGAGCCATGGGCAGAATGCGCATCAGCGAGCCGTTACCGTTGTCCCGTTCGCCAATGCCGCCGCATTCCAACGGGGGAGTACCGTGGGCAAACCTCGCCAGCGCCTGCTGGGTGGCGATGCCCATGTCAAAGACTTTCCCGTAGGGGGTCATGTACCCCTCGTCCGCCCAGCGCCGGAACCGTGTCATCATGTCTGCGTAGTCCACGCCTCTCGTCAGGCTCTCCATCAGGCACAGGGCCATGGAGGAGTCGTCCGACCAGGTTCCGGCGGGCTGGTGATGGGTTCCATAGGCCCGCATCCCGTTCACGGGATCGCGCTCCAGCTCCTCCCTTGAACGGAACTCCACCGGCACGCCCAAAGCGTCGCCCACAACGAGGCCTAGTATCGCTTTTTTTACGGCGTCTTCAAACATCATGATTTTCACCATCCTTGAAATCGTTCAGCTGCGCGGTGTTCTGAATGTGGTGCGTTTCTTCCAAAACACGAAATACAGCCAGGGACAGTTCATAGAGTTTCCTCAGATCAGTATTGTGGGGCGGCATACCGCCTAGGCCGTCAGGCGGCGGAAGCTGCTCCAGAAAGGCATCCGCCCTCTGTCTGGGTGAACATCCCAGCAGCATGGCGGTGAGACGATCCAGCAGAAGGCAGGGGAGAGCAAACTCCCGCCCGCACCTGAGATAGGCGTTTTGCAAAAACGGCAGGGTAAGTCGGCTCATCGGTAGAATGAGTGGGTGGAAAAAACTGAACAAGCCCTTGGCAAGACAGGGGAAACGACTATGATTAAGTTGCGAAACAAAAATCATGGAAGAAGGCCCCCCAAGTGCGAGCCAAGAAGCTTGTTCAGACTATCATCGGAAGCGCCGGTTTTGTCCTGGAGGACATCACCGTCAATCCCGAGATGAACGAAATAAATATCGCCGTGCGGCCAACTAAGCACGAGCAGTGCCGGTGCGGAATCTGTCATCGCAAGGCGGCGCGGTACGACAAGGGGCGCGGACGTCGGCGTTGGCGCGCCCTGGACATAGGCGGAAGCAAAGTATATATTGAGGCAGACGAGCCACGGGTACGCTGCCGGAAACATGGCGTGGTGACAGCATCGGTTCCCTGGGCACGACACAACAGCCGTTTCACCAAAAGTTTTGAGGAAACCTGTGCATGGCTGAGCGTACACGCATCCCGCAGCACGGTCTCGGAATATCTGCGGGTGGAATGGCACACAGTGGGCGGCATCTGCCACCGGGTATATCAAGAGCTGGAAACAGCCAGTCCCTCTCGCTTTGACAGCTTGGAACATATCGGCATTGACGAAACCAGCTACAAGAAAGGGCACAAGTATATGACCGTAGTCATCAACCACGACACGGCCAGCGTGGTCTGGTGCGCAAAGGGATACGGGAAAGAAGTTCTCTCCCAATTCTTTGAACGGCTGACACCGGAGCAGCGGGCCTCTATCCGTTGTGCCTCAGCGGATGGGGCCAAATGGATCGCATCCTGTGTGGAGGAATACTGCCCCCATGCACAGCGGTGCGTAGACCCGTTTCATGTGGTTTCCTGGGCCACAGACGCCCTGGATCAGGTGCGTCGGGAAGCCTGGTCTGAGGCTCGCCAGCAGGCCAAAACGCTGCCCAAGCGCAAGCCCGGTCGTCCGGCCAAGGGCGAGGTTGCTCCTGAAAAGAACCAGGCAAAATCAGTGAAGAATCTACGCTATGTCCTGCTCAAAAACCCGGAGCATCTCTCTGAAAATCAGCAAGCCCAGCTGCAATTCCTGACCAGGGCCAATCCTAAGCTCTACCGTGCCTACCTGCTCAAAGAGAATCTTCGTCTGGCTCTCAAGGCCGGGCCTGATGAGATCGCCGGTGCGCTCACCAAGTGGATGGCCTGGGCCCAACGGTGCAGGATCCCCGTGTTCCGCGAGCTGCGCAAGAAAATCAAACGCCACTTTGACGCCATTGTTGCTGCCGCCAGATTCAGCCTTTCTAATGCCCGCTCCGAGGCCATCAACAACAAAATCAAACTCATCATCCGTACCGCTTTTGGCTTTCGCAACGTGGATAACCTTCTCGCTATGGTTATGCTCTCCTGCTCCAATCTTCATCCCGCTCTCCCTAACCGCTGACCAGCCCACACTTTCTACCGAAGCCTCGGATTTTACTGTCTTTTCCGTATATCCGTTTCGCCGGTTGGTTGTGCTCTTAGCTCCCCGGTCATTCGTCTCATACCCCAGGTGTCGATCCATTTCCCCTTGCAGCATAGCCTCGAACATTGGACCAAAGATGTCCCGCAGTGCCTCCTGCATCTCTTCTGCCGTTGTCGGTTTGTATTGTTCTATGATTGCTTTGGCGATGGCTCGTCTGCCCCCGCCACGCTCGTTCTTCTTCTCCATTTGTGCTGTACCCATACCTTTCTTGTCCTTTCTGTAATGTACCGCACTTTATCTTAATAGTAAAGTGCGTAAGTGTTGCTGTGGCTACTTACACACTTTACTTTACGCTCCCCATCTTGAGGGCTTCCAGGTTTTCCCTCAGCCTGTCCATGGTAAATTCACTCATACAGCACCTCGTCATATCTGGACAAATCCGATGGTTTCAAGGGAAAATCAATCACTTTGCCCTGCTCCAGCAGAACATTTTCTGCATCCATCGTCTGTTTCAGCGTAAGCCTTCGGTAATGCTGAGGATTGACAACCATGTCCTTCCTTTGATACGATATTCGGTGCAGAGCGATCTGCTTCCCCTCATAGTAGGCCGCCAGCATACTGTCGAGGGCTACGACTGCCACATCTTTGCCGACGTACTCCGCGGGCACGGAGTACTGATTGCCGGCGTATGAGATGAGGCAGTCTTTTTGCACCCGCCTTAGATTGATCTTGTCGATGATGTACTCTCTGGAGAGGGGGCTCAACCCCTCCTTTTTCAGCCGCTCAAAAGGAACCTCGTTCGTGGTGGCATGAACTTTGCCATTGACCTTATTACACCAACCCAAGGCTTGTCCATTCAAATCTGCCAGGCTGTTGTACTGGATCCCGACCATGAAGTTGTCCCGCACAAACTGCACCGTCCGCTCCACTTTTCCTTTCGTCTGGCCACGGTAGGGGCGGCACAGGATGGGCTTGAACCCGTAAAATCCCGCAAAGTCCTCAAACTGCCGGTTCAGAGTAGAGTCCTCCTGTTTCAGCAATCGCTTGATGACCACCTGCTTCATATTGTCATACAGGATCTCCTCCGGGTAACCTCCGAAATACCGGAATGCGTTCTGATGGCACCGGATCAGTGTGTTTGTGCTCATATCCGTTACAAACTCGATGTACCGCATCCGCGAATATCCCAGAATCATGAGAAAGCAGTACAGCTTCTTCCACTTCCCGTCCTCGTACACCAGGTGAT
>OFFL01002093.1_pt1 | contig 11299 bp, 9 predicted proteins | sample 1521391 | NCBI WGS metagenome assembly OFFL01 (sample SAMEA3504082, study PRJEB24116) | mouse gut metagenome | biome: mouse gut; feature: mouse-associated habitat; material: faeces | place: Denmark | collected 2011
CACAGTTAGGGCACTCTACAATTCCACCACCTTGAAGTTTGATTGTAAGGTCACTTGAAATATCCATACCGCAACCCAAACAAGCTTTAAAATTATCGGAAGACGGCACCAAAACAGGCATCTTTTTATTTTTTCTTATTTCGCTGTATTTAGATATTATATTGCTAGGGATTTCCGCTTGTAATTTTTTTAGTTCAATCAAATAATTTTTTGCCTTGGCTTCGATTTCGGCTTTGATTTTTTGCATATCAAACTTTCTTACCTTGATAATATCTTCTAGCTTTTTCAAATCGTCAAGCGACTTTTTGCTTATCTCTATACAATCGTCCATTTTTTTGGAAAGCCTTGTCAATTCCCTTTCAATATTTAATAACTCTTTTTGGAATTGAGCAATCTTTTTCTCGTACTTATCTATTTCCTTTAGCTCTTCAAATGATTCCAAAACCTCGTTTAGACCGCTGATTTCATCCAATATGCTTTTATAAGTTTGCTTGTATCTTTCAACCAAAACTGCTATTTCGTCCGCTTCTCTTATGCTCTTCATCATATCTTCAGTTCTTGATTTATACACAGTCATAGCCTTTGCATACTCTTGTGCAGGTTTGCTTTGCTTTAACTCAAGCTCACAAGCATAAACCTTTTTATCAATATCTTGATATGCCAATATTTTTTGTAAATCCATACAAAACCTCCTTAATTGAAATTAACATATTTATTTAAATTGTTAATTATATTTTTTAATAAATTATAAATTATATCTACAAATATCACTTCACTTTCAAAGTGTCCTATTTGTATAACTGCAATATTTTTAGCAAGCAATTCCAATATGATATTGTGTTTAAACTCACTTGAAATTACTGCTGTAACACCAAGCTCAACCGAGCGAGAAATTACTTCTTCTATCCTACCACCCGAGCCACTTATAAATGCAACTATGTTTTTTATCGGTTTTTCCGCGTTTTTCGGATAATATACTTTTGGTGTGTCTTCATTTGTAATTTTGCATATTTTTAGCAATATTTCGTCTAAATTGCCGTTGTAATATCCAACAACGCCCAATCCGTCACTTAAAAATCTTTGTGGTACTATGCCAAGTTTATTTGCCATTTCAAAGTTAATACCCATTTCAGACATATCCATATTGGTATGCGCACTGTAAACATTGATGTTATTTTTTATACATTTCATAAGCAAGCTGCTTACATAATCGTTTTCCTTTAAACTATGTAACGGCTCAAACACAGCCGGATGATGTGTAATAATCATATTACAGTTTTTAGCAATGCTGTCATCAATCACATTATCGGTTAAATCGACTGCAATTACTACACCTTTAACATCTGCATTATAACTACCTAAAAGCAGACCAACATTGTCCCAACTTTCCGCAAGCGACAAAGGTGCAATATTTTCAATTAATTCGCAGACTTCAAAAACTTTCATAAATTCTCCATGCCAAGGCATATATTTACCTTTAAGTCATTTAACAATTAAAAAATTTAATCATCACAAAACTCTTTTAGTAATTGCAATTTGTGCGCAATTATATTTTTTTCGCTATCTCCTACCAATGGATAAATTTCATTTAGCTGTGCGTAGGTATTTTTTGCATAAAGCTTAAAATCATCCCCTATACCACTGCCAAAAAGCAACTCAAAATCGGTTGGATTATATTTTCCGTTTTCACAAATCAAAATATCATAAAATTTGTTTTCGGACAAAACTTTGTAATCATTTTTGGGACTAAGATTATTTTCGCTCAAAAATTGCCGTACTTTATCGGTATTTTTTTGCGGAGATAAAATATATAAAGGATACCTTTTACTTTTATTTATTATCTTTATTATCTCTTCCCCGCCCATACCTGAAATCAATACACAATCGATATTATAATTTTCAACACTGCAAAGCCCATCTCCAACCTCGGTTTTATAATTGCAGAGCCCTAGCTTTTCGGCTGTAAGCTTTGCCTTGGCTATGCTTTTACTGCTTATATCACTCGCCACTACCAAGCTATTGGGGTTATTTAAGGCATAGCAGATACTTATATATCCGTGGTCGGCACCTATATCCGCCAAATTTTTACCATCTGGGATTTCGGAAAGCAAAGTTTGCATTCGCCTATCCAATTTCATCGATTCATATAATCCTTTAGTTTTTTAGTACGACTTGGATGTCTTAATTTTCTTAAGGCTTTTGCTTCGATTTGTCTTATACGTTCACGAGTAACGTTAAACTCTCTGCCTACTTCTTCCAAAGTTTTAGGTCTGTTATCATCCAAACCGTATCTCTTTCTCAAAACCTCGTTTTCACGCGGGGTCAAAGTATTAAGCACTTGCAATAATTGCTCTCTCAACATTTTGGATTCTGCCGATTCGCTTGGAGAAGTCGCTGTGGTATCCACAATAAAATCTCCCAAATGGCTGTCTTCCTCTTCTCCGATAGGTGTCTCCAATGAAACAGGGTCTTGTCCAATCTTTAAAATTTCAGCTACTTTTTCTTCAGTCAAGCCCATTCTTTCGCCGATTTCCGCAGTGCTAGGCTCTCTGCCCAATTCTTGCAAAAGAGTACGTGCAACGCGGTTAGTTTTGTTAATCGTTTCAACCATGTGCACAGGTATTCTTATTGTCCTTGCTTGGTCTGCAATAGCACGTGTGATAGATTGTCTTATCCACCAAGTAGCATAGGTAGAAAACTTAAAACCTCTTGTGTAGTCAAATTTTTCTACTGCTTTTAACAAACCAAGGTTACCCTCTTGGATAAGGTCAAGAAATTGCATACCTCTGCCAACATAACGTTTAGCAATGCTTACAACCAATCTCAAGTTAGCTTCGCTCAATCTGTTTTTTGCATAATTACAATCCTTAGGGTCGTCACTGGCCATCATTTTTGCAAGCTCGACTTCTTCCTCTCCCGTAAGCAATGGAACGGAGCCAATATCTTTCAAATACATTTTAACCGAGTCATCGGTTACTCCGTCGCCCATAATTTTATCTAATGAAACTTTTTCTTCCAAAGTCAATTCTTCAACGGTAATACCCGCATCGCTTAATTTTGTGTACATTTCTTCCATGTCTTCGGCATCCAAAAGCAATTTTTCTACTTTTGCCAACACTTCGTCACTAGAAACTTTATTTTTCTTGCTTTTGCCAAGCTCAATCAAACTGTTTAAAGCTTGTGTAAACTTATCTTCTTTTGATTTACGGGTTGATTTTTCTTTATTTTCCATTTTTCCTCCGTTTTAGTGCCAAAATTTTTGCGTGAATTTCCGCAATTTGATTGCGGAGTAAGTTTTGGCTGTCAATATTTTCCTCTTCTGAATAGCGCAATGTAAGCTCTTGCATTTCAATATCCAAAAAGTCTTTCTTTAAGGTTAAAAAGCAATCTCTGAGCATTTGCTCCCTGCAATCGTCGGGTATTTCTTCAAAACTACCATCTGCAATTATTTTAGCTTCACTGTTACCTTCAAGTTCTTTCAAGATATCTATATTCAAAGTATTATTGCTTGCTTTAATTTCCCTTGCATAATCGTAAATAGCGATATGCTCTTTTTCCTTTAAATAAGGGGAAATATCTTCATTAATATACTCTAAAGCATCATATTTAAATATACAATATATCAAAAATCTAGATGCTTTAAAATATTTATTCATACTCGGTTTCACGGTAAATCTGTCTTCTTTTTTGCTTTCGATTTCCTGTGTTTCCTTGTATCCGCCTGCATTATCCTCCATTTTGTTAAGTTGTTTGGATAAGCTTTGCGGGGATAACCTGCTTAATTGAGAAATAAGCGGAATATATGCCTCTCTTTCTACCAATGTGGAAAGCTCTGACAATACTTCCAAGGCTTTTACAGCAAATTTACCTTGTCCGTCAGGTGTTTGCAAATCAAATTGTTTTGCTACTGCCCTTATTTTGTATTCACTTGGGGATATAGCTTGGTCAACCAATTCCCTAAATTTATTTACGCCATATTGTTTTATAATATCATCCGGGTCAAGCCCCTCTATAAGCGTAATAACTTTTACATTAAGCCCTGCATCACGAAGTATGTCAATACCTTTATATGTGGCTTTTTGTCCTGCATTATCGCCGTCATAACACAGATATATATTGTTATTATAATATTTAAGCATTCTTGCTTGTTCGGGCGTCAATGCTGTGCCCATTGAGGCAACGACATTTTTTACCCCTGCTTGATGCAACATAATTACATCCATATATCCTTCTACGACAATAACGCAATTAAAGTTTTCGGTAAGTTTTGCCTTTTTAAGTGTATGAACACCAAACAATTCGTTTCTCTTTTTAAAAATCAACGTTTCTTCAGTGTTTTTGTATTTCATAAAGTCGGCAGCACCCAAAACTCTTCCGCCAAAAGCCACAACATTATTCATATTGTTAAATATCGGTACTATTAGTCTGCCTGCCTCAAAATCGTACAACTTGCCGTTTTTTTCTTTGGCAACGCCGCACTCTAACATTTCGCTATCAGTATAGCCTTTGCCTTTTAAATAATCAATAAGTTCGTTAAAACCGGAGGAATAGCCCATTCCAAAAGTCTTTAAAGTACTTCTCGTAAGCTTTCTTTGCGTGATATAATCAATAACCTCGCCCGTCTTTTGAGCCATTAAGTTATTGTGATAATACAATCCGCAATCACGCATTAGCGCATACATTCTTTCTTTTTTTTGTCTTTCCGCCTCTCGCTGTTCTTTATTATAATCTGCTTTAAAGGACGGAACTTCCATACCGGCTCTGTTTGCAAGTATTTGAACTGCCTCTTTAAAGTCCACATGTTCAACTTGCTCGATAAAGGAAAAAACATCTCCGTGAGCACCGCACCCAAAGCAATGGAAAGTGCCACGAACTTCGTCCAAAGTAAAGGAAGGAGTTTTTTCATTGTGTATAGGACATCTTGCCCAATAACGTCCGCCTTTTTTTTCTAGGTCGACATACTTTTGTGCAACATCGATTATATTCGATTTTTCCCTAAGTTCCTGTAAAAAACTAGGATAATCCTTATACAAAGTGTACTCCTTTATAATTATTTTGCAATAAAAAGCTAAAAATAATTACATATATCAAACAAAATTTGATTTAAACTAGATATTCCAACAATTAGGAACAAACAAATCTTCAAAAGCTTTAACAGCAAAAGTATCTGTCATACTAGCAATGTAATCGGTTACGGCATTATCCTTGCCCCATTTTTCTATCAAACCGATATAAAAAGCAGGTAGCTTGTCTATGTTTTTCATATAATAATCATATAAAAACTCAATCATTTGATTTGCTTTTTGCTCTTCGATTTTAGCTTTTGGATTAAAATAAACGCTTTTGAACATAAAGTCTCTTAATTCATCAGCCATTTTGTCGATATCATTTGAATAAGCGACAAAATCTTTGTTATAGCTATTTGCTACCAAATCATTTACCAAGGTATTTATTCTTTTTGCTTTGCTGTCGCCAAGCACATCGGTTATGTATTTAGGAATATCGCTTTCCGTCAATATACCGCCCAAAATCGCATCCTCTATATCGTGATTCATATAAGCGATTCTATCCGCATAACTTACGATTTTTCCCTCTAAAGTTGATGGCTTACCGCTTTTTTTATGATGCAAAATTCCGTCACGAACTTCAAAAGTCAAATTAAGACCTTCCCCGTCATTTTCCAATAACTCCACAACTCTTAAGCTGTGTTTGTTATGCTCAAAACCATTAGGATTTAATCTGTTAAGCACATTTTCTCCGCTATGCCCAAAAGGAGTATGTCCCAAATCGTGTCCCAAACTTATTGCCTCGGTCAAATCTTCGTTTAACTTTAAAGCTCTTGCAACTGTTCTAGCCACTTGCATAACTTCCAAGGTATGAGTAAGGCGTGTCCTGTAATGGTCGCCCTTAGGAGATAAAAAAACTTGCGTTTTATGTTTTAAACGCCTGAATGCCTTACTATGAATAATTCTATCCCTGTCCCTTTGAAACTCTGTCCTCAAAGTAGACGGCTCGACTGCTATTTCCCTACCTTTTGTGTTTAAAGAATGACAAGCGTATTTGCTTAAATATTGTTTTTCAAACTCATAAATGTGCTCTAACATATTTATCTTCCTTATTTATTGATTTTTATCAAAATTGGAAATTTCAATATCGTCAAACAAAATTTTATTTTCATTTTCGCTATTTTTTTCCGACTTTATGTTTGGCTTTTCAATATTATCAACAGGTTTATCGTCCTTATGGAACAATTTTTCAGACTTTTTGACATCATCTTCTTTCTCGTCATTGTCTTTCATAAAGAATTTATCTATAAAAGTATTTTCTTCTTCCTCTTCCTGCTTATTTAAAACCTTAACATAAATTTTTTCAATCTTTTTAGGGTCAGCATCCAATACTTTAATAGTAAGATTATTAAAATCAAATTGCTCCCCGCTACTTGGAATATAACCGAAATGGTCAACTATCCAACCGCTGACAGTTGTAACTTCCAAATCGTCGCTATCGTATTTTTGCTCTAACTTGTCAAACATATCTTCGATATTGCAGCCGCCTGTGATTTGATATTCATTTTCACTTATCTGCGCAATATCTTCTACTACCTCGTCATGTTCGTCCCAAATTTCTCCGACAAGCTCTTCCAAAATATCTTCTAATGTCACAATACCTGCTGTACCGCCGTACTCGTCAAGCACGACAGCCATGTGAGCCTTTGACTTTTGCAACATTTTCAATACGCTTGAAAGGTTTGAGTTTAATGTAACCCAAATAGTTTTGGTCATATATTTTCGTATATCGAACTCTTTTTTAAAGTAATTTTTATAAAAGTCTTTCTCATGCAGTATACCTATTACATTATCGATATCCTCTTCGAAAACAGGTAATCTGGAAAAACCGTTTTCCAAAAACAAATCACGCAATTCGTCTTTTTTTGCCTCAACGTCTACAGCGATGACATCCACACGCGGAGTAAAAATATCTTTTACTGTAAGTTCGTTAAACTCTATCGCACTACGGATAAGTTCTCCTTCGTCTTTGTCAATACCGCCCTCGGTAGTTGCCTCGTCTACCATTGTAATCAATTCCGCCTCGCTCATACCCGAGTTGGCACTAGGTTTGAATAATTTTATCATTAATTTTTGCCATAATGAGAAAATATAAGTGAAAGGAGTAAAAATCAAACACAAAATTTGCAATATAGTCGCAACTTTTGACGCAAAACTTTCACTAAATTCTTTGGCAATACTTTTTGGTGTTATTTCGCCAAAAATCAAAGTAATAACTGTTACAACAATAGTAGAAACAGTTGCCGCCAAGTCAGCCGACTTGATAAACTCTGTAAAAAGCAAAGTTGCAATAGTTGCTGCCGCAATATTGACTATGTTGTTACCAATCAAAATTGTGGTAATCAATTTATCATAGTTATCAACAAGCAACAAAGCTTTTTTAGCACCTTTTGAGCCCTCATTAGCTTTGTTTTTTAGTTTGATTTTATTCAAACTGTTGTATGCAGTCTCCGATGCACTAAAAAATGCAGATAGAACTGTCAATGCAATAATTCCAATAATATAACCTATACATTGGGGGGACATAGTTTTTTCCTTTTTTTTGTTATGATATAAATTTACCTTTCGGTATTTGTTTTTATTTGATTTTTATTAAAATCGTGTTTTTTGTTATTTTACTTTGTAATAATAATTGCTTTCATTTCACTATTTATAAATTAAATTACAATAGTAAAATAAATTTGTCAACAATAATTTTACTAAATATTATTTTCTTTCGTCGCGTGCTACATATTCCTTATATTCGCACACAGCATTGTAACCCGGACGAATTATTTTGCCGTTGTTTGACAGTTCCTCAATCCTATGAGCCGACCAGCCTACTACTCTTGCAATAGCAAAAATCGGTGTAAATAATTCTACAGGCAAGCCAAGCATGTTGTACAAAAAGCCAGAGTAAAAATCTATATTACAGCTCACACCTTTGTAAATCGAACGTTTTTTGCCGATTATTTCAGGGGCTAATCTTTGTATTTTCTCATAAAGTTCAAACTCGCCTTGTGCATTTTTTTCATTGGCAAGTGCTTTTATGTAAGATTTTAAAATATCCGCTCTTGGGTCCGATAAGGAATATACCGCATGCCCCATTCCGTAAATCAAACCACTTCGGTCAAATGCTTTTTTATCAAGCAAATCTTCCAAATATTTTGTTACGGATTCGTCCGAATAATCGACAAGATTAGCTTTCATATCTTCTATCATTTTAACTACTTTTATGTTTGCACCGCCATGCCTTGGCCCTTTTAACGAGCCTAACGATGCAGCAATGGAACTATATGTATCCGTACCGGACGAACTTACAACGTGGGTTGTAAACGAGCTGTTATTTCCTCCGCCATGTTCTGCATGTAAAACCAAACAAATATCCAACAATTCAGCCTCCAAAGGAGTAAAATTGCCGTCTTCACGTAAAATATAAAGCAAATTTTCCGCTATCGAATAGTCGGGATTAGGCTTTCTTATAAGCAAACTTTCGGAATTATAGTAATGTTTGTAAACATTATATCCGTAAACGGCAAGCAACGGAAACTGTGCAATTAATTGCAAACATTGCCTTAAAACGTTTGTAATGCTTATGTCATCCGGATTGCTGTCGTAAGAATATAATGTCAAAACCGAACGTGACAAAGCAATCATCATATCGTTAGTCGGTGCTTTCATGATAATATCGCGCACAAAGCTGTTGGGCAATCTTCTAAAACCGCCTAAAATTTCGATAAACTTTTTCAATTCGTCATTATTAGGGAGTTTACCAAATAACAAAAGATAGGCAGACTCCTCAAACCCGTACCTGTTGCCCAAGCCTGCAAAACCATTTACGATATCTTGAATTTTAATTCCTCTGTAATATAGTTCGCCTTTGCAAGGAACAGATTTTCCATCTTCGTTTGTTTTACTAGAAATGATATCGGAAATTTCAGTAAGGCCTGTAAGCACCCCTTTTCCGTTGATATCGCGCAAGCCACGTTTTACGTCATACTTATCGTAGTACTCACTTTTGATATAAGTACTATCTTTTGCCATAACAGCCAAGTCGTCAATATCAGCTTGCACCTCTTCCAAAAAACTTTTAAAATCTGTCATTATATCCTCCTTGCATAATTAATCTAGTATATTTTAGCATACTTTAAATTAAAAAGCAATAGATATTTTGATTTTATTTATATAATATATATTAAATTTACTAGCTAGAGGCGCAAAATATATCATAATTTGTTTTTTTTATTTTTTTCATATAGATTTTTATTGTCGAACTTTTTATTTAAAATAAAAAAGTATTTTTTGCAATTAGCGTTTTATACTTGTAAAATATCAAACAAAATGCTATAATTAATACATTAATTTAACTAAGGAAATGTAAATGGATAACTATACTTTAATGAAATTGTCCGAAAAAATGGATGATGACGGGGTGGATATCGCAGATTTTGACCCAGATGAGCTATATGAAATCAGCGACAGTGCCGAAGCCTTTAAGCAAAAATACAAAGAATTTTATACAGATATCAAACTTTCCATTAAGGAGGATTGGTAATGTCGGTATTTATCGCTAAAAAAATATTAAAAAAACAACCTCAAGAAAAACAAACTGATGCACGTTTACGTAATTTAATAGGTGCTATTGCAAGCTTTGTAGGAATAATCGCAAACTGTTTGATAGGTGTTTCCAAACTTATTGTCGGCTTGATTTTTAGCAGTATTTCGGTTGCAAGTGACGGTTTAAACAATATTTCCGACACAGCATCTTCTGCAGTAAGTATGATAAGCTTTAAAATTGCAGACAAGCCTGCGGATAAAAAACACCCTTTCGGGCATGCAAGAGCCGAATATTTGGCTGCAATGATAATCTCTTTTATCATTATAATGCTTGGTCTAGAGCTTATAAAGTCATCTGTAGAAAAAATAATAGCAAATACAGCCTCGACTTTTAGTTATATAACAATAGGAATATTGATTTTTTCCATCCTTGTAAAAGTTATGCTATTTATTTATAACTTTACAATGTATAAAAAAATCAACTCCTCCACCTTAAAAGGCGTAGCTATCGATTGTATAAACGACTGTTTAGTAAGTATAATGATTTTGATTTCCACTTTTATATCTCACTATTTAAAAGTAAATTTGGATGGATATTTCGGCATAGTCGTTGCACTGCTTATAATTGTTCAAGGTATCAAACTTATGATTAGCACTTTCAATCCTTTACTTGGCGAAAAAGCAGATAAACAAATGGTTTTAGACATTGCAAAGGCCGTACAAAGCTACGATGGTGTGCTTGGAATTCACGATATGATAGTACATAATTATGGTCCAAACAGATATTTTGTAAGCCTACATGTGGAAGTCGACTGCAAACAAGATATGCTTAAAAGTCATGAACTAATTGATAAAATTGAAAGAGAACTAAGTACCCAAACCACTCAATTACTTATACACATGGACCCGATTAATAAGGACGATGAAGAGTCAAACAAATACAAATCAATGATAACGGAACTTGCAAAACAAATAGATAACCGCATAACAATACACGATTTTAGGATGGTGCAAGGGGTAAACAGCAATAATTTGATTTTTGATATTGTATTGCCTATGGAGTTTAAACTTTCGGACGATGAAGTAAAGCAAAACTTACAAAAAAATATAAAAGAACAAGATGCTACATGCAATCTTGTGATAAATGTAGACAGAAATTATACCGAATGTTAACTAAATTATGTCTAATAAACAAACTTGCAAACAAACAAAAAATTTACTATAGAATAACGTTTAAAATTAATTTTCTAAAATAAAATCACAAGTTTAAATAAAAAAAATCACACTAATTGTGTGATTTTTTGTCTAATTTTTAAAATAATCTTGTGCAAGCAGACCATAAACACAAGCATCTACTATTCCTTTATTACTATAATCTGCTTGTCTTAAAGTTCCTTCATATAACATTCCACACTTTTTCATAACTTTGCCGGAGTTTGGATTGTTTGGGTCGTGCATTGATTCAATTCTATTTACTTTTACTTGTTCAAAAAAGAATTTCATTACGGTAGCAAGTGCTTCACTCATAACCCCTTGATGCCACCATTGTGCACCAATACAATAACCGATATGTACTTTGTTTGTCTTTTCGCACAAACCAAAACCACTAATTGTGCCAATAGGTTGATTGATTTCCTTTAAAACAATCGCCCACTGATAATACTTTTCATCCGAATAGGAACTTGCCCAATCTTCCA
>OFFL01002101.1_pt1 | contig 11241 bp, 9 predicted proteins | sample 1521391 | NCBI WGS metagenome assembly OFFL01 (sample SAMEA3504082, study PRJEB24116) | mouse gut metagenome | biome: mouse gut; feature: mouse-associated habitat; material: faeces | place: Denmark | collected 2011
CCCCAAGGCAATCAAAAAGAATATCTGCGAAGTAATAGGGATTGATAGCGCCATCAGACGTTACCGTGCGCAGATGAGCGGGGACTTGCGGCAACTGGCGGACTCTTTCCCTGGCGAACTCCAACCATTCGTGAGCCACGCGCACGTCATTCGTTTCACGGTCAAGGGCGGCAAGAAAGGGGGTTATACCACACAAAACTGCCTGATCCGCAAGAAACTGCGGTCGTTCCAATTCCGCAGCATCAACTTCCACAACCAGTTTCCAGGCATTTCTTCCCAGGGCCTGCCAATCATAGGTTGTGAAAGTGACATGCATGGTTACACCCAGGAAGATAAGCAAATCTGCATTTTGGATATTGATATTACCCGCACGGCTTCCCACATTGCCAATGGCACCGATGTACAAGGGGTGATCGCGCTGAATAACATCCAAGGTTCCGGCACAGAGCACAGGACAGCTCATTTTTTCGGCCAGAGCCACAAATTGCGCTTCGGCATGTTCGAGTCGAACACCAGGACCAATCACAAACGCAGGACGCTTCGCTTCGCGGATGCGCTGCGCTACGTCTGTGGCAATACCGCTTAAATCAGGAGGAGGAACCAAAGCCCTGCGAAAGCTTCGCAACGTCTCCGGTTCAATCGATGCGGCCTGCACATCCAAGGGAATTTCCAGCCAGACAGGGCCAGGCCGACCGGTAGTGGCCATATGCAACGCTTTTTCCAGTTCATACCGGATGTGGGTGGCATCCTGCACGGAAACGGCGTATTTAGTAATCGGGCGGGCCAGCGCAACCGCATCGGCCTCTTGTTCACCCACCTGCCGCAACGATCCATTCAATCCCCAAGACGCGCACAACAATTCCCGCTTGCATTGCCCCGAAACTATAACCATGGGCAGCCCATCAACAAAGGCACCAAAAACCCCGGTCAAGGCATTGATAACGCCAGGCCCGGCCGTCACTTGAACCAGGGCAGGTTTGCCCGTGACATGGGTATAACCTTCGGCCGCCAAAGAGCAGGCCTGTTCATGCTGGCAACACACAACGTTCATGCCATCGGCTCGGGCCAGGGCGTCGTTCAAGTGCATGGCCATACCGCCGGTCAATAGGAATGCGGTATCAATGCCTTGTGACTGTAAATAGTTGATAACATATTCTGCAAGCTTCATGTTTTTCTCAAGAGTCTAGAAATACATTCTATTCAGGCAATGCATAACATACGGTATCAGAGAAAACAGGATGATAATGCCGCATATAAAGTTTATAGCCCAAATTCAAATTATGAATCCAAAGAGGGAGCTCATAAAAATCTGCCGGTTTATGATATATAGAAATAGCAAGCGAAGGCCTGCAACGTTTAATAGTAGCAAGAGCGCCTTCAAGTAACGCCAATTCGCTTCCTTCTACATCAGCCTTAATCACAGTTGGACACTGCCCTTGTAGCACGCTATCCAAACGATCTATATTAAATGTCCCTGATTCACTTTCGGCACTTGCCCCCAAAGCGACAGAGCACAACTCGCCAGAGAGATTTATCTGCCCTTGCTGATTACCCAGAGCCATTTCATGAATGTGAATATGTCTGCGATAACAGTCCGGTAATTTTTCAATGAGCATTTTCATCTTTTCAACTTGTAAGGCTCCTGGCTCAAAGCCATCATATCTATAATTATCAGGTTCATAAACAAAATTTGTTTTTTTAATCCAATCCCTCAACGTATCACCATCAAAGGCTCCCACATCAACAAAATAGTTATAGTTTATAGGGAGATCACGAGGGAAATAAACATCATCCCAATTATATCCTTTAAAATATTTGTTGTTACATGTTAATTGCCAGGATAAATAATTTTTATATACTTCCTTGGAAGTCTCATCACCCCACAAATGAGAGAGCTCAGCTAACTGCGTATTTTCATCCATCTCACGCCAAGTCAGGCCCATGCTTCCGCCTGTAATCAAACAAGGAAGATTACGCGGCAAAAGATAATTGCGAATTCCTGCTCGTAAACATTCATTCCGCATTTCTCGAATAAAGCCGCCTGTCAACAAAACAAAGCGGTTGCCTGCCTGTCTGAGAGAAGTTGCCGGAAGAATCTTTATATCCAGCCATGTCGTATTCCAATATTTTGAATTATTATCTATAATCCAGTCAGGCTGTATCCCTTCTCTCAAAAGAGCTTCCGTGATAACACGGCCATGCAACCCTGCGCCAAAGATCACCAATCCACGTTCACGGATAAGACTCCAATCATGTAAATCTTCAGGAATATCAAAGAGATCTTCCTGTAACATACGTTGTTCATCAGATGAAAAAATTTCGGACAACATAGGGCCACCCTTTCTTGTCGTAACTTGCTATAAAAAATATGTTAATATGAACATTGCAAATGAGCGCGCAATTTCTTTGACACACTATTTTCTGAATCCAGCATACGCTTGGCCCCATCCCCCAAAGCCTTTTCCAGCATCCGAACATTCCGGCACAATACTTTCAGCTCTTCCGGCTCCAGGCTTGCCTTCTGGTCGGAACCGTACATGGTACGATCCAGCGTGATATGCCGTTCGATGGAAGTCGCTCCCATGCCAACAGCGGCCAGCGATATCACTCCATCCATTTCATGGCCGCTGTATCCCACCGGGCACTGGAACGTATCTCTAAGAGTTTGAATACACTTCAAATTTGCATTTTCAGGATCAAGAGGATAGCAGGCAACGCAATGCATCAGTTCAAACGGGCAATGTTCCTTTTCAAAAATGGAAACAGCCCTGGCGATATCCTCCATGGTACACATTGCTGTGGACATGAATGTCTTTTTGCCCCGTTTGGCAACGGCTTGCAGAAATTCTTCGCTCACCATCATGGCGGAAGCCACTTTGGCAATTTTAAGATCGTACCTGTCCAAAAATTCTAAGCTATGCGTCTCCCACGCGGAAGCGGACCACAGAATATCCTTTTCCCGGCAGTAGCGATCAATTTCATCATATTCTTCTCTTCCAAATTCCAGCCCCTGCTTTTGTTCCCTCTGAGTATGCCCCCACGGACTTTCTCTGGGAGAATCCAGCATTTCCTTGCTGTACACAAGATTGATATCTCTCTTCTGGAACTTGACGGCATCGCATCCAGCCTCTTTGGCAACATCAATCAGTTTTTTGGCAATCTCAATATCTCCATTATGATTAATACCAATTTCTGCTATGATAAAAATTCTCATAACTCTTCCTTTTTTTGTTAATACGGAAACTCTGTGCAGCGCGCATCAACCTTTGCATGCAAATTCATTTCGACAAGAATATAAGAATGTGCTTTACCATCCCCTGCATATTGCCTCGTAAGCTCTAACCGTTCCCTCCCTGTCATTCGAACCACCGTAACTTGTCGCGGTAGCGCCTTGCTCTGCGCTGAAAAAAAGACAAGGGAAAAATTTCAGACAAAGAATAAAACACACGCTGCTTGCATTTTAGTCTGCGTAATCTGGCTTCATGACCGATAGGCAAGGGCTGAATATTGCCTGTATAATTCATGGATTGAGTTTCTGAGATGAAAAAGGCAATCTCCCGCTCAAATATGTCAGACTCAGCCCCTATATCCGGTGCAAAATCACGGTATCCCGCTTCCGTAATAATCCTGACTTTTGCGCCGCAGCAGTATGCTTCAGCGCAAATGGCGCTGTGGTCGTCCCATGAAGACAGGGTTGCCGTGGTCTGTAAAAGGTGCGCAAGTTCTTCGCGAGTCTCCGGCCACTGCATGGTAATTTCCGTAAGGCCCTCCAGTTCGGGCAGATTTTTCCACTTCCCCCCCTTGTGGACAAAGGTGCAGTCACGGGTACGCGGCAGTCCGGCATCAAAAAACAGTTTCCGATCGATAATGTCGACAGTGAGTTTGGGAGCGCCGGCGTAATACTCTTCGCTCCAGGTAAAAACCTTTTCACTCGGATGATAACAGCTTTCCCCGCCAAGCCTCCCCGGAAAAAAGAGTATCCAGCGAACCACGTTGCGTATTTGAAGGGGATTTCCCTTTACGGTTTCAGGATAGATAACGATATCTTCTTCCCGCATCTGTGAGGTACAGTGTTCCGCATAATCAAAACCGGGTTGCCGGGTATCTCCCCACGACCAGAGCCTGACGCGCTGTCCATGTTCGCGAAGAACTGCCGCCAGCTTATACAGCGCACGGACTCCGGCACTACCACAAAAAGGAGGGGCCCAAATCAGGTATGCCCGACTCATAACCATGTTCCATGAAGGTCTGCGCTGCTCTCCGGTGTCTCATGGTGGAGAAGCATTTCCGTATAAGCCTGAATCTGTTCTTCGCATACGGCAAGGGCATCCTCACCTTTTGTCACTCGATGATACCAGTCCGCCGTCCAGTTCAGAGCCTCATCAGCATCCAAAACAGGATGCCAACCCAATTGTTGCCGGGCCTTTGCGCTGCTGAGCAGCAGAAGCTCCGTCTCATGTGGTTGAGAGCAAGAGGCATCTTCCTGCCTGGGAACTGAAGGGGGAGCATGTTCTTCGCGTTTCCCCCATGCCATGGCAAAGTGGCAGGCCATCCATGAGACAGTCTTCACCTGATCCGAATCCGGGCCGAAATTCCATGCACCCGACAGATCCGTATGTTCAAAAGCGCGGCGGATCAGAAGAAGATAGCCTGCCAGAGGCTCAAGCACATGCTGCCAGGGGCGAACGGCATGGGGATTGCGCAACGTCACCGTCTGTCCTGCGGTAAAGGCGCGCACCATGTCCGGGATCAGCCGATCCCGCGCGTAGTCCCAGCCGCCGATGACGTTGCCCGCTCTTGCCGTCATAACCGTGACACCCGCCTCCGCCAGAAAGCTGGATCGCCATGATGCGCACACCAGTTCAGCCGCCGCCTTGCTGGCGCTGTAGGGATCATACCCGCCAAGCCGGTCGTTTTCGCGATAAGCCCAAGGCCAATGCTGATCTTCATAAACCTTGTCCGTGGTAACAAGCAGCGCGCAACGCACGGAGTCACACTGCCGCACGGCCTCCAGAACATGCGCTGTGCCCATGACGTTCGTGGCAAAAGTTCCGACCGGATCAGCATACGACAAACGAACAAGCGGCTGAGCGGCAAGATGAATGACCACATCCGGCCTGAACCTCGCCATGGATTCCGTCACGTCTTCCAGATGCCCAATGCCGGCAATACGCTGTTCCAGCAGGGGATTGAGCACACGAAAACGTTCTTTTTGCGTATCGTCCTCCAGCAGAGAATACCCATAAAGCTCCGCGCCAAGGCGATGAAGCCAGAGCGTCAGCCAGCTTCCTTTGAACCCGCTGTGCCCGGTCAAAAATACCCTTTTTCCTTGCCAGAATGAGGGGGCAAGAAAAGACTTCATCGTTTGCCTCCAAGCAGGTCGCTCAGAGTTTGTGCGGCATAGTCCAGCATTTCCCGACTCAGGCCGGGGTACACGCCGATCCAGAACCCGCGGTTCATGATGGCGTCGGTGTTGGTCAGCTCGCCCACCACGCGGAAGTGCTGCCCCTGAAGGAACGGCTGTCGCACGGCATTGCCCGCGAAGAGAAGGCGAGTGCCGATTTTATGTTCATTAAGACCGCGCAGAAGCTCCAGACGACTGATGGGCGCATCTTCCGAAAGAAGCAGCGGGAAGCCGAACCAGGAGGCCCGGGCAGTTGAAAGCTCGGATTCAAATTGCAGATACGGGCAGTTCCCCATACGCTCGCGCAGAAACAGCCAGTTCTCGCGCCGGGCTCTGACAAAATCGGGCAGTCGTTCAAGCTGGGCCACGCCGCAGGCGGCCTGCATATCGGTAATTTTCAGATTATAGCCAATGTGCGAATACACATATTTATGATCATAGCCACGCGGCAGTTCGCCATATTGACCATCAAAGCGGTGCCCGCAGGCGTTGTCCTGCCCTGTGCGGCAATGGCAGTGGCGGCCCCAGTCACGGAAGGAACGCGCCAGCTCCGCAAGTTTGGCGCTGCTGGTATAGACCGCTCCGCCCTCACCCATGGTAATATGGTGGGCCGGGTAACAGGAAAGTGTACCGAAATCGCCAAAGGTTCCCACGTGCTTGCCGCCCAGCGTCGCGCCCAGGGCGTCGCACGCATCTTCCACAAACCACAACCCATGTTCCTCGCAAAATGTTTTGACCGTTGCGGCGTCAAAGGGGTTGCCAAGAGAGTGCGCCAGAATAACCGCCTTCGTTTTGGGCGAAAGCGCTTTTTCCAGCATGGAAATGTCGGCGTTCCAGGTGTACAGTTCGGCATCCACAAAGACGGGCGTCGCCCCTGTCTGAAAAATGGGCGCAATGGTTGTGGGAAAATTGGCCGCGGCGGTGATGATTTCGTCCCCGGGCTTGACGGCGCGCTCGCCAAGTTCCGGAGAGGTAAGAGCCGCAAGAGCCAACAGATTGGCTGAAGAGCCTGAATTGACCGTCAGTACATGGCGGACGCCCAGGTACTCTCCCAACTGCCGCTCAAACTGCTCATTAAAACGTCCGCACGTCAGCCATGCGTCCAGCACGGCCTCGGTCATCAGCTCAAGCTCGCGCATGCCGACAACCTTGCCGGAAACAGGAACCGGCGTTTTGCCCGGCTCGAAAGGGGCTGGTTCTTCCGGCATCTGCCGAACAAGGTTCAGTACGCTTTCACGCCATGCCGAATTCATGATGCCTCCTGTCCGCTTTTTTCCCAGAGAGCCCAGGGGGCCTTATGGTTTTTCCACATGTGTTCCAGTTCGCGCCTGTCCTTCAGCGTGTCCATGGCATGCCAGAAACCGCTGTACCTGTAGGCCGCCAGTTCACCCCTCGCGCTGAGGGCGCGCAGAGGGCCTGTTTCAAACACCACGCTGTCGCTATGGGCGGGAATGTGGTCAAAAATTCCTGGTTCGCACACCATGAAACCGCCGTTGATCCATGCCCCGTCGCCCTTGGGTTTTTCCTGAAAGGATTTGACAATATCGCCTTCCGCCAGCCCCAGCGCGCCGAACTTCCCTTCCGGCTGCACGGCGGTAAGTGTGGCGATTTTTCCGCATTTTCTATGGAATGCGATCAAATCCGGAATATTGACGGTAGACAGGCCGTCCCCATAGGTCAGCAGAAAGGTTTCCCCTTTCAGATATGCTTCCGCCTTTTTCAGACGGGATCCGGTCATGGTCTGTTCACCCGTATAGAGCATGGTGACGCGCCAGGGTTCTTCCCGCGCGGCATGCAACGTCACGTTATGATCCCGCATATCAACGGTAATATCGGAATACCGGGTATAGTAATTGATGAAATAATCCTTGATGACATGAGAGAGATAACCTGTCAGCACGATGAATTCATGAAAGCCATAGTAGGAATATGTTTTCATGATATGCCAGAGGATAGGCTTGCCTCCGATTTCCACCATGGGCTTGGGCCGTTCCCCTGTCTCTTCGGAAAGGCGCGACCCCAATCCACCGGCAAAAATGACCACTTTCATATTTCCCCCTCACGCCTTGAGGCAGTCATAGGGCCCGACCATGCCGACGGGGCGGCGATCCCGCAGTACAAACAGGGCGGCGGCGCCGTTTTCCCGCAGAAGGCGCAATGCCTCGGCTACGGAATCTTCCTCGGTCAGCGTGGCGGCGGGAGCCCGCATCACCTTTGTGACCGGAGCGTCCAGCTCTATGCGGCTGCCCATGCGGCGAAAATCCGCATCGGAGATCACGCCGGAGAGTTTGTCCTTTTTCATCACTCCCACCACGCAGGGCGCATGTCTGCGCAGCAGGGTCCGCGCTTCAGCCAGCACGGCATCTCCTTTCAACAGGGGCAGTTCCGCCCCTTTGCGCATAATTTCGCTCACCCGGCGGAAGCGACTGCCGCCCAGCGTTTTTGCCGCATCCCCGAAGGCGTCTTTCACACCTCGTATGCGGCGTATCTCCCACGCCAGCGCTTCTCCCAGCGCCATATAGATCAGGGGAGAAACCTCGCCTTGGCCGACAAGGGAAGACAGACTGCCGGACAGTTTCAGCGTATGGCGGTTCACGTCCGGGGCATGTTCCTGATCCGTGATCAGGAACAGGGGGATATCCATGCGCGAGGTCATAAACATGACTTCTTCCTGAAACGCGCACTCTTCCCGAGTGACAAACAGAAGCATGGCGTCGCCCGGAGATGCCAGCCAGCTGATCCCGCTCCCGCTGAAAGAATCCGTTCCGACAAACAGCGAGGGAATGCCTGAAGAGGAAAACCTGCGCGCCGTATGGCGCGCGGCGCAGTCATTTGCACCGGCTCCGGCTACCAGAATGCGCCCCGGAACCGCTCCCATCCTCCCGGCAAAGTCCGCAAAGACCTTGCCCAAAGCGCCGGCCGCAAGGTTCAGACTCTGTGCCTGTGCTCGCAACAACTGCACGGCGGCTCCGAATCCCGCACTTCCGGGTGTGCTCGTGTGTGCATGCGTGACGGCAGGCATGTTTTTTCCTCCAGGGCATTGAGGGGATGTCGTAAAACACGGAAAAATCACTGACAGACACAATGTCGATTTCTTGCGGGCAAAAGGATGGGCAAAAAGGTGAATCTCCATGAATTTACGGAGTTTTTTCAGGCAAAAGAGACAGAGAAAATTTTTCTCAAAAAGCTGATATTGCCAACAAGCACGCTTTAATGTATTGCTTTCCAAGCATTCATCGACATTGTGTCTGTCAATGAGCAGTCCGGACAGGTGCTGTAAAAGCGTGGCGTTGCGCGTGACGTGTGCCTTTGCTTCGGCATGGCCGGTTCGCTTGCGCCTCCCGTAGCCAAGGATATTTTCGTCCGCTGTCTTCTCACGGGGCGTGCCGCCCCGCGTCCTTATTCTCTCTTCCCCATGCGGGCGGAGTGCGTCTTCTCCCAAACAAGAATTCTTCCGGCGGACGAAGGAAAAACGTCCGGTATGCTGTCGCCGGGTTCGGACGGAGTGAAAAAGCCGCTCACGGTTTCAGCCGCCGCCAGCAGGGACGCCTGCCCCAGATGGGCATAACGCATGGTGGTTCGGGGATCGCTGTGCCCCAGCATCTTTTGCGTCTCATACAATGAATGCCCCGCATTCACGAGAAAAGAGGCGAAGGTATGCCGCAGATCGTGGATGCGCACATCGGCAAGCCCCAAGTCCCGCCGCAGTCTGTTCCAGAACAGATAGAGATCGGAAAGCGGCTTTCCCGGAGCATGGCCGGGGAACAGCCACGGATTGCCGGGAGTGCGGGGCATGGCGCGAACAACGTCCAATGCGGCGTCGGACAGGAGAATATGGCGCGGCCTGCCGGATTTGGACAGCGGCACGATGAGCAGCCGCAGTTCCAGGCGAACATGTTCCCAGCGGGCCTTGAGGATTTCGCTCTTCCGCGCTCCGGTCAGCAGGAGCAGACGAAGGGCAAAGGCCTCCGGATGCTTGCTGTTTTCCAATGCCCGCATGAGCCGCTGCGCTTCCTCCCGTGAGAGGTAGCGTTCCCGCTGCGTATGGATTTTGAAGGAAGACACGCCCGCGCATGGGGATTGCCCGGCGGGCAGAAGGCCGCGCATTGCGGCCAGAGAACAGATGGTCTTGAAAACCGCCAGAATACGGTTGCAGGTGGCCGGGGCCAGCCCCCCGGCTGACAGTCCGTGCAGCCAGTCCTCCACTTCGTGGCGTTGTATGTCGGCAAGTTCCCGTGCGCCGAATGCCGGAGAAAGGTGCTGTCGGGCAATGCGCTCATCCACGCGCCAGCTCCGCTTGCGGAGTTTGACATGCGGCAGATAGATGCTTGAGACAAAGGCGTCAAAGGTGACGGGAGCCTCGTGTCGCCCGGCCTGTGCGGGCGCTTGCTGTGCTGAGGGAGCTGACGGGTGGTGACGGGCCATGCGGTGTTCTCCTGTACATAAAGAGGGACGCAGTACCGGAATGATTTTTGATTCCGATAATACTGGTTCCGCACAGCGTATCACGGGTTTTCAGGTTGACCCCCTCTCTGAAAATGTGCCGCGATGGGAAAATCCGCAGACGTCCAGTCGAATAGTACAGGGGAGGCAAGAATTGCATTCTTCTCCGGACATGGTTTGCCGTAGCAGTCACTCTTGAGTTTTCTTTCTGCTCAATGGTATTTTTTATAAGATATTTCAATATATTATAATTTGGTATAACTTTCAAGCAAAGGCCAGGGTCCAGTAAGCCGCTGTCATGGCGATCATGCTCAGGGCGCGCAGGCCCTGATTGATGATGATAAGCTTTATGGCCAGCCCTGTGGGGTAATACGCCGTGTAAGAGGGTAGTTGATGACGTAGCCCGCGCATGGGGGGGGACAACACGTTGCCGACCAGCAGCGCTAAAACCACTTCCGGCGTACCCAGGCCTCCGCCATGCAGCAACGAGCCGGCGGCGGCCACAGCGGCGCCCAGTTCGGCGGCCATGTACAGCACAATGACTCCCAGCGCCTCAGGTTGCAGAAAACCGAGAAAACCGGCGTGGTTTGCCAGCCATGTTTCTGCGGCCTCGAACAATCCCGCGCGCTGAAGGAAGAACATCAGGATATAGATTGGAATGGCGATGTAAAGCAGGCGGGGCAGGCGGCGGCGGAAGCGTTTCAGTGCGGAGTCCAGTCCTTTGCGCCAGAAGGCAGGCGAGAGCGGAGAACAGGATCCGGGAGGATGACAACCGGGGTCGGATGCTGCTCCCCTTGCCGGAGGCAGAGGCGGAAGCAACAGCCTGCCCAGTCCCACGGTGAGCAGGGTACGCGTCACGGCAGCCAGCAGGGTCAGCCCCGTGTAGATGACGGCAGGCAAACCCAGCACCGGCCAGGTAAGAAAAAAGATGGACGGCGTATGCGTCAGCCATGAAGGCAGACTGTTGAACAGGTTGGACAATACGACCTCCCGTTCGGACACGTTGTTCTGCGCGTAAGCGTCGCCCAGCAATGCGTTGGCCGAAGCGGGAGAAAAGAAGGCCAGCGCAAAGGCGGCCGCAGGGGCATCGCCCAATCCTGCCCGGCGGAGCAGGGGGCCGGCGAGTCTGGCCAGATGGCGTGTCCACTGCATGCCTTCAATAAAAGATGCGGCAAAAAGCCCGGCAACCAGCCCAATGAGCACCCGGCTCATGGGCTCCAGTAACGAGACTGCGAGTTCAGTCCATACGCTGTCCATGAGGTCAGTTCTCCAACAGGTCATGACGGCTGGCGCGAGCGATGACTGCTGCGTCCACACGGGCGGCCCCTGCCAGGATCAGGGCTTCCGCTCCTTTGCGCAGGCTGGTTCCCGTGGTGGAGGTGTCGTCCACCAGC
>OFFL01002104.1_pt1 | contig 11227 bp, 14 predicted proteins | sample 1521391 | NCBI WGS metagenome assembly OFFL01 (sample SAMEA3504082, study PRJEB24116) | mouse gut metagenome | biome: mouse gut; feature: mouse-associated habitat; material: faeces | place: Denmark | collected 2011
AGAACTTCTTCAGGTCGCTGTAGTTCACATATTTGAACGAGTTGCGCAGCATGTGGATGACGCAGCGCTGTATCTGCGCCTGTGGGAATACGGCACTGATTGCCTCCTTGAAGCCGGGCAGGCCGTCCACGCAGAAGAACAGCACGTCCTGCACACCACGGTTCTTCAGGTCGCTGAGCATCCCCATCCAGAACTTGGAACTCTCGTTGGCCCCTACCGTGATGCTGAGTATCTCCTTGTACCCCTCCGTCGTGACACCCAGCACCACATAGGCCGCCCGGCTCAGGATCCGTCCATCCTCCCTGACCTTGTAGTGGATGCAGTCCATGAACACGAAAGGGTAGACCGGGTTCAGGGGACGGGACTGCCATTCTCTGATCTCCGGCAGGATCTTGTCCGTGATCTTGCTGACCATCTCTGCTGATATCTCTATGCCATAAAGGTCCTGTAGCTGGTCGTGGATGTCCCTGGTGCTCATCCCCCTGCCGTAGAGCGAGATGACCTTCTCCTCAATTCCGGAGACATCCCTCTGGTACTTGGGGACAATCTTCGGCTCAAACTCGCCGTTCCTGTCCCGGGGGACGTCAATCTGGAATTCCCCGTACTGGCTCTTGAGCTTCTTGGGGGAATGGCCGTTGCGCTTGTTTGCGGTGTCCATGTCGCCTTTCTGGTTCCTTTCATAGCCCAGGGTTGCGTCCAGTTCTGCCTCCATGAGTTCCTGCAGGATATCCTTGAAGCCATCCCTTAGGAGGGTGTAAACATCTGCCACGCTGTTTAAGTTGTTGTCTGCAATAATCTGTCGAATCTGTTCCTTTGCTACCGGCATATAAATACTCCTTTTCGATAAGAATTTCCATATCTTGATTCTTACCAAAAAGGAGTTGCTTTTTACCAAAGACACAAACTTTTTTACACTACCTATTTTTTCTTGGGTTGATCGCCCCGCGTATTTCTTTGAACTCAAAACCCGGCAACAGAATGGTAGTATACTTCTTTTGCAATACCCAAGCCGCACCCATCTCATTCATACTTGCCACGCTCTCATAATAATGGTCAGATAATACCAAAATCACATGTAAATCAAACTCATTAAACTGTTTCTTCAAATAATCATATATATCCTCATCAAGCGGAATATTATAACCCGATGCCGATGAGCAAAATACCTGACTCTCTCTCAATCCTATGTCTTCTAACAAATTTACCAATGCTGCCACATAATCTTTATCTTTTGTTGCATGGCTAATAAATATCTTGGGTTTTCTTATTGCCATTCGATTTTCCTCCAATAATTCAGTATCCTGTTCACTCTTAGGGTAGTATTTATCTATATTTTTATAAATTGGTCATGTGTCCGATCAAATATTTCCTGCAGTTCTAACTGTACCTCTTGTTTCCACAAAGAAAACTCTGAGTCATCATATATTATATTATGAACCGGCATACTTTGCCCGCCTACGCTATGAAATCTTTTCTTTATTTGTCCCATATTTTCGATAAGTTTCATTAAATCTTGTTTCATCTATGTATTCCTCTAATCACCCCAATAATTTTCACCTTCTTCAGAGATACTGCTAATCCCAAATAATATCTGGAGGAAATCCTGTTTTTCATTTAAAATACGGATAACCCTAACCGTATCGCCCTCAATACGGTAAAAAATATAGTTTGGTTTTACCACTAAATAATGGTAATCTGTCGGATATTCAATCAAATCCTGTAAACAAGGACCTTCATCGGGGAACATTTCCAACTGTCTGACAGTTGTTGCGATTTCCTTGGCACAAATTTTTGCACGGTCTCCTCCAAATTGTTTGGAAACATATGTTTTTATCCCTTGTAGATCATCTAATGCTTTAGGTGTATAGATTAGCTTTGGCATATTATAATCCCAGTGCAGCCTCTACTTCATCCGCTGTCAACCAACCTTTTTCTCTAGCAGACTGCTCTCCTTCCTCTAATTTTGCCAAAAGCTTTATCGTTGCCTTCAGCCTGTCTAATTCATCCACCTCTACAATGGCATAAGCACCTCTGCCATTGCGAGTAAGATATACTGGCTGATTAGTGCTTACTTCTTTTAACACTTCTGTATAATTTCGTAAATCTGATATTGGTTTTATGTTTGGCATAATCATCATCTCCCTTCTATTTTTTATTATATACAAAACACGCAAAAATAGCAATGCAAATATGCGTGTTAATTTACAGCATTATTCTTCAGTAAATTTTCTTATCTTTCTCCATCGTTTATACAGCGCAAATGCGAGGGCCACATCTTTTACCCCTAACTCTGGTTTCCCATCCCGCTCTTCTTTTCCAACAATATGTTGCATAATCGCATCTTCTTCAATCTTTGATCGTATATTTTGCTTCAGTTCCCTCTGTCCTTTAGGAAATAATAATATAACCCTTTTCCAATCATAAACCTCCATTTCGGCTTTGGTATGATACATCTGCCTAAATCCATATACCAAAGTTCAGTTTCATACAAAACTGTGGAAAAATATTCCAGGCTTAGTTTTGCCCAAGGCATACTCTCATCATCATAAAAATAGCTTATGGTTTCTACTGCATCTTTTGACCCTCCTACCATTATCCTATATTCTGGATAATCTTTATGATAACTCTGTCTGCAATTATCCCAGTTTGTTTCTGACCATCCTGCATAATCCTCTAGTAAAAGTTCAAACCGTTGTGCGGGTCTTAAATCATATCCAAAATGTTTTCTCCACAAATATTCCGTATGTTCAATACTTGCTGTCTTGTCTCTTGGGGTATTCATATCCGCAGTTCTCGTATAAATGGCGCCTGCCCTGATACGTTTACTAATCTGTGGATCTTTGCCATAATCATTCTGCAAATAATATGGCGTATGATTTCCGCGCAGAATTACCAAGACATCTATTTCATGTCCACCGATTTTTAAGGTATGCATCTCAACTTGAGGAATAAACCCACCTGCAAAATTCTTATCCCTTAGAAATTTAATAAAATCCGCAGTAACGCAGCGTTTACTGCTATTTTCAATTCCACACACCGTCCCATCATCATTTGCACTCATATATTAAATAAGCGTCCCTGTCCTCCAAATTATTTGCCATACAAATAATATCATGCAGTTTATCTTCACCTGTAGCTGGATAATCTGATTTATAATCCCAATAGCCGCCCTCATATCCTTTCAAAAGCAGGTCACTTATTATTTCTAAAAGTTCTTGATTCTTTTCCATCACATCCTCCTATCAATTTACTTAAATTATAAATGATTTAGTTCCTATCCACAACATAATGTATTTAACCTTTTTTCGTCTTTTTACATCTTACAAATAAAAAACCGACACATGGCACAACATTGGCACAGAACTTTCCCAAACTGGCACAGCTTTGCGATTTACACGGTAAATCCCCTATTGAAGGACTTACAGGCGCAGACTGCCGACAGGCTGCTTGCAATGGAGGTGCTTTCCTGCCTGACGGAAACGGAACGGCGAATGGTACACATGAAGGCTGACGGACTGACCTGCCGGGAAATTGCAGAAATATTTTGCACCACCGTACACAGTATCAATGGGCGGTTCCGCCGCATGAGGGTGCGCCTTACAGAAATGAATTTTTAAGCAAAGGAGCGTTGAAAACATGAATGAAATATACAGTATGGAACTGCAGTATGAGAGCCTTATTCCCATTGACTGCCCGAAAGACACATTTCTGTCAATCGACACCGTAACTTTCCTAATAGGCGGAAATGAGCTGCCTCTGGTTTTTAATATCACAGAGGGAGGCACGAAAGGAAATGCCGGCTCCATTATCTGCGTCAATGCAGAAATAAAAGATTTTGATCCAGAGGTTTTTATGGATGAATACAAAGAACTTGGGCTGTCATCTTCTGACCTGAATTACGATTTCTTTGCAAAATACTACCATGAAACTTATCTGGCGGAGATATATACAGAATTTGTTTATACAACTCCAAAAGAAATTTATCTTCCGCTCACCTTAAAATCGGTCCGCCTTCACTTCCGGGATGGCAAGGCGCTTGATTACAGCGGCCGCATCAGCGTGTTCGCACAAAAACAGCTTGCGGAGGTGGCATGATGGAACAGAATTTACTGAAGCGCGCAGCCGCTATTTTAGAACAGGAATTTGGTCCTGACTGGCAGTACATCGCACAGGAACTGGGGACAGAGAATCTACGGAAACGCGTCGGAAAAGACTTAACATCCTTCATGGCGTTTCCTGAGCGCGACAGCGGCGGAAGCAGCAAATGGCGGGGCAACTGCTCCCCGGAAGTTGTCTCCTCCGTCCTGCGCTATGTCCTTGACACCAAGCATTATTATGGGAAAGATACTTCCCAGTTTACCCTGCTCGATCCCATGTCCGGCTCCGGCACCAGCAAGGCTGCGGCAGACCGGCTCGGCGTCAAATCCATCCTGTATGACCTAAACCCCGCCCCGTCTGCGGGCAAGGGCGGGTGGAACGCCTTAAAAAATGATGTGGAGGACTCGGCGGATCTGGTCTTTTTCCATCCGCCCTACCATAACATCCTCCAGTATTCCGGGAATATGTGGGGGAAACCGCATCCTGATGACCTGTCACGGTGCGAAAATTACAATGACTTTTTGGAGAAGCTGAACCTCTGTATCCGAAAGTTCTATATGGCGCTTAGGAAAGACGGCCGCATGGCTGTCCTTGTGGGCGACATCCGGATGCAGGGCAGGTTCTACTCTATCCAGCACGACATGATGCGGATGGGCGATTTTGAGTCCTTTCTTGTAAAGGGACAGTTCAACTGCGTGTCTGACAATGCTACCTTTTCATTATATATACAAAACCAGAAAAATCTCTGGTTTTTCCCACCTTACAGATTTTCTCCCCGAAATACAGGTATAAACTTTGCCATCATCCGGCAGATTAAAAATTGAATAGTAAATATGCTTTCATTACAGCTCTGCCTTATTGAAAATTACAGAGCCAACCAAGAGTACAACAACCACTATAAACATCGAAATAATGATTGTAGTCATATAATCATAAGCAGAAAGTGTCTGTTCATAAATCATAGGAATTTGTATTACCGGAGAAAATCGTAGCAAGCTATTGTTGGGCTGTTGCATAGAAAAATAAGCCTTATTTGTGAACACTACTCCTATAATGGAACACGTAACTGAAATACTTATTGCCATAGTTGATTTTCTTGTTATTATAGCAAAGAAGAAGAAAATCGTTGCACTTACCCCAAATAATGGTAAGGAGAGCAATAGGCTCTTTACAGCGTACATAAATAGACTATGTAAGGTAATTTCTGTTCCCAGTGCTAAAAAAGAAATCACCATAGAAACAAACATATATGAAATTATGATAATAGTACAGCCAAAGATATAGCAGAAATATTTTGCTAATAAAATTTGCAATCGTCTATTTCCATAGGTAATTGCATAAATGACAGTACGGTTGGTAAAGTCATCAGTGCAAGAAAATCCGACATAAATAGCACACGCCAAAATTAAAATCACACTGTCTTTTCCCAAATTTAATACAGTGTTTTCTGCACTGGAATATACCTCCGTAAAAATCGAAATGCTTGCACAACAAACCAAAATGAAAGAAATTATCCATACTGAAATATCTTTTTTGAATTTGTACAATTCTGCTTTCATTAAGTACATCATTATTGTTGACCCTCTATCACTTTCTCATAATATTGCTCCAAACTATCTGCGGATTTGAAAATGTCTGACGAAGATATTTCTTTAAGTAGTTTACCATTATGTAAAAAACCGTAGTCCGTTGCAATATGTTCTAACTCATTCAAGATATGACTTGATATAATGATTGAGATATTATTATCTGTGTTAAGTTTCAGAAGCAGTTTCCTAAATGCAATAATTCCCATTGGATCAAGCCCGTTAGTAGGTTCGTCCAGTATTAGGAGTTTAGGATTGTGAAGTAATGCGCTGGCAAGTGATAACCGCTGCTTCATACCTAAAGATAAATGTCTTGCCTTTTTTTGCTTTTGACCATATAATCCCACTAATTCTAAAGTCTGATTTGCATAGTCAATATCCTTTTTCCCACAATACTGTAGTTGGCTGATATATATGTTTTCTAAAACAGACAAATTAGGATATAGAGCAGGCGCTTCAATCATAAACCCGATATTTCTACGTTCCTTTATCATCTCTGCTTCTGTATTGGCATTCGCTAATACTACCTGGCCGGAAGCTTGCCGCGATAGTCCAGCCAAAATGCGAAACAATGTCGTCTTTCCCGCACCATTTTCACCGATAAGCCCGTAAATACTTCCTGCCGGCACTGATAAAGACACTTGTTGTAAAGCTATGGTGTTCCCATATTTTTTGCAAAGGTTATTTACTTTTAAGATATATTTTCCCATGTATAAGCGTTCCTTTATTTAATAAAATATACAAAAAAAGCAGAGCTAATAACTATGAATAAATTACTCATGCGTTATCGGCTCTGCGTCGGTGCGTCTGGCTCTTTGATAACAAATATCTGATATTCTTTTGCTTCAATTAAACTTTCCTGTTTACATTTAGGACAAAATAGGGAGAAATTTATAAGGATGGTATCTTTGCGAATTTTAGTCCTTGTCTTACTTCCGCAGAAAGGACATAAAATCCAGTCTACTTCACCCACGCAAAAATCATTCCCCTTTGTCAGTTTTTGAAGATTGTTGTCCTTGTCCCTTTTTTCCCCTATATTCCTTGATAGCCTTGTTTCTAAGCGGTATTCCAACACCAAGTAGAAGTACCACGATTAAAACAGTAAAATCCATGTCCTCACCTCACATTTCTTTATTTTTCAATATCTTAATAGATACCAATATGGAAACAACATACATTGCAATAACAAAAATGACAGCTAATAACATTAGCAGAACAGGGGAATTGATAACTGTAAAAAGCAGCTTATTTTCACCAACAGGAATTTTTGTAATGAGCAACAAGGTCATCAAAAATCCTGCAACCGGGATATACATAAATACTCTGCCTTTGATAGAACCAAGTTTATAATATCCGGGCAGTTGAAAAACTGTATAAAGAGCAAAAAGGAATATTCCTATGACAGCAGCACTTATATAATCGAATACGCTAATGCTCTCGCCCAAAATGGTTAATATGACAGGGTGTGTAATTAAAGAGAATATTAGTGCAGTGAAACCCATGATAATGATAAAAATATAACGCCCAATAACCATGTCACTTTTTCGGATTGGCAAAATGCCGTAAAGCCGTTCCATAGAGTTCTTTTCTGTAATCGAAAAGGCATATCCCGTTGTCATGGCAATAAAGCACATGGCAAATGAAATTCCTGTCAGTAAAGAACGGTTGATAGCGGCAAATACAACAGGCAATACCATTGTGAAGCATATTGTTTTCACATAGGGCTTTACTAAAGAAAAATCCAGTTTTGCTGATTTCCAAATATTACTCATACTGTTCACCTCTCTTGCTGGTAAATACCACAATATCGTCAATGGTTGCCGGTTCCACATTTAAGTGTGCAAACTGTTTCAAATCCTCGGTTCTAATGAGCGCTTCAAATCCCGTGGCAAAATCTCTGATGTCAAGTGCTTTTTTACTCAAATCGCCAGATAACTCTTCCCGACCACCCTTGACTATCCTAAAACTGTCTACAAATTCATCCTTGCCGCCGCTGAAAAACAATTCCCCATAACTGATATAGGTAATGTAGTCGGCGGCTCGTTCCAAATCCCCCGTAATATGGGTAGAGAACAAAACGCTGTGTTCCCCGTCTTCAATATATTCCGACAAAATATGAAGAAGTTCATCTCTTGATACAGGATCAAGCCCGCTGGTAGGTTCATCTAATATCAATAATTTTGCATCATACGAAAAAGCACAGGCAAGCATAAGTTTCATCTGCATACCTTTGGAAAGTTCTTTTACTTTTTTTGTAAGTGAAATATGGAATTTCTCCAGCAATTCAGAAAACCTGTGCGTATTCCAGTTCTCATAAAAAACCGACACTGATTTCTCAACCTGTGATACCTTCCAGTCATCACTGAAATAGTTGGTATCAAAAACAACGCCTAAGCTTTTCTTCGCCGCCTGCTCATCGGCAATATTGTCCAGCCCTAATATCTTCACTTCTCCGTCTGTACGTTTCAACATATTTAATATGAGCTTGATAGTTGTTGTTTTTCCTGAACCATTCGGTCCGATTAGTCCCATGATATACCCTTTGGGCAGGGTAAAAGAAATATCATGCAGACGGAAATTGTCAAAGGATTTTGACAGGTTTTTTACTTCCAAATAATTATTCATCCGTTTTTTCCTCCATTAAAATATCCAGAAGATGATGCAGTTCCTCTCCTGAAAGATCAGCCACACGGGCAGCATTTATCGCCTCTGATAAGCTGTTTTCAATTTTGCAGACCAGTTGTTCCTTCAAAAGTTCAGAACCCCGGCTCAAAACAAAACAGCCCCGTCCTTGAATATTCTTTACAAAACCCTCCTCTTCTAATTCCGTATATGCTCTTGTCACGGTCAGGACACTAATCTTTAAATCTTTTGCAAGCGTCCGCAAAGAAGGCAGTGTTTCATCCGCATGTAAATCACCGGACATAATGGCAGATTTAACCTGCTGCTTGATCTGCTCATATATTGGTATACCCGATATATTTGAAATAATAAGTTTCACAATCGCTCTCCTACTGTTAATATTGTTATACTGTTATAAATATCACTATAACACATAGGTCAGTAATTTGCAATGATTTATATAAAATTAAGACAAGAATCTTAGAAACAACTTTTGAAACGCAACCAAAAAAGAGCTTTTGTAGCTCCTTTCCCTTTTTTTATCATTTTTCACGCCAATCTTCTTGCTCATTAACATCAATGAAAGTTTACGGTACCTGCATCTTTTATAGAGAGCAGTGTTCCATAGTGCAGTGCTGACTCTATAAAATCACCAGAACAAGTAATGCTCACTACCTTATCTATCTTTAATTCCTAATCTTCTGCGCCTTATTGTTGATAGGCAGCCGGAATTTTTATTTCCTACTCGTAAAATCCCAATATGTCTGCCTATTTATGCTTTCATATCAAAAAAATGGTTTCTCCTCCAGATAATCTGGCAGTTCTGAAATTTCTGCCCCTACACTGTTCTTAACACAACTAATTTTATTCAATACTAAATTCCGCTGTAAATACATAATCTGTATAGTGCCCTGTCCCTCTAAAATCTGTAACAGTTTTTACAATATGGTATCTGCCCGGTTCCAGCCTTCCATAAAGCCATTCAAAGTCAATAACCGTTTCATAGGGAGAATCTTTCTGGATCATATATGCAATCGCATTAAAAGCAGCATTGTCAATTACTTCATCCAGTTCCCGCCACTCACCTGTTTCTTCATCCTGCGTTTCCAGACAGAAGTCCTCCCCACACTGTATATCTTTATCTGTAACATTCACAATTCTGACGGTTACACTGGTATCGGAACATTCCGTTACTTCCATCGTTACTCCATCCAAAGGTGATAATACATCGGTATCTGCTTTTCTTATGGAGATAAGTGTTCCATAGTGCAGTGCTGACTCTATAAAATCACCAGAACAAGTAATGAGCACTTCTGTATCTATCCTTAATCCCCAATCTTCTTCACCCTCTGGCAGTTCAAAAAACACTGCTTCATACGGAACCACCTCTTCTTCCAGCGTCTTTACACAAACAACAGGCACTAATGACTCAACAGTGTGGTCAATGATCACTCCAGTAAAGGTAATGGTATTCTCATGAGAAAATGGAGTGCCCAGATACCATTCGTTCTTATATAAAACTGCTATGCCGCCCTCCACCTGTGCATATGGCATTCCCAATTCAGGATTAAAATTAGTCTCCCCGCTATTTTCTGGAAAAGTATCTGTATATGACTCGGTATATCCAATAATTGCGCTTTCATCAACTTCTGCAGGCATAGGAGTACCCTCCACCAGATAAACAGTGTCATTTACCATAATCGCTGCCGGATAGTCAGCAACACCATCTGTTGATATATTTTCCTCTGCATCTGTCTGTTCAGCATTTTCCACATATGTTACTTTTATTTGATTATCAGTTCCCGCAGGATCTTCTTCACTATTTGAAGCTCCACATCCTGTTATCAGCAAAGCGCATACTGTTGTCATAATAAATACTATTCTTTTTCTCATGCTGTCTCCTTACATCCATCAAGAAATCCCCCTCAGCTTTTCAAGAAAAGCCACATAAAATGCCCGCTCTTTCATAATCTCTTGCTGCACCTCTATACTTTTTGCCGGAGAGCCGGGAAGCGGGTGATCTATATCATATAACGCTTTTTCCGCAACCGAATTATGAGCGTTCTTTCATATATTGCAGGAACTCAGGGGTTTTTGACCAGTATTTAATGCCCCAATTCTCAAAGTTCCATTCATCCATGTAATCATTGCACTCAAAATCAATATAGTATATTTCCTCATCCTGTACCACAAAGTTTGTCGGAAAATAATCTATATTTGTATGGGCAGCATATAGCAAAACGCACATGCTCCGCAACTGATCAATATAGACCGATTTCATCTTATCCTGCAAAATCAACTCGTAAATGGTATCACCATCTACATACTCTTTCAAAATGCGTTCATTTTCTATATCGACATCGATCATAGCAGGGATTTTTATCCCGATTTCTTTTAGCCGATTGTAGTCGTTTATTTCTGCCTCAACCTTATTCCCAAACTGGTAATATCCACAGGGTTCATGGTGAATCTGCTTGAGAACGTACCTCTGCGTTCCGTCACTTGCCAGATAAGAATACCCGCCTTTTCCCTTTCCTAATAACTTAAGTATTTCATACTCTTTTTCATTTACAACCATTTTCTTATCCATAATTGTCACCCTTAAATTCAAACAGATTGCGTTACTATTTTTCCTAACACGAACAAATCTGAAACATTAAACGTCCGAACTGCAATTTCCATTAGCTTTGCACCAATACCTTTATTTTGAAGGTGAAAGTCTACATATAGCTCCATAACCTCTTTCTATGATAAATCATCCCTTTTACAAATTCGTTTGCATTTATTACTTTCATATCAATACTTCCACTTTGGATAATATCTGTAACATCCTTCTGTCATACTATTGCAATCTTTTCAAACAAAAACTGCCTGTTTATGCTTTCCTATCAAAAGAGGGCTTCTCCTCCAGATAATCTGGC